>FUFK010065560.1_pt1 | contig 23632 bp, 20 predicted proteins | sample 1021851 | NCBI WGS metagenome assembly FUFK01 (sample SAMEA51879418, study PRJEB19060) | metagenome | reverse complement strand
AGTTCATCCATCTTTTTCCACACTGGTTGCGCAAACTGTCGGATGTTATGACTAATTGCCATTAAATTCTCAAAAGTTTTCTCGGCAGAGGCTATTTGTTCGCCCGCATCCCTGAGAAAAATATTGTGGTATGCGAATTGATCTTNTAATTTTGATAANACTTCATCAGGACTTTCTAGGTCTGCCACCCGAATACCACGTCTTGCCACTTTATCTTCGTATGCGGGGCCTATTCCCCTGCCTGTAGTCCCTATTTTGTTTTCCCCTCGTTTTTTTTCTCGAGCCAAATCTATTTTTTGGTGAATATCTAAAATAAGAGAGGCGTTATCCGCCAACACCAGTTGGCCAGGAGAAATACTTATTCCTTGTTCTGAAATTTTCTTAATTTCGTTAAGTAATGCCCATGGGTCAACAACAACCCCAGAACCAATGACAGATAATTTTTCCCTAACTATTCCAGACGGAAGTAAGCTGAGCTTGTAGGTTTTTCCATCCACAACTAGCGTATGACCGGCATTATGACCGCCTTGAAAACGAACCACCGCATCAGCCCTCTCAGACAACCAATCTACGATTTTTCCCTTTCCTTCATCGCCCCATTGGGCTCCTATAACCGCGACATTTCCCATTTAAAATTATTCCTGACTATTGAGCTTAATTAAGTTATACGATCAGTCTTGGTTTGTTATTTGAAAAAATATGAGAGCAATTCAGGCGTTTTGCCTCTTTTTCAAGACTATCTACCTGCTGCAATAAGCTCACTGTTATCCACCCATCCTTCCTGAGTGATCTCAAGACATCTCTCTTTATTGAATGGGGTACCAATAAGCGGTTTCTACTGACCGGTTCTGGAAGGGCTCGAAGCACAGTCTCCATATATAACGTAAACCCGCAAGAACCGGTGGACTTACCATCGTTCAAAATATACCGCCCACCCCTGCCAAGTTCACCCCGTACACCCTGTGAAAAAAANCTGAACCCAAGTCCACTATAATACTCAAAACCCCTACTTTCTACAGGGTCAATCGTGACCTGGAGATTATCATCTTCCTTTGCAATAAATGCTGCAACCACTTCCAGACGATCAAGAATAGGGTTGACTAACTTAGGAAGGGATAAAGCTTTTAATTTTTTGACGCTACCATCCCAAGAACCNGCTGCCTCAATCAGGCCAGTAAACAAACTAGCGTTACCTCCGGCAAACTCCTGTATTGCGGAAGTATCTTTCTTATCCAGCGCGGCCCTTAATTTAGGACCTATTTCCGTTGCTATACCAATTTCTTCTACTAATTTTGGAATCAATGCGGGTGTCGTAATATCTATCGTTATTGATTGCACACCTGCATTAGACAACGCATCATATGCTAAATAAATAACCTCTATATCTGCCAACGAATTATCTTCACCAATAAGTTCTGCACCTACTTGAACTAATTCCCGTTCGGGGTTTAAGTCGTCAGGCATTACCCTTAAAACTTCGCCTGTGTAACATAATCTCAAAGGGTGATGAGTATGTCCTAATCGACTAGAAGCAATTCTAGCAACTTGTGTTGTTAGGTCAGATCGAAGACCAAGCATTTTTTGCGAAACTGGGTCCATAAGTCTAAACGTGCTGTCAACCATCGCTTCACCAGGGCCTGAAAATAAAGTGTCTTCATATTCAATGAGTGGGGGTTTAACTCTATCATAGCCTGATACTTCACAAGTATTTATTAGCCCTTCAACAATAGAGGCCTCATGCGCAGCGTGGGGAGGTAGTTGATCCCTAAGGCCACTTGGAAGCAATGATTTGTTGATAGGGTCTTTATCTTCCTTAAACGTCAAGGAAAATACTCCAGTAATTTATAAANAAGCTNNTTAACGCTAACACACTTTTAACANTTAATAGAGATGAATGAANTATTAGATCAAGAAAGTTTTCNATTTTTTTTAGTTTAAAAATTANAAACAGGTTATAAATCACTATTTCCATTTCTGTTGAGGNTTATATNTATGACAAATTGCCTGCACAATCATAGCCGATGGGGAGAGGGNGACCAGACAGGTGCCGCAGGTCACCTCCTAGATCAGAAAACCNCATTGTCTGCGCTTGGGAAAATTCAAACTGGTGAAATTATAGACCTCAGTCATACTATAGAGATGGGCGCCCCNTTTATGCCNCCNAACCAGACCCCNTATATAATTTCATCTTCNGCGACNGCTAAAAACAGNATGAAAATNAGGGANAAAATGGGCGCCAAAAATAAAGTTGGNGCNAATCTTGAGAGAATTGAGATGACNACGCATGTTGGAACTCATATTGACTCACTTGGNCATTTTTCAATTGGCGANCACCTNTANGGNGGTCANACAATTGAAGAAAGNGTTGGTGATTGGGGNTTACNNCAACTAGGAGTTGAAAATATACCNCCNATAATAACNCGNGGANTGTGCNTGNACCTATCAAGATTAGATGNNGCTGATTGTTTAGAAGCNGGCCGACCNATTACATCNGATGANCTAAAGCGTGCTTATGATGACCACAACATAACGCCCCAAAAAGGGGATGTCGTCCTCATTAACACAGGTTGGGGCAAGCATTTTATGCACGACAATACTAAATACATTTCGGGAGAACCCGGTCTAAACGAGCAAGCTGCAAGATGGTTAACGCAAAATGACGTTGTGGCAATCGGCGCTGATAACATGGCTGTTGAAGTACTTCCTGGAACAAATCATCCGGATGTGATGATGCCAGTTCATCAACATTGCCTCGCAGAAGCAGGCGTACATCTCATTGAAAATCTCGCACTGTCGGAGATATCCGAAAGAAGCATTAATGAGTTTTGCTTGATAATGCTTCCGGTTAAATTGAAGGGCGCAACAGGATGTCCCGTTAGACCAGTAGCAGTAATCTAACTCTGCTAATTACCACTCNAGTACTTATTTTAAAANAAGGGGTGAGGNTTAGATCATTGGTCGGANTGGAAGGTCAGGTTGTTTGCGCGAACAACCTGCGGTAGAGAGCGAACATCAGATAAAACTGCGTCAGAAACATCGCCTTCTACTTCTACTANCGCAAGGGCTTCGCCGCCGGTTTCTCGACGACCAAGATGAAAAGTCGCAATATTTATATCTTCATTCCCTAGCAAAGTACCTAATGCTCCAATAAACCCTGGACTATCATAATTTCTTATATACAACAGGTTTTTTGCAAATTCCGCCTCGATTTTAATGCCTTGAATATCAACAAGCCGCGCTTGTGTTCCAGCAAAAAGAGTTCCGGCTAACACCCTTGTGCGTGATTTACTTCCAACTGAAACCCTTAATAAGGTCTGATAATCACAAACTCTATCGTGTTTGGTGGTTGATATATCTATTCCCCGACTATTGGCTATGAGTGGCGCACTAACAAGATTAACAGAGTCCATCACGTGCTTTAAAATACCTGCTAAGATTGAAGAAACGATAGGAGCATGATTGAGTTCTGTCGCCAATCCTTCGAATTCGATCTCAACTTTTTCTATTGCATCATCAGCCACTTGCCCCGCAAAACTTCCAAGTAANCCTGCTAACTTTATGTATGGCTTAAGGATTGGTGCTTCTTCCGCGGAAACTGCGGGCATGTTTAGGGCATTGCTGACAGAACCTGTGTTAAGAAAGTCAGACATTTGTTCTGCGATTTGTAATGCAACCTTCTCCTGCGCNTCCATAGTCGAAGCNCCNAGNTGCGGNGTCGCTATGACCCCTGGNNCACCAAANAANATATTATNTCTTGCCGGTTCTTCGGAGAATACGTCTAATGCAGCACCCGCAACATGCCCGTTTTCTAGGGCCGCTTTTAGGTCGCGCTCAGATATCAAGCCACCGCGCGCGCAGTTTATAATACGCACACCTTTCTTCATCGCAGCCAACGCTTCTGCATTGATAATATTTTTTGTCTGTTCTGTTAATGGTGTATGAAGAGAAATAAAATCTGACCCTGCCAATAATGGTTTAAGCTCAAGTTTTCGAACGCCTATGCTTTCTGCCCGCTCTTCGNTAAGATAGGGGTCAAAAGCTGCNACTTTCATTTTCAAACCTTGGGCTCGNTCAGCNACAATNGATCCAATNTTTCCGCAACCAATTATTCCTAATGTTTTGCCTGTTAGNTCAGTGCCAACAAAACGTGCCTTTTCCCAAAGTCCCTCTTGAGTTGACCTATCAGCTTCCGGTATTTGGCGTGCAAGAGCGCAAATCATAGAAANGGCGTGCTCTGCCGTTGTAACTGCGTTACCGAAGGGCGTATTCATAACGACGATACCCGCGGCGCTTGCCGCGTCCACATCTATGTTATCTACTCCTATACCAGCTCGACCTATCACCTTGAGATTACTTGCCGCTAAAATTAACTCTTTAGTAATTTTGCTCGCAGAGCGGACTGCCAAACCATCATAATGGTGAATTTCCCGGCCCAACTCTTCGGCCGACATGCCAGGTTTATAGTCAACGCTGATCCCTTGGCTTTTAAATATTGCAACTACGTCTTCACTCAATTTGTCAGATACTAAAACTTTCGGCATTAGTGTGCTCCATGACCAGCAGTATTAAACTAATTGATTAAAATCCGACTTGATGTCGTTGTATGCCCAGTCCAACCAAGGCAACAAACAAATGATATCTTGATTCTGTACGGTCGCGCCTGTCCATAGACGTAGTCCTGGTGGTGCATCTCTGTATCCATTAATATCAAAGGCAACTCCTTCCTTTTCCAGGAGTTCGCTTATCAGCTTCGGTATTTTAGTCTGCTGCCCGTCGTGAAGGGCTAAAAACCATGGATCAATTATTTTTAAGCAAACTGAGGTGTTCGACCTATTTCTTTCGTTTTGGACTAAAAAATCAGCCCATTCGCTCTCTTCAATCCATTTAGTTAGGGTTAGTAGGTTTTCATCACACTTTTTCCTGGCGGCATCCAAACCACCTATATCCTCAATCCAATTGACGGCGTCTAACGCATCTTCTACACACACCATAGACGGTGTGTTGATTGTCTCGCCTTGAAATAATTTTTCGTTAACCTTCCCATTTTTTGAAAGCCTAAAGATTTTTGGGATGGGTCGTTCAGGTGTATACTCTTCTAACCTAGCAATGGCTTTTGGCCCTAATATNACCATTCCAAANCCGGCCTCTCCACCCAGCACTTTTTGCCATGAGAAGGTAGCGAAATCGAGCTTTTTCCACGCAATATCTTGAGCGAAAACAGCACTAGTAGCGTCACATAACGTTAGCCCCTCACGATCAGTCGGTATCCAATCTGCGTTCGGGACCCTAGCACCTGATGTTGTCCCGTTCCAGGCGAAGACAACGTCTCGCTTAAAATCAACCTTATTAAGTTCTGGTAAATAACCATAGTTGGCCTTTAGGATTCGGCAATCAGGAAGACGTAGCTCATTAACAATATCATTTGCCCAATCGTTACTAAAGCTTTCCCACACGAGAACATCGATGCTGCGAGCACCAAGTAGTGACCACATACCCATCTCGAACGCACCGGTGTCTGAGGCTGGAACTATGCCCAACCTATAATCGCTCGGAAGTTTAAGAACGGAAGACGTTTTATCGATTAACAGTTTCAACTTCGCTTTGGCTGGGACAGACCTGTGTGACCGTCCAACGACCGCCCGTTCCAAAACTGACGTGGACCAACCTGGGCGCTTAGCACAGGGCCCGGATGAAAACATGGGGCAGTGTGGCATAGCCATGGGCTTCATGCCTGAATTCCTTTAAAAATGTTACCGCTAGGTGGGAAGCGGCGACCCGGAGCAGAAAATAGTTTTTAACTTTGACAAGTCAAATAAATTTTTGCTTTCGCCAAAATTTAACGAAAAACACTATGGTTTTTTGANTATCTCTATGAGTTCCCCANAAAAAAAGCTTTGTCTATCACACCCCGAAAAATAGCGGCTTCGCGTGGCACATTTCTTGCTTTGAACTAATAAAAGGTCCGAAGGAGCTCACAATGAAACAAAAAAGTAAAAAAACCGATGGCATTACCGTTCGCGCTGGTAACGTCTCATCAAACTATCAGCCAGGTTTTGCTTCCAAGGATGAAAGCATACCCACCCACAATGATGCTTCCGAACAATTCCATAGTTTGAATACTTTAGAAAAACGAGATGATTTGCGTTCATCACTCCCCAAAGAAATACAACTAGCTATCAAGGAATGGGCTGAATCGTTGAGCAAATTATCATGGAAATTAAGGCGCCGTGCTATAACTCGTTTTTCGGGATCATTTGCTGATAACTTTCTTGCGATTGTTCCTGAATTGTCTGAGGAAGAATATGATAGTCTGCTTCTTTTAGGTACTACATGCATGTTGGAGGAACTTGAACACGAAATGCCTATCACCGAGGAAGACCAAGCTAAGTGCTACTTAGAGAGTATTCACGATCATCATAGAGAAATGGCAAATGAGTTTCTACAGCGTTATAAGGGAGCAGACCAACAACTACACTAATATCAAGAGAATATTACCGCAACTTCCAAAATCATCAGCATTTCTCCACGGTCTGCTCAAGAGAGCCAAATATTGATTGACCATCAGAATCTAACATTTCCATCGTAATTTTATCACCATATTGTAAAAACGGGGTATGAGGAGCACCTTCATTAATAGTCTCAATCATTCTGATTTCAGCAATGCATGAATAACCATGCTGCTGATCAGAATTTGAAATTGTGCCAGAACCAATGATCGTACCAGCACGGAGTGGCCGTGTTTTCGCGGCGTGGGCAACTAGTTCTGGGAAACTGAATGTCATATCCACACCAGCGTTCGCAAATCCCACTTGTTTTCCATTCAATTTGATCGACAGCGGGAGATGAACTTTTCCATCCTTCCAGCTTTGGCCAATTGTGTCAGGAGTTATTGCCAACGGACCGAATGCGCTTGGAGGTTTACCATGAACGAACCCAAAACCTTTGTTCAACTCGTCTGGTATTAAATTTCGGAGACTGATATCGTTCACTAACATAATCAACTTAATGTGCTGCTCGGCCTTATTNTCNGAAATCCCTAGCGGAACATCATCGACCACTACTGCCAGTTCACCCTCAAAGTCCACACCCCAGTTTATATCTTTTATTTTTATTGTTTCACATGGCCCTAGAAAGTGATCTGAACCCCCTTGGTACATCAAAGGATCTACCCAAAAGTTTGCTGGAAGTTCAACACCACGTGCTTTTCGCAATAAATCCACATGAGTTACGTAAGCAGAACCATCCAACCACTGATATGCTCTAGGAAATGGTGCACTGAGCTTGCTCCTATCATAAGGAATCGCGCCTTCAGCTAGTCCTTTATCAAGTTTTTCATATATTTTCTCAAGTTTTGGTGATACTNCNGACCAGTTTTCAATTGNGNGCTGCCAATTGTNTATTACGTNNTTGACGGGAACCATATATCTAAGACAGCGATCCACCAGCACCGGACAACCGTCGCGAGAATTATCAGAAATAGACCCTAACTTCATTTAGTTGCAGTCTCGTGTTGAGTCCAAGAATAAAGGTAATCGTCAACTTCTACATTATCAGGAAGATCAGCCATCGTTAACGGATCTCTAGTGTCGATCATAACTGCATATTCATCTGTTTCGGTTTTTTTTTGCTCAAGCATATTATTAAGCGCCTTAGGATGTGGGCCGTGCGTAAATCCAGCTGGATGAAATGTCATCATCCCGGCTTCTATGTTATCGCGGCTAAAAAAATCTCCCGCATGATAGAAAAGGACTTCATCNTAATCATCGTTATTATGNAAAAAGGGNACTTTCAAGGCACCTGGNTCTTTTTCAAAAGGCCTCGGACAAAATGTGCACACAACGAAACGTTCGCTCACAAAGGTGGTATGNGCNGAAGGCGGCAAATGATAACGATGGCTCATCAANGGCCTAAANTTCTTGACATTTATCTTTACCGGCATCAAGGAGCCATGCCAACCCACAGCATCAAGNGGGTTATAGGGATATTTAACAGTAGAAATAATATTTTTTCGTTTGATCCTTANCTCCCAAGGTTCAATNTCTCCATCNACNGTTTGTTGATCAAGAAANTTATCATCAATCATTGGAGNNTCTAGCATTGCTGGATCAAAAAATGCGTGAANCCCGACTANACCTTTNTCAGGTAAAGAAATACTTGTATTTGTAGATTCAATTAACAAAACACTGACTGGAACTCTAACTTCAACTCGCCACATGGTTCCTCTCGGGAGCAAGACATAATCCCCAGACGTAATTTCGAACCGACCAAAATCGCAATAAATTTCCCCTTCTCCTGAGTGAATAAAGAGTAATTGATCACCATCCGCATTTCTAACCAAATGTTTCATACTAGCACTTGTTCGCCACAATCTGATGCGGCAATTCTCGTTGAATAGCAGCTCAAAACTATTCCAAGGACAACCCAGATTTTGACTTAGTNGGTTTAAGTTAAATGCACGAGGACGAAGTGGACCATCCCAATCTATCCATCCAGTTGGCGGATTACGATGATAAATATGAGCTGACGGTCCGAAAAAACCTTCTTTACTTATCTCACGTTCGTAGGTGCCCNTAGGNAAGTCNGCNTGCGCTTGGCGNGATGCGTTTCCCTCTATCTTTGGTATGTTTATAAGATGTTTCATCCANTCACCTTCCTTACAGCAATAAGCCTACATCATGAGTACCTCCAGGCAAGCTAAAGAGCGGCCGTTCTTGGAGCACGGCAATATTCCATGAGTGTTTGACGATACTCTAAGAATGCTTAATGGGCAAACGAGGGAATAGCAGCATTTAGATGATTATAACTTACCGTGACAATGTTTATATTTACGTCCACTTCCACATGGACAAGGCGCGTTTCGGGGAACTTTTCCCCAAGTTGACGGATCATCCGGATCTATTCCTTGGCTAGCAGTATTTAATAGACGCTTCGGACCTTTGCTTACTTCCCTAGCCTGATAATCTTCAGTGGAGTTTTGTTGGCTACTCATTTCTTCGTTATCGAGTTGAATTTCTAAATTAGAAAGAGCCCCCGTTATGGTATGTCGAACGCTTGCTAACATTTCATCAAATAAATTGAATGCTTCACGCTTGTACTCATTCAGTGGATCACGTTGAGCGTACGCCCTCAAATTTATCCCCTGCCTCAAGTGATCAAGTGCAAGAAGATGCTCCTTCCATTGCTGATCAATCACCTGTAACAAAATACTTTTCTCTGCCATTCGAAATAATTCGGAACCATAGTTAGCAGCCTTTTCTGCCAATCTTCGATTTGACGCCTCGAGGAGTCGCTCTAGTATCTCCTGGTCAGCTACACCCTCTTCGTCAGCCCATTGTTTTATATCTTCGTCTAAGTTTAGAGTGCTAGCAACCTCTGCAGCCAATGTATCTAAATCCCATTGTTCATGGTATGTGCCCGCAGGAATTGTCTTGTTAACCAANCTTTCAATCACCTCGTGCCGCATATCTGTCACCGTGGCATTTACGTCCTCAGCGTTCATTATTTCTCGGCGTTGCTCATAAATGACCTTTCTTTGGTCATTCATTACATCATCGTACTTCAGAAGTTGTTTTCTTATGTCAAAGTTTCTGGCCTCAACCTTTTGTTGTGCCTTTTCCAATGCTTTATTGATCCAGGGATGAATTATAGCTTCCCCTTCCTCAAGTCCTAGTTTTTTAAGCATTCCATCCATACGCTCGGACCCAAATATCCTCATAAGGTCATCTTCTAAGGATAAGAAGAACTTCGAGGCACCAGGATCCCCCTGTCTTCCCGACCGCCCTCTTAACTGATTATCTATACGCCGACTCTCATGTCGTTCTGTGCCGATTACATAGAGGCCATTTGCTCCAATAACTTTNCTTTTTTCCTCAACTACTTCCGATCTAATTTCNCTTACCCTCGCGGTGTCGTTACCATCTGTCTCATTAGCAATTCGCATTTCAGCATGGCCGCCTAACTGTATATCTGTTCCCCTCCCAGCCATNTTAGTAGCAATTGTGACCGCACCGGGAGCNCCNGCCTGCGCTATAATTTGCGCCTCTTGCTCATGAAATCTAGCATTAAGAACCTGGTGTTCTATGCGCTTTTTTTTCAGCAAATTAGATAATATTTCTGACTTTTCTATGGAAACTGTTCCGACAAGAGCAGGCTGACCACGTTTCCTACAGTCTTCTATCAGGTCTATAATCGCGGACCATTTTTCANTTTCAGTTCTATAGACTTCATCGTCTTCATCNTNTCTATTAANGTCGGTNTTAGTTGGTATCTCAACGACATCAAGTGCATAGATCTCCGCAAACTCCGATGCTTCCGTCATAGCAGTNCCNGTCATTCCTGCTAATTTGGGGAAAAGCCTGAAATAATTTTGGAATGTTATGGAAGCTAATGTTTGGTTTTCGTTTTGGACTGTTACAAATTCTTTTGCCTCNAGAGCCTGNTGAAGTCCATCGGAGTATCGCCTACCCTCCATAGCTCGACCTGTAAATTCATCGATAATGACAACCATATCGTTGCGCACCATATAATCAACATCCCGCGTAAAAAGCTTGTGGGCTCTTAGTGCCTGATTGACATGATGAACAACCGAGATGTTCTGGCTATCATACATTCCTTCACCCGACACCAACTCCTTTTCTTGAAGAAGCTGTTCTATTTTTTCGGTACCAGCTTCAGTTAGCATGACTGTTCGCTGCTTTTCGTCTTTCTCATAATCGGCATCTAAGAGCTCGGGAATTAATTCGTTTACGTTACGATAAAGTTCCGAACTATCTTCTGCCGGACCGGAGATAATCAATGGCGTTCTGGCTTCATCAATCAAAATAGAGTCAACTTCATCAACAATCGCAAATTCAAAATCTCTCTGACACATATCTTCCAGACGAAATTTCATGTTATCTCTGAGATAGTCAAAACCGAATTCATTGTTCGTTCCATATGTAACATCGGACTGGTAGGCCATCTGACGCTCTTCATCAGATAGACCCTGAACAATTACGCCAACAGAGAGGCCTAAGAACTCATAAATCGCCCCCATCCACGCAGAGTCTCTTTGGGCTAGGTAATCGTTAACCGTTACGACATGCACCCCCCTACCCTTCAANGCATTTAAATAAACCGCGAGCGTAGCAACGAGTGTTTTACCCTCGCCTGTTTTCATTTCGGCAATCTTGCCCTCGTGAAGAACTATACCTCCCAATAATTGAACATCGAAGTGGCGTTGACCTAAAGTACGTTTCGAACCTTCCCTCACAGTAGCAAAAGCATCTACGAGAAGATCATCGAGAGTTTCACCATTNTNAATTCGTTCCTGGAGCCAAGGTGTTCTCGCCACNAGNTCTTCGTCACTCAGCTTTTCAAGTTCAGGNTCNAACGCATTTATTGCGTCAACCGAANCCTGCATTCTTTTCAACACTCGGTCATTTTCAGAACCAAATAATGTTTTTGCTAAAGCACTTAACATCCCTGCTTCCTGCTAAGTAGTTGNGAAACAAACGCNNTATTGCGATNAAACGACGACAGCAATACGCTCTGCACTTCATCCTGTCAATGTGGTGTTTTTTTCATTGAACAACAAGGAAAAATTAATTTTACGTATTCTATAGCTACCAATAGGCCATTAATGCTATCTAACTAGTATACGATCTTGTTGCCACCGTAGATATGTGAAACGAATATCTTTTTTNGGCATCAAGATCCAGAAAAGAAAACTATAGCCAAGGGCACATGAAATGATGGTAAGTTTTAATGTAAACTTCATGAAAAAATTATCCAAGTATAGCATCGCCTTATTCATTTTATGCTGCGGATCGGCTATTGCACAAACGACTTCAAATACGAATAACATTTTAAAGGATGCAGAAAAAAAACTCGTAGCCAAGGTCGAGGGTGAAAGCATCTTTTTAGACGAGATACTCGAGATGGCAAAACAATTGCCTAGAGAATATCAAAAATTGTCACTAGATACCGTGTTCCCATCACTGCTCGCACGAGCAATTGACGCCAGACTTGTAAGAAATGCGGGAATTAAAAAGGGGTTTTCAGACAACCCAGAGGTTAAAAAACGGCTAGAAGAANTCAAAGGGCAAATTATTTCAGAAGTTTTTCTTAGAACAACAATTAATTCGCAAATTACTGAAGAAGCACTTCAGCAACTGTATACTGAAACAAAATCTGAAATGGCTGGCGAGGAAGAAGTAAAGGCGAGACATATACTTCTTAACGACGAAACCAAGGCTAATCAGCTAATCAAATCGTTAAAAGATGGAGCTGATTTTTCAGAAACCGCAAGTAAACACTCAACTGGCCCCTCAGCATCCTCTGGCGGAGATTTAGGTTGGTTTACTAAAGGTCAGATGGTTCCTGAATTTTCAGAAGCAGCTTTCAAATTAAAGCCCGGTCAAATAGTTGATAAGCCGGTGAAAACACAATTTGGCTGGCATATTATTTTAGTAGAAGATCGTAAAAACGCTGCCCCACCTTCATTTGACGATGCTCGAGGCCAGTTAGCGTCGAGACTCAGCCAATCTTTGCTGGCAAAGCTTTTAGAAGATTTAAGGGAAAATGCAAAAATCGAGCGCTTTGACATCAACGTAAAATCGACTAAAAAATAACCGTAAATNGCTNGTNAANCNTAGAACTATCNTCTNTTGCGTAGGNTTTTTGTAATGGATTTAAAAAAGTCNCCATTAGCTCCCAAAAATTTTCCACGAATGCCTGGAGTCGCGGGGGTCTCTAGTTCTACTAGTCTTTCAGGTTTAAAATATAAGGGCCGACCAGACTTACTGTTAGTCAAATTAAAGTCAAACACTTCTGTCGCAGGTGTNCTAACAAAGACGTCTGTTCCAGGNTGCCCAGTAANTTGGTGCANAGATAAACTACAAAAAGGCAAAGCACAGGCCCTCTTTGTAAATTCTGGTAATGCTAATGTTTTTACCGGCAGTGAAGGTCAAACAGCAGTAAAGGAGATAGCAAAAGCCGTATCAGCAGCTCTTAAATGCCCTGTAAGCTCAGTTTTCATGGCTTCAACAGGAGTGATTGGAGAGAAATTAAATTACAAAAAAATAATTACCAAAATTCCGAAGATGTCAGAAAACCTTAGAGGGGGGAATTGGAATAAGGCTGCCACAGCAATTACAACGACGGATACATTTCCAAAAGGCGCTTCCGAAGTTGCGTTAATTGGAAATAAAAAAATTCAAATCACAGGGATTGCAAAGGGTTCCGGCATGATTGCCCCAGATATGGCCACCATGCTGAGCTTTATTTTCACTGACGCCAATATCCCTTCCAATATTCTACAAACTTTATTATCTAGAAATGTTCAAAACACGTTCAATGCAATTACAGTCGATAGTGACGCATCAACCAGCGATACACTTCTTTTATTTGCAACAGGGGCAGCAAAATCAATGGTACCAACGTCTGCTGACGATCCTGTCCTTAAGGATTTTGAGTTAGCGTTACAATCTGTGATGTTAAATCTTGCAAAACAAATTGTTTGTGATGGAGAAGGTGCACAAAAACTTATCCAAGTTGATGTAACCGGAGCAACCTCCAAGAAATCTGCCCATAAGATTGGTCTCGCAATAGCAAATTCTCCGCTTGTAAAGACAGCTATTGCAGGTGGCGATGCAAATTGGGGAAGGGTAGTGATGGCGGTTGGAAAATCCGGAGAGAAGGCTAACTCCAATAGTATATCTGTTTGCTTTGGCAAAACAACAATTGCCGAAAAAGGTGCCGTGGTGGAGGGGTACGATGAGGCGCCCGTTGCGGAACACCTCCAAGGCAGAGAAATTCACCTTGCAGTTGATGTTGGTCTTGGAAATGGTAAAAGCACCGTTTGGACTTGTGACCTAACACATGGTTATATCGATATTAATGCGGATTACAGAAGCTGAGAAAAAATTTTAAAACAGTAGAATTTTTAGATCATCCAATTTTCTTTAACCTTTCTCTTGGTTCACGACGTGACAGAAAAATCCTATAAAAAGCCCATTGTTATTGTAGTGGCGGGTGCCCTAGTTGATGCTGACGGAAGAGTTTTAATCACAAAGCGTCCTAAAGGCAAAGAAATGGCCGGTCTTTGGGAATTTCCCGGTGGAAAGATTGAAAAGGGAGAGACCCCCGAACAAGCACTTATAAGAGAGCTCAAGGAAGAATTAAATATTGAAACAAAAGGAACTTGCCTTGCACCCCTTAGCTTTGCCAGCCACCAGTATGAGAATTTCCATCTCCTTATGCCATTATTCATTTGCCGACGCTGGTGGGGCGATATTTTGGCTTTAGAATCACAGGAGATGCGCTGGGTATGGCCAAAAAAATTAAGAGAATTTGATATGCCTCCTGCCGATGAACCGCTCGTCAGTATGTTGCGGGACTTTTTATGATTAACTACGCAGTATTTCGTTAAAATTTATTCGTTAAAGGAAAGATCTAAAATATGACTTCAGATAGTGTCCTACTCGAGATAGAGAATGGCGTTGCGACCGTCACTTTAAATCAACCCGAAGTGCGCAATGCACTCACCCCCGAACTGAGAACATCATTTAGAGAAATTATCGCCTCGCTCGAGTTTAACAATGATGCTCGATGCATCGTGATTACAGGTGCCGGNGACCATTTTATGTCAGGAGGTGATATTCGCAGTATGGTGGACCGCTTAAGTTTTGATGAGGCAGAACGGAGAAAGCAGATCCTAGAAGGAATTCATCTACTCCACCTGCCTATTTTTGCCATAAGAAGAATGGGTAAACCAGTAATCGCTAGTGTTAGGGGCGCAGCTGCTGGTTTTGGTGTCGGACTAGTTGCAGCCTGCGATTTGGCAATAGCTAGCAGNAAAGCTTTTTTTACTCTAGCGTATTGTCATATTGGAGCGAGCCCGGACGGAGGTTCTTCCTATTTTCTNGGCCGCACGTTAGGAATGAAACAACAAATGGAACTTGCATTTCTCGGGGATCGCTTTTCCTCGGACAGGGCTAAGGAATTGGGTATTATCAATTGGGTGGTTCCAGACGAAGAATTAGATGCCGAAACGCATAAGTTAGCGGTTCGACTAGCCAGCGGCCCTACTGTCGCNTATTCAAATGCAAAAAAACTATTCAATCAAACAAATCATTTGTCGATGGAATCACAGCTTCANATGGAAGCCGAACGAATGGCAGATAGTATGATGACATCGGACCATGCTGAAGGCATAACAGCTTTCATGGAAAAAAGACCTCCAAAATTCAGTGGCAAATAAATTTTTNGCTATTTTTTTTCAGCTACTAGGCTTTGAACATAGGCTTTAGTCGGTCGAGTTATTAAACGCTCTTCATATGCAATTACACGCATTTGAGGACTTACAAGATTAATGAGCTCACCAGACTTGAGTAGGTAATCGGGATTTGTTGGGCGTCCATATTTTTCATGCCCGACGGCAAAGGTTTCGTAAATAAGTATACCTCCCACCTCCAGTAAACAGAGCAACTGTGAAAAGATAGGACGATACAAATAGTTTGTAACAACAATACCCTGAAAGGAACTTGCTGGAAAAGGTAGCGAATTACCAGCCTCTAGATCATATTCCACCAACTTTATGCCCTCAGCATCCTGGAGATCTTTGGCCTTCGATATCTGATTATCAACTAAAAGAAGTTTGAAGCCTTTTTGAGAAAGAAAACGCGCGTGGCGGCCTGTACCTCCGGCAAGGTCTAAAATGAAGCCGTTTTTAGGGAATTGGCGATAATAACGTCTCACCCATTCAGATATCTGTGCCATTTTGTCTCCTAGGTAGGAAGAGATTCTGAAATAAATGATGAAAGCAACTCCATACCACTATATCTGAATTAAAAACATATAACTTGAAAATATTGTACCGCCTTACTATCTTCGCTGGAAAGGTTAAACACGTGAAGTTTTTTATTAATCAAATGGNGTANNTGAGTGATACTATATCAACTACAATGTGACTCCGAACACCAATTCGAAGCATGGTTCAAAGATAGCCAAACCTACGATAAACAGGCAAAAAGAAAACTTCTCACATGCCCCGTTTGCGGGTCAACGAAGGTAGNTAAGGCCCTTATGGCTCCAAGGATCAATAAATCCAGAAATGTGTCTNCCTCAATTGCTGGAGATTCGGTGCCATCGAAAGGCGTAAATGTTAGTCCGCAAAATGAAGAACTCCGAAAAAAACTCAAAGAACTCAGAGCGGAAATAGAAAAGAACTGCGATTACGTAGGAGATCAGTTTGCTGAAGAAGCAAGAAAAATTCACTACGGTGAAGCTGACGCAAAGAATATATACGGGGAGGCAAGCCTTGAGGACGCAAAGGAGCTTGTAGACGAAGGCGTCGATTTCACCCCTATCCCTTGGCTTCCGAAAGAGAATTCCTGACACACGAAAATTCTAACATTTAAACGCGCTGACCGCGTAATTGACAACCGGGTTAGTAGCTAACCGGAATTCATCCTCACTAATAGAATACGAAATTCCCCTCACAATCTCAGGTGTGAATCGCGCGCTTCTTAACATGGAGTTCAGTTCAGAAGGTTTGATGAATTTTCTCCAGTCATGCGTTCCAACAGGTACAATTTTCAATAAATACTCAGCAAAAATTTTTGCTCCCAATAAAGACATCAGTGATCGGTTTAGAGTTGTAATTATTAGTTTGCCGCCTGGACTGATTAACTTATGTATTTCCTCAATAAAACTCTGGGGGTCTAGGACATGCTCTATTACCTCAGAAGCAATAACAACATCAAATTGATCTAATTCGTTAGGTATAGTACTCAGATCACCAATCCTGTAATCTATATCCAGTCCCACAACTGAAGCGTGCTCTTTGGCGGCTTTAATAGCCTCTGCGGAAGCATCCAGCCCAGTCACGTCAGCACCAAGTCTTTTTAAAGGTTCCGTCAATAAACCTCCCCCGCACCCAACATCTAAAATTCGCAAACCTTCAAAAGTTTTCGAAAGTTCAGAATCGCGTTCCAAGAAATTGCTCAGCGCTTGCCGTATGAAAAGCATTCTAACAGGCGTGAGTTTATGGAGCATCCCGAAAGCTCCATCATTTTTCCACCAGTCTTCATAAAGGGAAGAAAATTTTGCTATTTCATCTGCATCTGTGAATTTGTTGACCATAATATAACTAACTAAAATATTTAAATTTTCGCACCAAATTATTGTGTACTCTTGCCCCAGTAACTTTGCACTAGTATGTATAGCAACTTTTTGTTAGCTAAATAACCGACAATTTTGCCAAACCGGAATAACTATATGACCTACATCGTCCAAAAATTCGGTGGAACATCAGTAGCAGACTTAGATAGAATTCAACNCGNAGCATCTAAGGTAAGAGAAGAGGTTTCGAAAGGCAACAANGTNNNNGTTGTAGTATCNGCNATGGCGGGCGAGACGAACAAACTTAATGAGTGGGCTAATCANCTCGGTGGTTCAAACTTAAATGCAGAGTACGATGTGATCGTTTCATCTGGGGAACAAGTTACCAGTGGACTTCTGGCGCTCCATTTAAATAAGATTGGAATAAATGCCCGCTCATGGATGGCGTGGCAGATACCATTTGTAACAGATAGTACATATACCAAAGCGCGCATAATGGAAATACGGGCAACCGAGCTCAAAGCCTCTTTGGATGAAAAGTGCGTTGCGGTCGTACCTGGGTTCCAGGGTGTTACGAACAATAAACGCATTACGACACTNGGGCGCGGTGGATCAGACACAACCGCCGTTGCATTAGCAGCTGCACTCAATGCTGAGCGATGTGATATATACACCGATGTAGATGGCGTTTATACCACTGATCCACGNATAGTNGCAAAAGCAAGAAAAATCGACGCGGTAACATACGAAGAGATGCTGGAAATGGCATCACAAGGAGCAAAGGTACTGCAAACAAGATCAGTCGCGTTAGCAATGTTGTATGATGTCCGCCTGCAAGTTCTATCTAGTTTTGAAAATAAACCGGGAACGCTAGTTTTAAATGAGGAGGAAATATTGGAACATGAGACAGTAACCGGCATCGCCTACAGTCCNGATGAAGCAAAAATTACCCTGCGTCGCGTCGGAGACAAACCAGGAGTCGCNGCCAATATTTTNGGCTCGTTNGCAAAAGCATCAATAAATGTAGATATGATAGTCCAGAATGTCTCTGAAGATGGGAATGCTACCGATATAACGTTTACCGTAAGCCAAACTGACAGCGAACGCACATCAGAAGTTTTGCATAATCTTAGAAACGAAATTGGTTTCAGTGACTTAATCGCAGATCAAAATGTCACAAAGATCTCCGTAATTGGTGTCGGGATGCGTTCTCAACCAGGAGTCGCAACTACTATGTTCAGAACGCTAGGTGAAAAAGGTATCAACATCGAGGTGATATCAACTTCCGAAATAAAGGTTAGCGTACTTATTCGCTCGGAATACACTGAACTTGCAGTTCGAGCACTCCACACAGCATATGGTCTTGATTCATCATAGGAAAAAAATCCTTCAGTGGTATACTATCCGGTTAANCCGCCAATCTAGTATTTTGTCATTCAATAATTTTAAAAAATGTAACAAGCAACTTGTGCCATCGTCAGAGCTTCCGCGCTGGACTTAATATACATTGTATATTATGTCCAATGCCGATAGTTTGATTCATTAGTGGGCAACGCCTTGACACTCCTCTAATAAACAGGGCCACCGTTTTATGGATGCAGAAAATCAATACCGTGCCATACACGAAAAGTTTTCCGCTATGCTAGATGGTTTTAAGAAGCGTCTAGCTAAAAAGAGAGAAGGCGGTGTTGTTCCTCCTAATGAGACAACATCCAAAGCCAAAGCGGAGTTACTTAAAAGCATTCGCCTCTCAGAAATAGAAATTGGNCGAATTTTGCAGGAAACCCGAGAAACAGCAAAAATATCTTTGGAAGATGCAGAAGCTTCCTTAAGGATCAGAAAAGAGTATTTAATCGCTTTAGAGAGTGGTAATTTTAATTTACTCCCTGGAACAACTTATGTTTCAGGCTTTCTAAAGAGTTACACGCAATATCTTGGATTAAACATCAATCAATCCCTAATGCACATCGTTCCGTCGAATAGCAATTCCCCCAACTCTAATGAGGCAATTTTAGGAACCCTTGCAAATAAAAAGTCGTCACCAAACTTAATAATTCTGGCCATTTCTTTAGTGGCCACAGGAGGAGGATATTTTGCGTGGTATTCTTTTGATAATCACCCTTTGCCGAACAATGCAAAACATCGGATGCTGACTGAAGATAAACTCGAGAAAAGACTAGGCGTTAGATCAAAAGAAAACGAGGACCAAAGTTTTTCGGCTCCCACAACAGAAAAAACTGTGACAAATGCGAAGGTTCAACGATCTGAACCTAGTGCAGCCAATNATGTTATAAAAATTCAAGAAAATTCTAAGTTTGAAAAGGAAGGCCGCCTAAACAAAACAACAAACCAAACAGCCAAAGAACCAGTTAAAACTCCGACGNAGNATTTGCAACAAAAGACGAAGAAACNCACTCCACAACACAATCAAACTATAGACGGCACAGCACCTGCTAAAAAAAGTGATAATAAAGTTATTGAGATANGNTCTAATCCAATTCCCGATTCTACCGGAAAAATCAACATAACCGCATCCGAGGATACCTGGNTAGAAATCCAGAATGCACACAAAAATATTATGTTCAGTCGCATTATCACTGCGGGAGAGACAATAACGCTTAAATACGAAAAGGGCCTTTCGTTGAGCACGGGAAATACAAAAGCTCTATTAATAACGCATAAAAATNGAAAGTTTATTGGCTTTGATNAAAATGATCGCATATCAAAAAATAACCANTTAAATAAATGGCAGGAATAGATTCCATAAACAAGGAAAAATATTTTGAATTATGATGCTACTTTGACTAGTCACCAAAAAATAGTAAGAAAGAAACGACGGCAAATTATGGTTGGCACAGTGCCTGTTGGCGGCGACGCGCCTATCTCAGTTCAAACTATGACAAATACCAATACTGCCGATGTTAAAGCTACCCTTAAACAGATTTTAGACTGTGCTGCTGAAGGTGCTGACATCATTAGAGTGTCTTGCCCAGATCAATCCTCCACGCAAAGTTTGAAAAAAATTGTTGCCGAATCCCCGATACCTGTCGTGGCCGATATACACTTTCATTATCGAAGAGCTATAGAAGCTGCCCAGGCAGGTGCTGCGTGCTTGCGTATCAATCCTGGAAACATTGGTGCTTCACATAAAGTGAAAGAAGTAATTCGAGCAGCAATTGATAACGGATGTTCGATGCGTATAGGAGTGAATGCCGGTAGTTTAGAAAGGCATTTGCTTGAAAAATACCAAGAACCATGTGCAGATGCAATGGTAGAAAGTGCACTAAACCATGCCAAGTTACTAGAGGATTTGGATTTTTTCAACTTTAAGATAAGTGTTAAAGCCTCAAATGTATTTCTAGCAACTGAGGCCTACCAGAAACTATCTCAAGTCTCTGACTACCCACTCCATCTTGGGATAACCGAAGCTGGAAGTTTTAGGGCCGGAACTGTGAAATCCGCGGTTGGAATGGGGATGCTACTATGGAGTGGTATTGGCGATACGATTAGGGTTTCGCTATCCGACGACCCAGTAGAGGAAGTGCGAGTTGGATTCGATATACTAAAATCCCTTAACCTAAGGCACCGAGGCGTCAATATCATTTCGTGTCCGTCATGCGCGCGGCAACAATTTGATGTCATTGAAACCGTGAAAACACTTGAAAAGAAGCTTTCCCACATAACAACGCCAATGACACTTTCAATTATTGGTTGCGTCGTAAATGGCCCAGGAGAAGCAAAAAGTACAAATATCGGATTAACNGGAGGTGGGAAAGACGTTCATCAAGTATATTTATCAGGTGTTCCCCACCATCGATTAAAAGACGAGAATATTGTGGATCATATCGTGGGCCTAGTTGAGAAAGAGGCGCTCAAAATAGAAGCGAGCAAGGCCAACGTGGGATATGAATCAGTGAATAGCCTGCTCGGCGGCGGCACGCCATTACCAACTACTAAGTCAAAATGAGTTCGGTGAATGAAAATCATATTGAAAACGATGGCGATAATTTTAGTTTGATCGGCATCAGTTACGCTTCTTGCTCTCCGCTCATACGGTCAACCATATTTGGGGGCGAAACAGATTTAGGGATTATCCTCACTTCGTTAAATTCAGAAAGAAACAAAAGCGTATATGGCGTTCTTACATGCGACAGGCTGGAAATTTATTTTTGCGAATCCATCTCTAGCTGCGTTCAATCAGATTTCTTTAATCTTTTGGCAGCGAAAACTAACCATCACCCTCGTGATTTAGAGAGAGTTGCCTACAAATTAAGCGGAAGGGTTGCACTAGGACATTTTTTTAGAGTTGTATCAGCAATGGAGAGCCAAGTAATTGGCGAACCTCAAATTTTGGGACAAGTTCGCATTTGTGAACAAATATCCAGGTCAATTGCGCCAGCATCCGTTTTTTTGAATCATGTCTTTAAATACGCATTCTCTGTTGCCAAAAGAGTAAAAAACGAAACAAAGATTTCAGAAGGTCCAACATCCCTCGCCGCAGCGGCTATACGCGTCGCTCGAAATATTAATGGCGAATTAACAACCTGCAATGGAGTAATATTTGGATTGGATGAAACAGCGATCTTTTTAGCCGAACAATTCGAGCAAGCCGGGGCTAAAAAGTTTATCAACGCCGAAAGTACAAAATGTGATTCAAAAAATACAAGCATTCCTAAAGCAGCCCCCCATTTAGAGGCACAATCACGATTAATTGCGAATTCAGACGTTGCACTTATTTGCAATAATGACACCAATTACACGATAACTAAGGAGATGGTCAGCTCCGCTTTACGATTAAGAAAATACAAGCCGCTCTTTATTATTGACTTAGGAGTCCCCGGGGCCGTAGAACCCTCAGTAGAATCTCTAGATGCAGCTTTTGTTTACAACCTCGACAATCTAGAACAATTAGCAGTCGAGGGTATTGAAAAGCGAGCTCTGGAAAAGCAAAAGGCAGAAGGTATAATTTTAGAAGAACTTCAGGCATTTTATCTTAAATCTCCAAAACACGATATAGGAGTATTAGCCAGAGAAATTCGTGAGGCTCTTGAGAACGAGTTACAAGTTATGCTTGAGCAAAAACCTAATCTTACAGTTAAGGACGCGTGCTATCTAGTTCTTAGAAAGTTTTTACACCAGCCACTTAAAGTTACACGAGAATTATCTGAGAATAATCAACTAAACTCAGAAACTGAAAAGTTAATTAGAAATCTTTTGATTCCACAAAATGGTGACAAAGGGGACCAGAATGAGTTTTGAAGACAATCTGGAACGTGTCTCATCACGCCATCGTGAGTTAGAGCTAACGCTATCCAATTCCAAAGAACTATCCGCGGAAGAAATCACCAAACTTTCAATAGAGTTCTCTGAGTTGACACCAATAGCTGAAAAAATTAACGAAGTACGCTCGCTTGAGATAGAGCTTGAAGAGAACAATTCACTTGCGGGTGAAAGTCAGCACGACAAGGAATTATTAGCGCTAGTCCAGACTGAAATAGAAGAATTAATAAAATCTATCAGTGTTCTCCGTAAGGAATTGGAACGCCTTTTGTTACCAAAAGACGAAATAGATGAAAAAAATGCGATTTTGGAGGTAAGAGCGGGAACCGGTGGAGATGAAGCAGCTCTTTTTGCCACAGAACTTTTTTCTATGTATCAGAAATATTCATCACTCAAAGGGTGGCGCTTTGATGTTCTCGAAGTATCAGAAAATGACCTTGGGGGCTATCGTGAAGCTATTGCATCAATCACTGGTAGATCAGTATTTGCTCGTTTGAAATTTGAGTCGGGTGTCCACCGCGTTCAGCGTGTACCTACTACCGAATCAGGCGGAAGAATACATACATCTGCAGCCACAGTAGCGGTACTCCCTGAAGCCGAAGAAGTGGATATACATATCGACGAAAAGGATTTGCGTATCGATATATTCCGAGCCAGTGGCCCTGGCGGACAATCTGTCAATACTACCGACAGTGCGGTTAGAATTACGCATTTGCCTACGGGGATAGTTGTTTCTCAGCAAGATGAAAAATCTCAACATAAAAACAAAGCTAAGGGAATGAAAATATTGCGAGCGAGAGTTTACGATTTTGAGCGGACCAAGCTTGAGAAAGAACGTGCAGCGGATCGTAAAGAACAGGTAGGAACCGGAGATAGATCCGAAAGAATTAGAACATACAACTACCCTCAGGGACGGGTAACCGATCATCGAATAAATTTAACATTATATAAAATCGACAAGATCATAGCGGGAGAGGCTCTTGATGATATAGTAGATGGTTTGACGGCCACCGAGGAGGCAGCTCGACTGGCTGCAATGGCCTAATTAATGGTTGAGAAGCAAATCACATGGCTGCAAAATAATTATAAAGTAAGTGAAGTCCTCAAGATAGCCATTACAAAATTCAAAGCTGCTGGAATTGCACAACCTATTAGCGATGCCCGTATTTTACTCGGGCATAGCTTGAATAAACCAAACGAAAGATTTTATGGTAAAGAGGAGGAGGTAATCCTTATAAAACAGATTTTA
>FUFK010051931.1_pt1 | contig 23637 bp, 23 predicted proteins | sample 1021851 | NCBI WGS metagenome assembly FUFK01 (sample SAMEA51879418, study PRJEB19060) | metagenome | reverse complement strand
AGGAAGAACACAGCAATATTTAATGTTGTTTTTAGGTGGCGTTGTGACGATTAGTTTATTAATTTTGTTTATTATATAGGAGGAAAAGTGGAATTATTATCAAACGGTACAGGATTGACGGTAGTAGTCTTTCTGCCTTTAATTAGTGCATTAATTTTGACAGCAATACCAAAAAGCCAAGAGCTTTTAATTAAAGGCTTTGCATTAGTATCATCAATACTTACATTTATTATAAGTGCCTTGCTCATTCCTCANTTTGATTTTTCNAATGCAGACAAATTACAACTAGGNAATAAAATTTCATGGATAAAAAGNATNAANGCAAATTATGAAATTGGGATTGATGGAATATCTCTTCCTTTATTAATTTTNTCTACATTTATTACNGTTTTAGCAATTATTTATTCAATTGANCATCTACCAGAACCAAAAAGTCCTAAGGGATTTCTTGCNTTAATTCTANTTTTAGAGACTGGTATGAATGGNACATTTGTNGCCCTTGATTTAATATTGTTTTTCGTATTTTTTGAAATAGTTCTNCTTCCAATGTATTTCATGATNGGAATTTGGGGAGATAAAACTGTAAGAACTGTAGCAGGATTTAAAAATCAAATTGAAACAAGACTATATGCAAGTATTAAGTTTTTTGTTTTTACTCTATTTGGTTCTGCATTTATGTTGCTTGGCTTTTTAGGCTTGTATTACAGAGGAAATAGAACTTTTAGCATTCCTGAATTAATTGAGCTTGGAACTAATGGTGCATTTACAGGAACATTTGCGATGCTAGTTTTTGCAGTTTTGTTTCTTGGCTTTGCGGTTAAAGTACCAATGTGGCCGTTGCATACCTGGCTTCCGGATGCACACACGGCAGCTCCTACAGTTGGTTCAGTATTGTTAGCAGCAATACTCTTGAAATTAGGATCTTATGGTTTTGTTAGAATCGCAATACCAATACTTCCGGAACAAGCAAAAGCCTGGGCGCCTGCGATTGCAATTCTTTCTGCAATAGGGATTATATATGGTTCACTTGCATGTTTAGCTCAAACTGATCTAAAGAGATTAATAGCATTTTCTTCCGTTGGTCATATGGGTTTTGTAATGTTGGGTATAGCTTCATTAACACCAATTGGTATAAATGCTGCAATGATTGGTATGGTCGCACACGGNGTGATCACTGGCTTATTATTTTTCCTATCGGGATCNATGGCTCACACATATCACACTCGGGATATGGGAAGGTTAGGTGGAAATATGAAACTACTTCCAAAGACTGGAGCACTGTTAGGGTTTACTGCAATGGCTTCTTTAGGCCTGCCAGGACTTGCTGGATTTTGGGGAGAGTTTATGGCATTACTTGGAGCATTTAATCCACTTGATGGATTAAATGTTACAGTTTTTCGAGGATCAATGGTCGCTGGTGCAATTGGAACTGTATTAACCGCAGGATATTTATTGTGGATGTTGCAAAGAGTTAATCTTGGTGAACCATCTGATGAATGGAATGAAATGGAGCTTCATGATGCAGACGGCTATGAATTAGCTGCATGGATTCCACTGGTAATTCTAACAATTCTTATCGGNGTATTTCCAAAGCTAATATTTGGAGCAACTAATGATGCTGTTGTTAGCCTNCTTTCTAAAGCATTTGGAGGATAAAAATTACTATAAACTACTTTGCAATTTCAACTGAGTTAATAGTTATATTCACTATTGTTGGAACTTTAATATTAGATTTAATTCTTCCAAGAAAATCAAAATATTATGTTGCAGCTTTTGCTCTTTTTGGGACATTAGCTTCTTTAGCACCCCTAGTAATTCAGTGGGCTACTTACTCAGATCCAATTTATACTTTTGGCAANAGCTTTNTAGTAGATAAATTTTCAATCATTCTTAAAGGNCTNTTTATACTNATCACTTATTTGACATTTTTACTTTCAATAAACTTCATAGAAAGTGATAAGTTTTATCAAGGNGAGTATTATTACCTTCTCCTCAGCTCTCTACTTGGCGCTTTAGTAGTAAGTTCGTCTAGGGACCTACTAACAATATTTATTGGAATTGAGTTAGCATCAACGCCTATGTTTTTATTATCTGGTTGGAAAAAGGGAGACAGAAAATCTAATGAAGGTGCAATTAAATTCTTCTTACTAGGCGTTCTCTCGGCTTCTCTAATATTGTATGGATTCTCACTAATTTATGGATTAACTGGACAATTAGTTTTCGCAGATATATCTGCCTATTTACTTGCAAACTCATTGGGCTCTTCGCCAGTACTTTTATTGAGTGCTATTTTAGTTATTTCAGGAATTGGATTTAAAATATCTGTTGTTCCATTTCACTCATGGGCTCCAGACACTTATGAAGGGGCACCTTTGCCAATAACCGCTTATCTTTCAGTTAGCTCCAAAGCTACAGGCTTTGTTGCACTGATTGTACTTTTGACGAAGGTGTTTGAAAGTTCTGGCCAAAGTTGGGGCGTGATTTTAGCAATTGTTGCAGGTGCCACAATGACACTAGGAAATTTAGTAGCACTACAGCAAACAAACCCAGTTAGGTTGCTTGCGTATTCCTCAATATCTCAGGCGGGATTTATTATCGCTCCACTCGCTGTATCTGGAATAACTGGAAATTATCAAGATGGTATTTTTGCAAGCGTCACTTATTTAATTATTTATGCCTTTATGAATATAGGAGCCTTTTTATCAGTACATCTTTTTACGAACTTTACGAAATCAGATAATTTTTATGAATGGGGAGGCATTGCGAAACACTCACCTATTACTGGAGTTCTAACAACTGTTTTCTTTTTCTCTTTGGCAGGCATACCTCCGCTTGGAGGTTGGTTTGCTAAGTTTGTGGTCTTTAGAAGTCTTTTGAGTACTGGTGAAATAATTGGTATTTCCTTAGCTATAGTAGGTGCGATAAATGCAGTTATTGCACTTGTTTACTATGCAAGAATTTCAAAAGTTATNTGGATGGATGAACTAAAAAATCCTGAAGAAGAAAAATCATTTGAATTTCAAAGTCCTCTTAAAGTTGTAGGAGCTCTTACAGTTCTTATAACTTTTGTTGCAGGTATTTTTCCTGGGATATTCAGTTATCTTGGTGAAGTCTCTTCGATTTTTTTTGGTAATTAAAACTTGGAATTCAAAGAATTTAATAACTATCTTCTAAAAAAATATAAAACCAACAAAATATTTTTTGATGAATATATGGAGGAAGCTCTTTATTCAAAATATGGTTTTTTTACTAATGAAAAAGTTAGATCAAAGAAAAGTGGAGATTTTCTTACTTCTCCAGAAGTTTCTGAGTATTTTGGAAAAATTATTAATAAATGGATTCAAAAAAGCAATTTAGATTTAAATATTACTGAATTTGGTTCTGGAACGGGATCACTTATTGAACAAATTAAAACTAAAAATAAATTTGCTGTTGAAAAATCTTCGACAGCTAGAACAGAGTTGAGTCAAAAAAATATCCAAAATGCCTCAAACCTTGAAGAACTTACTTTTAAAAATAGTGATTTGGTTTTTGGAAATGAAGTTTTAGACAACATTCCTTGTTCTATTGCAGTATATAAAGATGGAAAATGGCAGGAAAAAATAGTTTGTTTTAATGATGGAATCTTTTCATATGATTTTGTTGAGGCAAGAACAAAGACTGTTGAGTGGATTGAATTGAACCGTATAAAGGCTGATGAAAATATAGACGTGGAAATTCAAAAAAATATTGATATATTTTTAGAAAAAATAATCAGTAAATTAAGTCCAAAAAATATTCTTTTTTTTGATTATGGTTATGAACAAAAGGATAGAAGTAAAAGAAAGTATAGGTCATTACTTAGGACTTATAAAGACCACCACCTTTCTGTGGATCCAATATTAGAACCGGGAAATGTAGATATTACTTATGATATTAATTTTTCTGCTGTGATAAAAAAACTAAAAACTCTTGGCTATGAATCAAAATTGTCACTACAGAGAGATTTTTTAATTTCTAATGGTTTTGATGAGTATTTTGATAATTTGCAAAAAAAACTTTTGCTATCTGAAGGTATGGAAAATTTGAAAATTAATAGTCAACTGTCCGGGCTTAAGGCCCTTATTGACTCAAATGGACTTGGCGGCTTTTATTGTTTGGAAGCAAAAAAAATATAATTATTACAATTTTATAATTAAATCATGAATTTTGTAAAAACTACAGCACTACTAACGTTAATGACTTTGGTTGTCTTATTTTCAGCAACTGCTTTAGGTTTTGATGTAATCTCTGCACTCTTTTTTGCTNTAATTTTTAATTTTTTTATATACTTTTTTTCTGGNAATTTAGCTATTAAATCAACAAGAGCTCAACCAATAAAAGATGGAGAATACGAAGAAGTAACCCAAATAATNTCCCATCTTATACAGAAAGAAAAAATGCCAATGCCTGAGTTATATGTAATTAACAGTGATCAACCAAATGCTTTTGCAACTGGCAGAAATCCNAAAAATGCAAAAGTAGCAGTAACAACTGGTATCTTAAANCTTTTGAATAGAGATGAATTAGAAGGAGTCCTTGCACATGAATTATCACANATAAAAAATAGAGACATTNTAGTTTCAAGTATTGCAGCAATGTTGGCTGCTGCTATTTCCTTTATGTCCAGAATGGTATTTTGGGGTGGTGGTAACAGAAACAGAAACACNCATCCAGCAGTAATNGTTATCGCAATGATTGCGGCACCAATAGCTTCATTAATTATCAGGATGGCAATTTCTAGAACAAGGGAATTTGGTGCGGANAAAACTGGTGCAGAGATTTCTGGCAATCCTTTAGCTTTAGCNTCTGCTTTAGAAAAAATTGAAAGGTATGCNAAAGTTCCNATGGATGTCAANCCAGCTGTAAGTCAGCTATTTATTTCTGANCCANTNAAAGCATTTTCTGGAAATAGTTTNAGCAAATTATTCTCAACACATCCACCTACAGTTGAAAGAGTCAGAAGATTAAGGCAGCGTCAGAGTGGTATTAGGTATTAACAACACNCCTTCTGTAAAGCCAGAAGATCTTGAAAATTTAATTCAACAAGGGTATCAACTCATTGATGTAAGAGAAAATGATGAATGGGATGCAGGCCATCACAAAATTGCCACCCATATTCCTATGGGAAGTATTGTTGAAAATATTGACANGTTAATGGTTGATAAAAAATATATTTTTGTTTGTAGGTCTGGAGCAAGGTCAGGTCGAGTGACAGACTATGTTAATTCTGTAGATATTGAATCTTACAACCTTTCAGGAGGCATGAAAGAGCTTCAAAAGTTCACAAAAGAAATAGTTGATTTNGAAGGCAATCCTGGACAAATCATTTAAAATCATTTTGTGATAATTTGTATTGGAAACGCACTAGTAGATTCATTAACTCAAATAGAAGAATCTAAGATCAATGAGCTAAGTCTAAACAAAGCAAGAATGACTTTAGTTGATAAGGAACGTTCCAACTTTCTTCTTCAAAATATGGAGAACCCAATTTATGAAGCTGGTGGCTCAGCAGCAAATACTGCCTATTGGATATCTCAACTAGGTGGAGAAGTNGGTTTTATTGGAAAGATTTCAAATGATGAGTTAGGTAATCAATTCCAATCGAGTTTAAAAGACTCAGGATTAAAAGATTTTACAGTTTTTGAAGAAGAGGACAACCAGACTGGGTTATGTGCTATTTTCATTACTCCCGATGGTGAAAGAACTATGAATACCTATCTTGGGGCTGGTGAATATCTCTCAGTAAATGATTTAAACGTAGATTCGATAAAAGATGCAAACATATTATATATGGAAGGATACCTATGGGATAAGCCTTCAAGTAAGGAAGCATTTCTATATGCTGCAAAACTTAACAAAGAAACTGGTGGAATGAATGCAATAAGCTTATCTGATGTGTTTTGTGTAGATATGCACAGGGAAAGCTTTAAAGATTTCATTAAAAGTGATATTGATTATGTATTTTGTAATGAAGATGAATTAAATTCTCTCTTTGAGCTAAACAATATTGATGAATCCATTGAAAATTTTTTGAATTTATTTCCTAATGTCAAACAACTAATTTGCACACTTGGTTCTAGTGGCGTAATGATCATTGAAGAAGGACGATCTTATCATTTTGATGCAACGGAAGCTAACGTTATAGATAAAACTGGTGCGGGCGATTTCTTTGCAGGTGGTTATTTGTATGGACTCCAAAAAAATCTATCTTTAGTAGATTCAGCTGAAATTGCTAATAGAAGTGCAGCTCATGTAATTAGTGAAATTGGGGTCAGGCCCAAGAATGATTTTAGCTAATTAGTCCAACCTAATACATTTATTAATTCAACCCTCTCGTCATTAACTTTTTCATAACTCAAAGGTATTTTTACTGGAGTAAATAGTTTTTTCTTAGAAAATATAATCAAATTATTTTCAGAGTCTCCTGCAACAATATTGTCCCCATCAGGAGACCAGTGCAGAGATTCAAAGTAGTAATTTGATGGTGCTCTAGAATTGTAGACTTCAATAGTGTCAATTCTGTTTACATAATATACACCAATAAGCCGAGAGTTGTAATCAGTGGTTTCCCAAGGCTCAATCAATTTCTCACCGTATACATTCATTCTGTTATTTTCGCTTAAGTGAGCAACATCCTTACTTTCAGATATTATTCCTGACTCGATATCAACAATTAAAACCTTACGATCATTACTTTCTTGATAGTCCCAGTATGAAAGCAGAATCTGGTCATCATTATGTATTTGTGCATCATAAAAACTTATATCATAAGAGATGTTGTAAAGATCACTATTGCAAACTACTTCTTTCTCTTGTGCTGGGCTTTCAGATAAATCTATAAAAAAAATACAAGAATCCATTATGTCAGGTGCTGGAGGAATTATATTTTCCGATTGAAACTCAACATGATAAATCAACTTTCCATTAAATCCATTACCTGATGAAAAGGTTTCATATTCAGGTAATGGGACAACTCCAAATAAAGCTACAACAACAGTAGTAACTAAAAGTATTGAAATTGAAACGAGTAACAATAACCTACTTGTCATTAATTTTTTAGATTTTCTCTAATTGAATTTAAATACAAACCTACAGCTACAAGTACTCCACCAACTAAGAAAAGTATAAGTGGCGGCCAGATGTTATCCGGAAGCAACTCTGTTATTAACCTTGGTAGATTAATAACTAATCCCAAGCCACCTATGTAGAAAATTACCTGCTCTGAAAGTTGTATACTTGCCCACACAAAAATTACTGAACCAATAATTAATAAAATTATTTTAAGTAGATTATTATTTCCAAATAAATTTTCAATCAAAATTATCGAACCAATTGAAATAGTAGAAGTTGCTAATAAATAGCCAAGCCAACTAGGGCCTAAAATTTTATTAAAAGTGTATAGTCCCCAAATCAGTCCTGTTGCAATGAGGAATAAGCCACCTGCCCAGGGTTCAATATTAGGAAATATAATATTTCCAACTGATCCAAGAAAAAAGATGGAGGAATAAAACAGCGCTACATGTTGAAAAATTTGTTTAGTTCTTAAATACATATAGAGAGAGTAAATTAATACCATAAATGAAACTATTAATATCTGGATATCTTCTGACAATGAGAATCCTGTGGTGTTATTAATTATATTTAAAGAAAATACTATTACTGAACCAAAAGAAATTGTTGAAATTAAAAACAGTACAGAAGACACCCTCTCAGATGATTTAAAAATAAAAATATTTTTATCTTCAAACTTTTCGCTGTAATTTGCCGCATATATTAAAAAAACTGTAGTTACGACTAGAAGAAGGAGTTGCGCCCAGTATGTTAAATTATCCCAAATTAAAGGAAGAGTTCCTAGTAATCCGGATAGTAAAAAAAGACTTCCTATTAAGGTTATTGCTTTTGCGACTTTTGATTTTTGTGTTGGGCTTGAATTACTCTCGAATTCTACAATTTCTTGGTAGGTAGAGCTTGTTATTAAATTGTTTTCTTTCCACTTATTTAATAAGTTGAGGATTTTTTTGTCCATAAAAATATCCTAATCATTTAAAAATTCATCTCACTAATTTTTATTTATAATCTAAACTTTATAGAGACTTTATTGTTATGCCGAGATGCCCGAGCGGCCAAAGGGAGCAGACTGTAAATCTGCCGGCTACGCCTTCGTAGGTTCGAATCCTACTCTCGGCACTAAAGCCCTCTTAGCTCAGTTGGTAGAGCACTTCCATGGTAAGGAAGAGGTCTCCGGTTCAATCCCGGAAGAGGGCTCAGAGGCTAAACTAAGTCTTAAGGCGGCGTAGCTCAGTTGGTAAGAGCGCACGACTCATAATCGTGAGGTCGGCAGTTCAAGTCTGCCCGCCGCTACAAAAGTAAGAAAGGAAAAAAATGGCGTCTGACAAAAGGCCACCAATTACTTTGGTGTGTACAGAAACTGGTGATCACAATTATGTGACTACCAAAAATAAAACAAACACACCAGATAGGCTAGAGCTAATGAAATATAGCCCTAGGTTGCGAAAGCATACTCTTCACAGAGAAAAAAGGTAGATTTATCAATTTTTCATAATTATTCTTACATTAGGTAATGAAAAGCGTTTCTAATATAGAAAACTACAGTGATGACATCTCTAATGCAGAGTTAGTCAAAAAATCACAGTTTGGTGATAAATCTGCGTTTGAACAATTAGTTGTTAGGCATCAGGATTTAGTCTTTTCATTAGCCTACAAATTAACCGGCAACAGAGAAATGGCAAATGATGTAGCACAAGAGTCATTTATTAGAGCATGGAAAGCAATTGAAAAGTTTCGTGGAGATTCTACATTCAGTACATGGATTTATAGAATTACTGTCAACACTGCATGGACTCTAAGAAAAAAAGCAAAGAAGCATAACACTCTTAATATTGAGGACACTTATGAGCCAATTGTTATAGATGAAAAAAAAGATCCAGAGTTAGTTGCAATTAATTCTGACTTATCCTCTGTATTAGTCAGTGCCTTAGATAAGATTCCAATAGATCAGAGAATAATTGTTGAGTTAAAAAACATTGAAGGTAGATCACATAAAGAGATTGCTGAGTTTCTTGGAATAAGTGTTACAGCTGCAAAAGTTAGATTACATAGAGCTCATCAAAAATTAAGACAGATATTAGAGGAAGTAGAGAGATGAAAGATATTTTTTCAAACTTGAAAACAAATATGCTTTGTAAAAGAACCAGAAANAAGATGCTGTCTTCCTATTTAAGCAATCAATATTTTGGTTTTGATAACAATACACATGCCTCTTCGTGTATTAAATGTCAAGTCTCTGGAAAAAGATATAAAGCTTTTAAAGAAGAATTAGAAAGTGAGTTCAAAAAAGAAGTTGAAGTACCAACTGACTTTGCTTCGAAGGTAATGTCATCATTAGATAAAAAAGTAAAAACAACTACAAGTAAGAGCACAAAAATAATATTATTGACATTGCTCGGAATATTATCAATTATATTTTTAATATTTGGACGCAAGCGCTCATCTAGCAAATTAGAGAAGGAGCAATAACTGAGGGGTGTAGCTCTAATTGGCAGAGCGACGGTCTCCAAAACCGTAGGTTGTGAGTTCGAGTCTCACCGCCCCTGCTGAGGTAATTATGAATGAAATGAACAGAGAAATGAGAAGGATGTCTGAACGTGAAGAGCGTTTAGCAAAAAAGGCTGATAGAAATATTGGTAGGCATCAATCAGGCGAAAAAGTTTCAAGATTTAGAAGAATTACAAATTATTTAGGAGAAGTTAGGACTGAGCTAAAAAGAGTCAATTGGCCAAGTTATTCGACATTATCTTCATTTACTATTGTCACTGTTGTAACTATCGCTTTCTTTACTTTTTTTATTTTTGGAATGGACTTTAGTTTTAAAAATACATTGATTAACCTATTATCTTTCGGAGAATAAATGTTAGAAGATACAGCTACAACTGAAGAAGATCAGTCTACTGAAGAAGTTGAAATTGAAGAGGCTTCAGTTCCAACACATCCATATGATATGCCTGGTGAATGGTTCGTGCTTAACGCTCAATCCGGACATGAAAAAAAAGTAAAAACAAACATTTTAACTAGAATAAAAAACCTTCATTTAGAAGACAAGGTCTACGACGTTGTTATTCCTACTGATGAAGTGGTAGAAATAAGGAACGGCAAAAAAGTAAATATAGAAAAGAAAACTTTTCCTGGATATGTCCTGGTAAGAATGGATTTGGATGATACAACTTGGTATGAAATTAGAAATACACCCTCAATAATTGGTTTTGTTGGATCTGGCAAAAGACCAATAGCTTTATCCAGGAGAGAAATTGAGAGAATATTAGGTTCTAATGAAGTTGAAGAAGTAAAGAAAGAATCACCTAAATTTAAGCCAGATTTTGAAGTTGGTGAAACTGTAAGAGTAACTACAGGACCTTTTGCGGACTTCAATGGCATCATTGAAGAAATTAATTTAGATCAATCAAAAGTTACAGTTTTAGTTAATATATTTGGACGAGAAACTCCTGTTGAATTGGGTTTCACAGATATAGTGAAAAATTAAGGAAAAGATATGTCAAAACCAGTTAAAGCATTATTAAAACTTCAAATTCCAGGTGGCGGCGCTACTCCAGCACCTCCAGTTGGTTCTGCTTTGGGTCAGTATGGAGTTAACATTATGGACTTTGTCCAGGCATTTAACAATGATACTGCTAGCAGGCAAGGTGAAACTGTTCCTGTTGAAATTACAATATATGAAGATAACTCTTTTACATTTGTTACAAAAACAGCTCCCGCCTCATATTTAATTAAAAAAGCTATCGGCATAACCTCAGGATCTCCAGAGCCACATAAAGAAAAAGTAGCTTCAATCACAAGAGACCAGCTTAAAAATATTGCTGAAGCAAAAATGGAAGACTTAAATGCTAACGATATAGATGCAGCTATTTCTATCATTGCTGGAACAGCAAGGTCTATGGGAGTAACTGTAGAAAACTAGAAAACTTATTTTTGGGAGACTATAAAGTCGTTTGAACCAAAGGAGGAAAAATGAAAAAAATAGGAAAAAAGTACAAATCAGCTAAAGAAGCTATCCCAGCTGAAAAGCAGTCAAAATCAGAAGCAATAAGCTTGTGTAAAAACAACGCTCCTGCAAACTTTGATGAGTCAGTAGATGTTGCATTCTCATTAGGCATAGATCCAAAAGATGCTGAACAGAACATAAGAACAACAGTCTCATTACCAAATGGAACTGGTAAGGATGTTCGAATTGCCGTATTTGCTGGTGGGGAAGCCTTAACAGAAGCTGAATCAGCTGGAGCAGAAATTGTGGGCGGTAAAGAGCTTGCTACTAAAGTTGCATCCGAACAAAAACTAGATGCAGATATAGTTATTTCTACACCTGAAATGATGGCTGAGGTTGGTCAGTTAGGTAAAATTTTAGGACCACAAGGGTTAATGCCCAATCCAAAGACTGGTACAGTAACTCCTAATGTTGCAAAGGCAGTTGAGGACTTTAAAAAAGGAAAAGTTGAAATTAAGAATGACAAATTAGGCAATGTACACTTGTCTATCGGAAAAGTCTCTTTTGATGAAGCTAAGTTAGCTGAAAATTTAGACGAGGTTATTGCTGTTTTAACAAAAGCTAAACCTTCATCATCTAAAGGCGAATTCATAAAAACTGTACATATGTCTTCAACTATGGGTCCATCAATTAGTGTCGATATAAACATATAAATAATTTGCATTTATTTTTTGATATGGTTTATATTTAAATCTGACAATTAAAACCAAAGACCGTTAGTAAACAAATGTAAATCTAACGCAGGTAAAGTTTACAGGTCCTTGGTATTGAAGGACTTTTTTTATGGTACGAGAAGATAAAGTAAAAGTTGTAAAAGACTTAGAAGATTTATTCAAATCTGCAAATGCTTTAGTGCTTGCAGAATATAGAGGACTTACTGTTACCCAGCAAACAAAGCTAAGGCGTGAATTAAAAAATGCTGGTGCCTCATTCAATGTAGTCAAAATGTCTTTAGCTAAAAGAGCCGCAGAAAATATTGGCTTAGATTCTTTAAATGATTATTTTTCTGGTCCTACTGGAGTGGCAGTAATTGAATCTGACCCAGTCGAAGCTGCAAAAGTCCTAAAAGAATTTTCAAAAGAAAATGAAGCCTTTGTAGTTAAAGGTGGTTTGATGGATTCTGAACCATTAACTTTAGATCAACTTAATGTTCTAGCTGAAATTGAACCTAGAGATGTACTTCTAGCAAAAATTGCTGGTGGCTTCAATGCACCATTGGTGAAGGTTGCTGCTGGTGCAAAAGCTGTAATCAATAAGGCTGGCTATGCATTAAGTGCTTTAGTAGATAAAAAAGCAAGCGGAGAAGAAGTTTCTGAAGCTGCTGATTCAGTTAAAGAAGAAGTAGCTTCTGAAGAAGTTAAAAAAGAGGAGGAATAGCAAATGGCAAAAATGACAACTGATGAGTTGCTTGGTGTCTTTGAGGAAATGACTGTCTTAGAACTAAAAGAGTTTTTAGATGCATTTGAAGAAAAATTTGATGTTACTGCCGCAGCCCCTGTAGCTGTAGCTGCTGCACCAGCTGGTGGAGGAGATGATGCAGGAGCAGCAGAAAAAGATTCNTATGATGTAGTCCTTTCTGATGCAGGATCACAAAAAATACAAGTAATTAAGGAAGTAAGAGGCCTTACTAGTCTTGGACTAAAAGAAGCAAAAGAGCTTGTAGACGGTGCTCCATCAGACATTTTGACTGGTGTTTCTAAAGAAGATGCTGATAAAGCAAAAGAAGCTTTAGAAGGTGCTGGCGCAACTGTAGAACTCAAATAATTTATTAATTATTTGTTTGCTTAAATAAAAAGTACTAATATACTCTACCTTTCGGGTAGCTGTTATTTAATTTTTGAGGAGGCTTGTTGTCCGCTGTTCAGAATTCTAGACTTTCATTTGCAAAAATTCCTAAAGTTCTAGATATTCCAGATTTATTAATTATACAAAAAGATTCTTTCAAGTGGTTTATTGAAGAGGGTTTAAAAGAGATTCTAGATGAAATTTCTCCTATNGAAGATTTCTCTGGTAGNTTTTCTTTAGAATTCTTAAATCATTACTTCGAAGAGCCATTAAAAACTCTTGAAGATTGTAAGATAACTGACTCAACTTATTCACAACCTTTATATGTAACTGCTCAATTTTTAGATCGTGAAACCGGTCAAATAAAACAACAAACAGTTTTCCTTGGTGATTTTCCAATTATGTCTGATACTGGAACTTTCATTATTAACGGAACAGAAAGAGTTATTGTTAGTCAGNTAGTCAGATCACCNGGAGTATATTTTTCTCAAGAAATAGATAAAACATCTGACAAGGAAGTATTCATTGGAAAAATGATTCCTGGAAGAGGTGCATGGTTAGAGTTTGACACAGATAAACGAGACACTCTCGGTGTAAGAGTAGATAGAAAAAGAAGACAACACATTACTGGTTTCTTGATGGCCCTTGATGTAATTGAAAATAAAGAAGATGCAATAGAGTTATTAGGAGATTACCCATCTGTAAGAAACACTATTGAACGAGATCCTGACACAACAAGAGAAGCAGCGCTTATTGATTTATATAGAAAGTTAAGACCAGGGGAACCTGCAACAGTTGAATCTGCTAGAAACTTGGTAAAACAAATGTTCTATACCCCTAAAAGATATGACTTAACAAAAGTTGGTCGATACAAAGTTGAACAAAAGCTAGGAAGAAAATACGGCGAAAAAGATGCTGAGTCTTACACAACTGAAGATGATGGAATGTTGAGAATTGAAGATATGATTGATTCAATTAAGTATGTTATCGCTTTACATGCGGGTGAAGATAGCTTTATTAACAATAAAAGCAAAGAAATTCCTGTTCGCCTAGATGATATTGATCACTTTGGAAATAGAAGAATTAGAACAGTAGGTGAACTAGTTCAAAATCAAGTAAGAGTAGGTCTTAGTAGGTTAGAAAGAGTAGTTAGAGAGAGAATGACAACTCAGGAACCGGAAGCGATTACACCTCAGTCATTAATTAACATTCGTCCAATTCAAGCATCATTAAAAGAATTTTTTGGTACAAGTCAATTAAGCCAGTTCATGGATCAACCAAATCCGATTGCAGGTTTAACCCACAGAAGAAGATTGTCAGCTTTAGGTCCTGGAGGTTTGTCTAGAGAAAGAGCAGGATTTGAAGTTAGAGACGTTCACCCTTCCCACTATGGAAGAATGTGTCCAATTGAGACACCAGAAGGACCAAATATTGGCCTAATAGGTACCCTTGCTACATATGGTCGAGTTAACAAATTTGGATTTATTGAGACACCATATTGGAAAGTCGAAAATGGGGTTGTCAAAACAAATAAAGCAGTGTACTTAACTGCTGCTGAAGAGGATAATTTTACAATTGCTCAGGCTAATGCTCCCCTAAAAGATGATGGTACCTTCCAAAACAAGAGAGTTCTCTCTCGACAAAATGGAGGAGAAGTTGCTTTCGTTTCAGATAAAGAAATAGATTATATGGATGTCAGTCCTAAACAAATCTGTTCAGTCACTACAGCTCTTATTCCATTTCTTGAGCATGATGATGCAAACAGAGCATTAATGGGATCAAACATGCAGAGACAAGCAGTCCCATTAGTGAAAACTGAAGCACCTTATGTAGGTACAGGAATGGAAGAAAATGTTGCAAGAGATTCTGGAGAAGCTCTTATATCTAATATTTCTGGAACTGTTGAAGAAGTATCTGGTGATGAAATCTCAGTAAAAGAAGAAGGTACTAATAAAAAACATAGATTTGAAGTTTTAAAATTCAAAAGATCCAACCAGGCTACAAGTTGGAATCAAAAACCACTTGTCAAGGTTGGTACAAAAGTTAAACCAGGAGACGTATTAGCTGACGGTCCAAGCACACAAGGTGGAGAGTTAGCTCTAGGTAAGAATTTACTTGTTGGATATATGCCGTGGGATGGCTATAACTTTGAAGACTCAATTGTAATATCTGAAAGACTTGTTAAAGAAGATGTCTTAACTTCTGTACACATAGCTGAACATGAAATAGAAGCACGAGATACAAAACTTGGTGAAGAGGAAATAACAAGAGACATTCCTAATGTAGCTGAAGAAGTTTTAATGGATTTAGATGAAATGGGAATTGTTAGAATCGGTGCCGAAGTATCACCAGGAGATTATCTTGTCGGAAAAGTTACTCCAAAGGGAGAAACTGAGTTAACACCTGAAGAAAGACTTTTGAGAGCTATTTTTGGTGAAAAAGCAAGAGAAGTTAGAGATACCTCTTTGAGAGTTCCTCATGGTGAAAGAGGAAAAGTTATAGATGTACAAATTTTAAAGCGTGATGATGGAGCTGACTTACCTCCTGGCGTCAATCAAAAGGTAAGAGTATATGTCGCAATACAAAGAAAAATTCAAGTTGGCGACAAGCTATCAGGTAGGCACGGAAACAAAGGTGTTATATCAAAAATTCTTCCAATTGAAGACATGCCTTATATGGAGGATGGCACACCTCTAGATATTATGCTCTCACCTCTAGGTGTTCCTAGCCGAATGAATCTGGGACAAATTTTAGAGACACATCTTGGTTGGGCAGCCGACCAAGGTTGGAATGAATACAAAGGCCAAACAAAAGCATCTAGTGGTGCAAAGCCTGGAACTCTTATCTCAACACCGGTGTTTGATGGAGCAGATGAAGATGAAATACATGAAATTTTAAGAAATGTAAATCCAAACAGAGATGGAAATTTGATGGTTGATGAAAATGGTAAAGCAACTCTATATGATGGTCGAACTGGTGAATCTTTTGATTCAAAAATTACTGTTGGGTACACATATATATTAAAGCTTATTCACTTAGTTGATGAAAAAATTCATGCAAGATCAACTGGTCCTTACTCTATGATTACTCAGCAACCATTGGGTGGTAAAGCTCAATTTGGTGGGCAAAGATTCGGAGAAATGGAAGTTTGGGCGTTAGAAGCTTATGGTGCTAGCTATGCACTTCAAGAACTTCTTACTATTAAATCTGATGATACTGTCGGTAGGGTAAAGGTATATGAATCAATAGTTAAGGGTGACAATATTCCTGAGCCAGGCATACCAGAGTCTTTTAAAGTTCTATTAAAAGAAATGCAAAGCTTGTGTTTAAATGTTGAAATTCTTTCAGCAGGTGAGGAAATTTCGATGAAAGATATAAGCGATGAATATGTCAAGACAGCTGAAACTTTAGGAATTGATATGACACGCCCAGAACAAGACGAGGCTGAGGTATAAATATGGATAAAGTTTTTGATGAGTTAAGTATCAGTCTTGCAACCTCAGATCAAATGAGGNGTTGGTCCTTTGGTGAAGTTAAAAAACCAGAAACAATTAATTACAGAACTTTAAAGCCTGAGAAAGACGGTCTTTTTGATGAAAGAATTTTTGGACCTACAAAAGATTGGGAATGTTCTTGTGGAAGATATAAAAGAATTAGATATAGAGGAATTGTTTGCGAAAGATGNGGTGTTGAAGTAACCAGACGTGAAGTTAGAAGAGAGAGAATGGGACATATTGAACTCGCTGCACCAGTTACTCACATTTGGTACTTTAAGGGAGTTCCAAGTAGATTAGGTTATTTCTTAGACATGTCTCCAAAAGAGCTTGAAAAAGTAATTTATTTCGCAGCATATTTGGTAGTTTCCATCGATTCTAAAAAGAGAACAAAAGATTTAGCGGAGCTTGAAGAAGCAGTTGTTGCAGAAGTAGAGATTGTTAATGAAGATTTTGAAGAATGGGAACAAAAAAGAATTAAACAGATGGATACTGAAATTAAAGCTATGGAGAATGCAAAAATTCCTGAGCCAGAAATCCAAATTAGAAAAAAAGAAGTTGAAAAAGAAATAAAACAAAAAAAAGCTAAGTCTGATGCTGAAATTAAAGTTATCGAAGAAGCCTTCTCTACTTTGAAGACACTTAAGCCAAAAACACTCATAGAAAATGACACATTGTGGCGTGAAATGATTGACAAATATGATGAGTATTTTACTGGTGGTATGGGAGCAGAAGCAGTTAGAGAGTTAGTACAACTTGTTGACTTAAAAGCTGAAATGGAAAAATTAGAAACAGACTTAGATTCTAAGTCAGCTCAAAGACGCCAAAGAGCTATTCAGCGTATGAAAGTTATTAAGCCTTTTGCAGATGGAAAAAACCCTCCTGAATCAATGATACTTGAAGTAGTTCCTGTTATTCCTCCTGAGCTTCGCCCTATGGTTCAGTTAGATGGTGGTAGATTTGCTACTTCAGATCTTAATGACTTATACAGAAGATTAATTAACAGAAACAATAGGTTGAAAAAACTTATTGAGCTTGGAGCACCAGACATAATTATTAGTAATGAAAAAAGAATGTTGCAAGAGTCTGTAGATGCGCTGTTTGATAACGGTAGAAGAGGACGTGCTGTTGCNGGTGCAGGTGGACGTGGACTTAAGTCACTTTCAGATATGCTTAAAGGAAAACAGGGAAGATTTCGTCAGAACCTACTTGGTAAAAGAGTTGATTACTCAGCAAGGTCTGTAATTGTAGTTGGTCCACATTTAGAACTTCAACAATGTGGTCTTCCTAAAATGATGGCGCTAGAGTTATTCAAGCCATTCGTCATGAAGAGGCTTGTCGAGCTTGGGCTTGCTCAAAATATAAAATCTGCGAAAAGAATGGTTGAAAGATCAAGGGCNCAAGTNTGGGATGTACTAGCTGAAGTAATTGAAGAACACCCAGTCCTTTTAAACAGAGCACCTACTTTACACAGGCTTGGTATTCAAGCATTTGAACCAATCCTTGTAGAAGGAAAGGCTATTCAAGTCCATCCTTTGGTTTGTGAAGCGTTTAATGCTGATTTTGATGGAGACCAAATGGCAGTCCATGTTCCACTTTCAGCAGAAGCACAAGCTGAAGCAAGAGTTCTTATGCTATCAACAAATAATGTTTTGTCTCCAGCTTCAGGAAACCCTATTGTTTCACCAAGTCAAGACATGGTTATTGGGCTTTATTACATTACTGAATGTCATGAAGATTTAGAAACTGCAGAATTTAATTTTGTTGATTTCAATGAAGCTCAAGTTGCTTATGAAAATGGTCATATTGGGTTGCAAACACCAATTAATGTAAGGGTTGGAGATTTAGCTGGTAGTCCAGAAATGCACTCCGAATTAAAAGGAAGATTCTCAGAACTTTTAACTGATCAACCAATAGACGGCAATCAGTTGATGAAAACAACGCTTGGAAGACTACATTTTAATTCAATTATGCCTACTGATTTTCCTTATATTCAGGCTTCTGTCAGAAAACCAGAAATGAAAAAAATTATTTCTGAAGTTATTGAGCGTTACAATAAAGCTGAACTCAGAATATTTTTAGACTCAATGAAATCTGTGGGCTTTACATTTGGTGCTAAAGCAGGTTTGACTGTTGCCATGAANGATGTGAAAACACCTCCAANCAAAAACCAAATACTAGAAAAATATGAAGCAGAAGCCGAAAAGGTTGAAAAATTATATTTAGATGACATTATTACTGAAACTGAGCGTAAGCAAAAAATTATTGAGATATGGAACGAAGCTACAGACCAAGTTCAATATGCTATGAGTGCTGAACTTGAAGCNGAACAGTTCAATCCAGTAGACATGATGGTTAAATCTGGTGCTCGAGGAAACATGATGCAAGTAAGGCAATTAGCAGGAATGAGAGGCTTAGTTGCNAATCCTAAAGGTGACATAATTGAACGACCAATTAAAAGTAACTTCAGAGAGGGTATGTCAGTACTTGAGTATTTNATATCTACTCACGGTGCTAGAAAAGGTCTCGCCGATACAGCTCTTAGGACTGCAGACTCTGGTTATTTAACAAGAAGGTTAGTAGATGTTGCAGCAGGTATCGTGGTTAAAGATTTAGGCGATGAGAATATTGATTGGCGCGGTACTAACAAAAAAGTTGTTATTGATGGAAAGTTAAGTCGATACCTACACTCAACATTGTATGGTCGTGTTTTAGCTGAAGATATAAAGGTAGACAAAAAAGTAGTTGAGATGGAAAATGGCACAAAGCTTACTAAAGGTACTTATATTGATGCTGAAGTCCTTGATGGAATAGCAAAGTCTGGTGTAGAAGATGTTAATGTGTTGACTCCATTTAACTCTCTTAATCCAGAATCTATGGATCCATTATGTTATGGATTTAGTTTGGCAACAGGAAAACCAGTTGAAGTTGGTGAAGCGGTAGGAATAATTTCAGCACAGTCAATTGGTGAGCCTGGAACACAATTAACAATGAGAACCTTCCACACAGGTGGTGTTGTAGGTTTGGATATTACATCTGGATTACCAAGAATTGTAGAATTATTTGAAGCAAGAACTCCTAAAGGTAAATCTGTGCTTTCTCCGATACAAGGAAAAGTTAAATCTGTAGAAGTAACACCAGAAGGCAACAGAAATGTAATAATTGGAAATGAAAAAGAAGATGTAGAATTACTAGTCTTAAGAAGACAGACTATGCTTATCAATCAAGGAGATACAGTTGAAGCTGGACAGTCTTTAACAACAGGTCCTAAAGATCCAAAAGAAGTTTTGCAAATTAATGGTGTAAGAACTTGTCAGGAATACTTAGTCGATGAAGTCCAAAAGACTTATAGAGATCAAGGAGTTGAAGTTCATGACAAGCATGTTGAAATGATAGTTCGCCAAATGTTAAGAAGGGTAAGGATTGTTAAATCAAACAATTCAGACTTTTTACCAAATGAACTTGTTGATTCAACTTTATTTAGAAAGACTAATCAAGAATTAGTCAAAGATGGGAAAGTTCCTGCTGAAGGAAGACCTGAGCTTATGGGTATCACAAAAGCTAGCCTTGCAACAGACTCATGGTTATCAGCTGCATCTTTCCAAGAAACTACAAGAGTGCTCACTGAAGCTGCAATGAAGAGAAGTAATGACTCTCTTTCAGGCTTAAAAGAGAATGTTATTATTGGAACACTAATTCCTGCTGGAACTGGTTCCAATGCTTATCAAAGTATGAAACCTTCTCTTCCAGAAGCTCCTGAAGTTTCTGAATTAGGATTTATGGCTTCAACTTCTGAGGATTCAGAAGACGAAGCTTTGCCAAATCCTGCACAATGGCTAGCTATGTTAGGTGATGAAAACGAAGTGGAGGATGAGTAAAAAACTTATAAAAATAAGGTTGTTGTAAGTTTAAATTCGTCATATACTTCTTTTTCGGTAAGCCAAATAAGTAAATTTTAGATTGGAATAACTATGCCTACAACGCAACAGTTGGTAAGAAAAGGTAGAAAGTCTAAAGTGTCAAAAGAAAAGACACCTGGACTAAAAGGATCGCCTCAGCGTAGAGGGGTATGTACTCGCGTGTACACTGTTACTCCAAAAAAACCAAACTCTGCTTTGCGTAAAGTTTGTAGAGTTAGGCTATCTACAGGTACAGAAGTGACTGCCTACATACCTGGTGAAGGACACAATCTTCAAGAACACTCAATAGTTTTAGTTAGAGGTGGAAGAGTTAAGGACTTGCCTGGTGTGAGATATAAAGTTATTAGAGGTGCTTTAGATACAGCTGGTGTGACAGATAGAAAACAAGCTAGATCAAGGTATGGAAGTAAAAAGGGTTAAGTAAATGAGAAGAGGACCATCACTTAAAAGAAAACCAGAACCTGACCCGATCTACAACAGTTTGTTGGTCTCTCAACTTATAAATCAAGTTTTATTAGATGGTAAAAAAGATTTAGCTAGCAATATTGTTTATTCAGCATTAGAGCTTGTTGAAAAGCAAACAGGTTCAGATCCATTAAATACACTAAAAGATGCTTTTGAAAATGTCAGACCTCAAATAGAAACAAAATCCAGAAGAGTTGGTGGAACAAATTATCAGGTTCCTATGGAAGTTCCTCAAAGAAGAAGTACTACTTTAGCAATACGTTGGATGGTAGATTCCTCCAGAAAAAGAGGTGAAAACACCATGTCTGAAAGACTTGGAAGAGAAATTTTAGATGCTAGCAATAAAACTGGTGCTTCAGTTAAAAAAAGAGAAGATGTTCATAAAATGGCAGAGTCAAATAGGGCCTTTGCCCACTACAGGTGGTAATTAATGACTAGAGAAGTAGATTTAAACAATTTAAGAAACATTGGAATTATGGCACATATTGATGCCGGTAAAACAACTCTTACTGAAAGAATCTTGTATTACACAGGTAAAACTTACAAGATTGGTGAAGTCCATGATGGAGCCGCTGTTATGGATTGGATGGAGCAAGAGCAAGAACGAGGTATTACTATTACTTCAGCTGCAACTACATGTAGTTGGAACAAGCACACTATTAATATAATTGATACCCCAGGTCACGTTGACTTTACTGTTGAAGTAGAGAGATCATTAAGAGTCCTTGATGGAGCAGTTGCAGTATTTGATGGTGTAGCAGGAGTTGAGCCGCAGTCAGAAACTGTTTGGAGACAGGCAGATAAATATAATGTTCCAAGGATTTGTTTCGTAAATAAATTAGACCGAACTGGTGCAGATTTCGATTTTGATGTTCAGTCAATCATAGACAGGCTAGAAGCAAAGCCAGCAGTTCTCCATATTCCAATTGGTTCTGAGGCAGATTTTGTTGGTGTTATTGATTTAGTAGAAATGAAATCTCACACATGGTCTAAAGATGATGGTTCAGAATGGGACATTAGCGATATTCCTGAAGACATGCTCGACGAAGCCAACTCCAAAAGACAAGAACTTTTAGATGTTGTGGCTGAAGCAGATGATGATGTGTTAGAAAAATATTTTGCTGACGAAGAGCTTACCGTTGAAGACATTAAAAAAGCAATCAGAAAAGGTACTTTAGATGGTATGTTTGTTCCTGTTCTTGCTGGAAGCGCATTTAAAAATAAAGGAGTCCAGCTCTTACTTGATGCAGTTGTTGATTACTTACCATCACCCTTAGACATTGAAGATGTAACGGGCTTTAAACCTGGAGATGAAGAAAGTGAACTTTCAAGATCTCATAGCGACGAAGATCCTTTTTCTGCTTTAGCTTTCAAAGTAGTAAGTGACCCGCATGTAGGAAAGCTTACATATTTTAGAGTTTATTCAGGAACTCTTAATAAAGGTGACAAAGTAACCAACACTACAACCGGAAAAGAAGAGAGATTAGGAAGAATACTAAGAATGCACTCTAATTCAAGGGAGGATATAGATTTTATTTGTGCTGGAGATATTGTTGCAGGTGTTGGTTTAAAAAATGCAAAAACAGGAGATACTTTATCAGATTCCTCCCAATTAATTCAGTTAGAGTCAATGACTTTTCCTGAACCTGTNATATCTGTCGCAATTGAGCCAAAATCAAAAGCTGATGAAGAAAAATTATCAGAAGGATTACAAAAACTAGCTGAAGAAGATCCAACATTCCGTGTTCAATCTGACGAAGAAACTGGACAAACAATAATATCCGGAATGGGTGAATTACATCTAGACATCTTAGTGGATAGATTAAAAAGGGAATTTAAAGTCGAAGCAAATATTGGAAAACCCCAAGTTGCTTATCGAGAGGCTTTAAAGAAGAAAACAGATGTTGAAGCAAAATATATAAGACAAAGCGGTGGTCGTGGTCAATATGGTCATGTAATTATGGAATTAGAACCTATAGATGATGGGTATGAATTTGTAGATTTAATCAAAAGTGGAAGAATACCTAAAGAATATATACCATCTGTTAATGCAGGAGTTGAAGCTGCAATGGAAACCGGAGTTTTAGCTGGATATCCATTAGTAAATATAAGAGCGACCCTTAAGGATGGAACTTATCACGATGTTGACTCTTCCGAAATGGCTTTTAAAATTGCTGGGTCTATGGCACTTAAAGACGGTGCAAAAAAAGCTGGTGTTAAATTGCTTGAACCAGTTATGACTGTAGAGGTGGTAACACCAGAAGATTTCATGGGAGATGTTGTCGGAGATCTTTCCTCAAGAAGAGGAAAGATAGCTGAAATGGAGCAAAGAGGATCTGCAAAGGTTGTCAATGCTAAAGTACCGTTATCAGAAATGTTTGGGTATGCAACTGATTTGCGTTCTCGAACTCAAGGCCGTGCAACATTTACGATGCAGTTTGATAGTTATGAAGACGTACCAGACAGCATAACTAAAGAAATAACTGCGAGTATTCGTGGAGTAGAGGTAGAAGTTTAAGCCTTAAAAAGGTTTAAATTTTAACAAAAAAGGAGAAAATATGTCAAAGGAAAAATTTGACCGTAGCAAGCCTCATGTGAACGTTGGTACAATGGGACACATTGACCACGGTAAAACCACATTGACGGCCGCTATTACAAAAGTCTTGTCTGAAGCTGGTAGTGGAGACGCTACTGCTTTTGAAGATATTGACAAAGCCCCTGAGGAGAGGGAAAGAGGAATCACAATTCAGATAGCGCACGTTGAGTATGAAACTGAAAATAGACATTATGCTCACGTAGATATGCCTGGTCACGCAGATTATGTAAAAAACATGATTACAGGTGCGGCACAGGTTGATGGAGCAATATTGGTTGT
>FUFK010039366.1_pt1 | contig 23638 bp, 25 predicted proteins | sample 1021851 | NCBI WGS metagenome assembly FUFK01 (sample SAMEA51879418, study PRJEB19060) | metagenome | reverse complement strand
TCTGGTACTTTTAACTTTATGTTCGTATTCCAAGCAGAACACAATATCCTTATGCATCCGTTCCACATGCTCGGTGTTGCTGGGGTATTCGGTGGAGCTTTGTTCGCTGCTATGCATGGAAGTTTGGTTACATCTTCAATTATTAAAGAAACAACAGACGAGGTATCGCAGAACTATGGCTATAAATTTGGTCAAGACCAAGAGACATATAACATCGTTGCAGCTCATGGCTACTTCGGTAGGTTAATTTTCCAATATGCAAGTTTTAATAACAGCCGTGCTCTTCATTTCTTTCTTGGTACTTGGCCGGTTGTTGGCATATGGCTAACATCGATGGGTATCTGCACAATGGCATTCAACCTAAATGGATTTAACTTTAACCAGTCAGTAGTTGATGCTAATGGAAAGGTAGTCCCAACATGGGCTGATGTACTAAACAGAGCTAACCTCGGTTTTGAAGTTATGCATGAAAGAAATGCACACAACTTCCCACTTGATTTGGCTTCAGCTGAATCGACACAAGTTGCACTAACAGCCCCACAAATTGGTTGAAAAATTTTTGTTTATATCTAACTTTAATCACTAACTTATTTATATGCTCTGGCGTTATCCGCCATTGGAACAGTATGAAAACACAAGATCCAGAAATTCTAAAATTACAGAAACAGGTAGATAAATTACTAGAGGAATATAGACAAGAAGAATATGAAAAGAAGGAAGATCTAATAGGTGATCCTTCTTATTAACGACACGTCCGTTCATCCCTCACGGGACGCATGACCACTAAGCATGGAACGGGGCTTAGTATATGGAGATAACCATGAAAGTTACTTTCGTATATCGTGGCGTTGCTTACACAAGATTAATCGGTTAAGCGGTCTGGGAGGTGCAAGTCCTCCCTAATCAATTTGGCTCTTTGCCCTCTACGGAGGATACCAATTAGCCGTCTAGACGGTGGGATAGACCACAAATATCAATGAGTCTAAGTGAGACTCGAAACTTTTTACGTACGTAGACGAACAAATATACCTTTAATTTTTAACTTAAAATGGCTGATGCTAATCAGGTCGGTATAGGTAGAATTAATCTATCTTCCGGCGTAGGTTATGACGGAGCTGGTGACAAGTACGCCACCTATCTTAAACTCTTTAGTGGAGAGATGTTTAAGGGATTCCAACATAACACAATCGCTCGTGACTTAGTTATGAAGCGTACATTGAAGAACGGTAAGAGTCTTCAATTTATCTACACAGGTCGTATGACAAGCGACTATCACACACCCGGAACACCAATTCTTGGTAATAGTGATAAAGCACCTCCAGTAGCCGAGAAGACTATTGTGATGGACGACCTTCTAGTCAGTTCTGCATTCGTGTATGACCTAGACGAGACACTTTCTCATTATGATTTAAGAGGAGAGATCTCTCGTAAGATCGGTTATGCACTTGCTGAGAATTATGACAGAAAAATTTTCAGAGCAATTGCAAAAGGTGCTCGTCAGGCTTCCCCAATCTCTGCAACTGGTTTCGTAGAACCCGGTGGTACACAGATTCAGTTAAATGCTACACAGAACAATACACAAGCTACTGATGCTTCAAACCTTGTTACTGGTTTCTATGACGCTGCTGCTGTATTAGATGAGAAAGGAGTTAGTTCTGAAGGCAGAGTAGCTGTTCTTAACCCAAGACAGTACTACGCTCTTATTCAGCAAACAGGTGACAATGGACTAATCAACAGAGACGTTCAAGGTCAAGGTTTACAGTCTGGAGAAGGTGTTGTATCTATTGCTGGTATCAAGATCTATAAGTCAATGAACCTACCATTCTTAGGTAAGTTCGGTACTGCTAATACTATATCTAACGCTGGTTCATTCGTAGGTCAATCTATGGATTCAGCTGCTGGTAAGCAGTCAGCAACTTATGCAAGATCTGGAACAACAATCACAATAACACTTACTGCTCACGGTATTTCTGTTGGCGATAAGGTTGTGTTTGATGCTACAGCTGGTGCTGGTACTTCTGGTACTTACACAGTTGCAACTGTACCTAATGCTAATACATTCACAATTACTGATACTGCAAGTGGAACTATTTCAAGTTCAGCTTGTACATTCAACATTGCTGGTGTTAACAATGGCTATGGTGAATCTGGTGACTTTGCTGGATCATGTGGTTTAATCTTCCAAAGAGAAGCTGCTGGTGTAGTAGAAGCTATCGGACCTCAAGTTCAAGTAACTAATGGAGACATCTCTGTTATTTACCAAGGTGACGTAATACTTGGTCGCCTAGCAATGGGAGCAGATTACTTAAACCCTGCTGCTTGCGTAGAATTACACGTTGGTTCCGCTGACGCTGCATTCTAAATTTATACATTTATACGGGAGCTTCGGCTCCCTTTTTTTTTTATGTGCTACGGAGAAGACGGACAATCAACAAGCCTTAATGAAGTTAGAAATCGTGAGAAAGCACGTAAGTTAGCAGAATCAGAAGCTCTACGTATTAAACCTGATCCAAAAAATGATCCTTGGATAGGTGGCATGATGAGGATTCATGAGGCTCGCAAACGAAGGGAAGAAGCACTTGCTGCTTCAGTAGGTCCTCCTGTTTTTCAATTAAATCAAAACCTACCAGAAAAGAAATCTTCTCAAAAAGGAGTTTTAAAAATCAAAAGAAGAAGTAGTGTTAAGACGGGAAACAAAAAAGGTAGAACTGGAAGTACTGGTTTACTTAGAACACCAAAGACAACTATAAATATTTAATATTATGTGCTACGGAACAGAACACATGGAGGGGCGAGACCCAAGAAATCTTAATGACTTAAGAGCGGCTGCGAAAGAACAATCGAGAGCAGCAGAAACAGCTAATATGGAAGCTCAAAGGAACTATAAACGTGAGAATTCTTGGTTTGGAAGAATAGAAGCGATACAGAAAGAGATGGCACTAAGGCAAAAAGCACTCGATGATTCAGTAGGTCCTCCTGTTTTTCAATTAAATCAAAACCTACCAACAAAAAAATCTCCTCAAAAAGCAGTTTTAAAAATCGGAAGAAAAAGTAGTGTTAAAACAGGAAGCTCCAAAGGTAGAACTGGCAGTACTGGTTCACTTAGAAAACCAAAAACAACTATAAATATTTAAAATTATGGCTACTACAACAATTGACCCCGATACCGAACTATCCGCTGTGAACTCAATTTTGGGTAGCATAGGACAGTCTCCTTTAACTACTCTAAATTTTAATAATCCTGAAACTGCTTTTGTTTATAATTTATTAGCTGAAGCAAACAAGGATGTTCAGAATGAAGGATGGCATTTTAATACTGAAGAACACGTAAAAGTAACTCCAGATTCAACAACCCAATATATTGAGATTCCTAGTAATTATCTTCGTTATGACTTCAATATGAAGCATCTAGATAAGACAATGGATTTGGTTAAAAGAAATGGTAGATTATATGATCTTGTAAATCATACAGATAAATTTACTGAAGATCTTTATTTAGATATCGTTACTCTTTATCCTTTTGAAGATGTACCTCCAGCATTTCAAAGATACATAATTTCAAGAGCTGCTGTAAGAGCTGCAACTCAACTTGTTTCTAACAGAGAATTAGCTGCTTTATTACAAGTACAAGAACAAACTGCTAGAGCGAACGTTATGGAATATGACTGTAATCAAGGTGATCATTCCTTTATGGGGTGGCCGCATGAAACAGCTTATAGACCTTATCAACCTTTTCAAGTAATCAGTAGAAGATAATGTCAAGTGTTACTCAAACAATACCAACGCTAACTGGAGGTTTATCTCAACAGCCAGATGAATTAAAAATACCGGGACAAGTTAGTGTCGCTAATAATGTTATACCTGATGTAACACATGGGTTACTAAAGCGTCCCGGAGGTAAATTACTAGCATCAATTAGTGATAATACTACTGCTGCTTTAAATTCAAATGCAAACGGAAAATGGTTTTCCTATTATCGAGATGAGACAGAAAGTTATATAGGACAAATCAATAGAGATGGTGATATTAATATGTGGGATTGTAGTGATGGTTCTACTAAAACTGTAAACTTTACTGCTGCAAAAATTGCACACATTAGTATTGATAATGCAGGAACAGGTTATTCATCTGCACCTACCATAAGTATTTCTGGAGGTGGAGGTTCTAATGCTACTGCTACTGCTACTGTTAGTGGTGGAAGTATTACCGCTATAAGTATTACGAATGCAGGAACAGGATATACTTCATATCCGACTGTAACTATTTCTGGAGGTGGAGGTTCTAATGCTGCTTTAACGGCTTATCCAGAATTACATTTTTATTTAAAACATACGTCTGATGATTCAATACAGACCTTAACTCTTAATGACTACACCTTTCTAACTAATAGAACTAAAACAGTAGAGATGTCATCTACTGTTGAACCTGTGAGACCTCCTGAAGTATTTATAGATTTAAAAGCTACCGCTTATGCTAGACAGTATGGGGTCAATCTCTACGATAATACAACTACCCAAACAGTCACAACAGCAACAAGAATTAATGTAGAACTAGTTAAATCTAGTAATAACTATTGTAATACTAGTGGAGCAATGGTTTCTACTAGAGCTTCAAGAATTACGCAAACAACAAGATGTAATGCTGCGGCTGGTGATGCTAGAGACGCATATGCACCAAACGTAGGAACTAGAGTTTTCAATGCTACAGACGGAGCAAATTTAACTGATGATGCGGTGTCTGGAAGTCACACTTATACTCTTGATGTGAAAGATTCCAGCAATAATAGTGTTAATAGAGGAGAGAATCTATATTTTCGTATAAGGACTACTGGACAATCAGTACCTTTTACAACTGGTTCTGGAACAAGTCAAACAACTACATATCAAGCAAGATACACAACAACATTTGATCTTCTTTATGGTGGTCTTGGTTGGCAATTAGGTGATTATTTTTATGTTTGGATGGAGGATGGTTACTACAAAGTAACTATTGAAGCTGTTAGTACTTCAGCAGTTCAAGCTAATCTTGGTTTAATCAGACCTACTCCAACATCATTTGATACTCAAACTACTGTTACTCAAGAATCTATTATTGGAGATATACGAACAGCAATTATTGCTACTGGTAATTTTACTGCTGCTAACGTTCAAGTAATTGGTAGTGGTTTATATATAACTAGACCTTCAGGTTCCTTTAATATAACTGGAGTAAGTGAAGACTTACTAAGAGTAATGTCTAGTGAAGTTTCAGAAGTTAGTGAATTACCTTCACAATGTAAACATGGATATGTAGTTAAAGTTGCTAATAGTGAAGCTGATGAAGATGATTATTACGTAAAATTCTTTGGTAATAACAATAGAGATGGAGATGGAGTTTGGGAAGAATGTGCAAAACCCGGAAGAGAGATAGAGTTTGATTCTGGCACTATGCCTATTCAGCTTATTAGACAAGCTAACGGTACTTTTACTGTTTCACAAGTCACATGGGACCAATGTCCAGTAGGTGATGATCTAACTAATCCTGAGCCTTCATTCGTAGGAAAAACAGTAAATCAATTAGTTTTCTTTAGAAATAGATTAGTTTTCCTTAGTGATGAAAATATAATCATGTCAAGACCGGGATCATTCTTTAACTTCTGGTCGAAAACTGCTACTACATTTACACCTGTAGATGTTATTGATCTTTCTTGTAGTTCTGAATATCCAGCTATTGTGTATGACGGTATTCAAATTAATGCTGGTCTACTGCTATTTACTAAAAATCAACAATTTATGTTGACAACTGATAGTGATATATTAACTCCAGAAACTGCAAAGATAAATAACGTATCATCTTATAACTTTAATGAAAAAACAAATCCAGTTTCACTAGGTACTACGGTTGCATTTCTAGATAATGCAAATAAATACACACGTTTCTTTGAAATGTCTAATGTATTAAGACAAGGTGAACCAGATGTTATTGATCAAAGTAAGGTTATTTCTAGATATTTAGATAAAGATATCAGTATCGTTTCTGAATCAAGAGAGAACTCAGTTGTTTTCTTTAGTGTTAAAGATACAGATACAATATTTGGATTTAGATATTTTAATGCAGGAGATTCCAGAATTTTACAAGCTTGGTTTAAATGGAAAGTTGTTGGAAATATTCAATATCATTGCATGTTAGATGACGCTTTATTTATAGTTACTCGTAATAACAATAAAGATCAGATAGTTAAATATTCTTTAAAATTAAATGATGATGGTTATTTTGTAACTGATACAAAAGGAACTACTGATACATCAGATGATTATATATATCGTGTGCATTTAGATCATATGTCTACCATTCAAAATGGTGTATATAATCCTACTACTTTAAAAACTGTAGTGGCTAAACCTTTTGGGTACGAAAGCACAAGACAATTAGCGGTTTATGATACTGATGCTGGCGACCAACTTGGTAGATATGTTTCAGTTAATAATACTGGTGCAAGTTTAGTTAATGTTGTTGGTGGTAATACTGTTGAAATTGATGGTAATTGGTCAAAAGCTGTTGAGACTATATCAATAACAAATGCCGGGTCAGGCTATACTACCCCTCCTTTAATATCATTTTCAGGTGGAGGTGGTTTTACTTCTGCAACAAGTACAATTGATTCTGCTGGAAAAGTTACAGCAATAAATATTTCTACAAGCTACAACTATTCTTCTAACCCCACTATAGTAATTGGNCAAGCTTGGCAAGCAAATTTTACTTACACTCTAGGTAGTCAAGTTTCGAATGGTGGTAACTTATATACTTGTACACAAGCTGGTACTTCTGCCGGATCAGGTGGACCAACAGGTACAGCAACTACTGAAGTAAATGATAATACAGTCAAATGGTTATATGCTGGAACCCCAGCTACGGCTACAGCAGCTATTGGAAATGATACCGCACTTCTTGGTTATCTTTATGAAATGGATGTTCAAATTCCTACCTTATATGTAACTAGAGCTGACGGAAATAAATATAGATCAGATGCTAAATCATCATTAATCATACATAGAATTAAGTTTAGTTTTGGACCGTTAGGAGTTTATTCAACAACTCTTAAACGAGTAGGTAAACCTGACTATACAGAGACTAGAGAACTAGCTTTAGCTGGTGTGGTATCTGCTAGTAGATTACCGATTGTAAATGAAATTATAGAGACAGTACCTTGTTACGAGAGAAATACAAACTTAACAATAAACGTTAAATCAGAACATCCTGCTCCTGCCACAATTTATTCATTGGCATGGGAAGGAGACTTTACAAATAGATTTTATTCACGTGTCTNANTNNATTCACCCAATAACGATGGAAGCTGCACTTGNTGTNGCTTCTAATCTTTTACCAGATGACCGTAGAGAAGTAGAAGAGGGTCATGGACATGATCCTGTTGTGGCAATACCTCAGTGTGCTGAATTAGGTGACACTGTGTATTTCACAGTTCCAAACGGTGAACTAGCCGGAGTAGCGGGAGTACAAGAAGATGGCAGAATCTGGATGCTATGTACACCAGCTATTCACAAGTACCCACTAACTTTTGCAAGAGAAGCTAAAAGATATGTGGAAAGTAGACAAGAGAAGTTGCTCTGGAACATCGTTGATAAACGAAACAGAGTTCATATAAAACTACTCAGATTCCTAGGGTTCAAATTTTTACGGGAATTAAAACACGGACCTAATCAATTACCTTTTATGGAGTTTTGCCGTGTGTTTAGGGGCAAGTGCTAGAGCAGCCAATGAAAATGCTCGAAGACGCTACAAATATGAAAATGAGCGTAGAGAGCGTAACTGGATGCAAACGATATCCATTTATAACGCTCAAAAAGTTAAGTATGAAGAAGATGTAGACAATGCAAACTTAGCTATTGTTGGTGCTGCTACTGAAAAACAAGAAGCGATGAACCTTGCAAGAGGTGAAGCTCAGATTAAGTATGCAGCTTTACTACAAAACTTACTCAAGGATAGTGCTGCTTCTAAATTGATTGCATCAGGTCAAACTGGTCAATCCACTAGAAGAAGAAAAGTTATGGACTATGCAGAGTATGGACAAAAAGTAGGTGAAATAGGTAGACAACTTATGTTAAATGATCGAGAGCTTGCAAGAAAAACAGCCAAGCAGCAATCTCAATATAAACAATTTAGAGATCAAGCATTTGCTAAGGTTGCATTCCAGCCCATACCTGATGTTGCACCACCTCAACCAGTTATGCAAAGCGTTGGAGCAGCTGCATTTACAGAAGCTTTAAGTATTGGTATGCAAGTAGCGTCACCATTTATTATTAGCTCTGATAGACGATTAAAAGAAAATATTCAAAAGATAGCTGAATCTATTTCAGGTTTAGGTATCTATACATTTAACTACATTGGTGAAGTTACTAAATACATAGGAACTATGGCTGATGAAGTATTAAAAGTTAAGCCAGAAGCTGTGATTGTTCGTAATGGATATATGGCTGTTAATTATGACTTGATTGATGTTAATTTTGAGGTGGCATAATGACAAACAGTTTTTTTAATTTTACAGAAGCTCCTGACTTTGCTTCAGCTATTGCTGAAACTTATACATCAGTCAATGAAAGTTATGACAGGCGTGAGAAATTAGAACGAGAAAACGATGAAACTCGTTTAAAAAATGCAGCAATGCCTTTAAAGATGATTGAGGCGTTAGCTGAGTTTGCACCAAAAGCTAAGAAGTTAGCAGATGAAATTAGAGAAGATAGATATACAAAAGATATTCAAAAGAAAAGTGTTTTTGAAACTCCAGCACAACTTGAAAGAGCTAAAGAAGCTGACAGTGCTTTAAAAGAAGCTCAAAAAGTAGATAATTATTTAACAGGCGAAGCAATTAAATATCAAGATCTACCTACGCTTAAAATGCTTGCTGGTAATGATATTAATCAACTTACACTTAAAAATCAATTTATTGAAAAACAAAGATTAGGACTTTACAAAGCTTGGAGTACACACCTTGCTGAAAAATTTCCCGGTGGTATTGAAGATCAACGTCAATATAATGAAGAGTTCAGAAAATTTCAAGAGGCATTTAATAAACCCCTAATTCAAATGGGGTATGATTCAAAATTCCTTACACTAAGACTTGGGAAAACTTATGATGAAATATTAGCAACTGGTCTTACTAATACTAAAGACGCTGAATTTGCAGCTATTAATAGAGATATTGTTTCTAAGAATATAGAATCTTTAGGTAATGTAATTAAGAATAAAAATCCAGAAGCATCATTTTATGAATGGTTAGATATTCATAAAGGATTACATGGAGGAAATCAAGGTCAAACAGCTAGGTATGCTTTACAGTTACTTGTTAAAGGAGTTGAATATGATCAGTTTTCGGCATCTACTGTTGAATCAATACTTAATAGTATTGTTGACGCTGAAGGTGATAAACCTAAATTATTAATTGAAAAATTAGGTGGTAGTGTACAAGCTAATGCGTTTATAGATAGCGTTGTAGAATCTTTAGAGCAAGCTAAAAAAAAAGAAGTAACTGCAATAACAGAAAAAAATAGCACTTATCGTACTTCTTACGAATTAGAACTAAATAAAGCTTTATATTCTGAAGATACCTTACCCACAAAAGAAGATCTTGCAAATTATATTTACAAAGATCCTGAAACAAAGTTTGATTTTAGTAAAGGTAATTTACCTGAAAGTGTAAGGAAAAAACTATCTGCTGAAGCTGGATCAGATGCTGAACATCTACCTTTAGTTTATAAAAAAGCGGCTCTTGGCATACTCACACGGGAAGATGTGATGAAGATAAATGATCCGTTTATTAGGTCTCAATTTATGTCTCAACTTTCAGGACAAGGAACTGATGGAACGGGAGGATCTGGAGGTGTTTCATCATTAGCTACCTCAACTGCTCGAAGTATTGCTAATACCTATACTAAGGAAACTGATGGTAATAAAGATAAAACTATTAAATGGAATAATGTTAACGACCAAATAAAATTACATTATCCAAGTGTTTATGCAAAACATTATGCGATAGCTAAAGCAGAACCAGCTACAGAAACTACACTAGGTAGATCTCGTGAAATGGTTGCTCAAGGTTTAGCCCAAAATGAATTATTGCTACGAGCACAAAATGGAGAATTTGATACTTGGGGTGATGGCTCAACTAACGAACTGGAATTATTAAGTGCAATTGAACATATTAAAACTGGTGAAAATACAGACCAATTTTTAGATACTGAGATCATTGTTGGTTCTGAAGAAGCTTTAGCAGAAGCAAGAAAATACCCAGAAGGTTCACTTAAGGTAGCTGATTTTTATGACCAAATAGGAAAAAGACTAAACATACCGGGAAAAGTAGTTCAAGATAAACAAATATTTGCTGCTAATACATTAGAAGGTAAAGGACTACCAGCTTTATCAGATATTACAGTGGCTTATAACGAATTATCTGATGAACAAAAAACTTTAGTTGGTAAGTTTTCAACTCATGCAAAAGTAGCTAGAGCTAAATTTTTAGCATTTATGCAAACTGCTGAAGGAGAAGAAGAAGGGACTATTACTTGGAATGAAATGCTGACAGTTCATCCTGACGTTGCAGAGTTTCTTCAATCAGAAGTTTATGGTAAAACACTTACAACTCCTCAACTTGGAAAATTTGAAGCAAGGAAAGGAGATTGGAAAGAATTGCCCGGAGCCTTTAGAGTTGGTTATGCAGTATATGATGGTAAAGAATGGCAATACAGTCAAACTAAAGGTAAGAGTAAGGAAGAATACTTTGGTAACGTAACCGAATATAAGCAAGATGGTTACTTCTATGATTTTGATGGTACTAAAAATTCACTTAACCCTTTAGTGGGGAGTGAAGAACCTATCAATACAGCAGAAGAAGGAGGTCCAAGAGTTGGGGACTGGTATAAAACAACTATTAAACCAGTTAAAAATCAATACGTTGTATGGAACGGAAAAGAATGGGTTGCAAGTGGAGTTAAAGGTCGATTTCCACAAGAGTTTGATGGTGCTAAACCACTTAGTCAAATAGAAAAAGAAAAAAAAGAAAACAAAAGAAGGTAGATTATGGATTCGGCGTATCGGGTTGATATTGATCCGGAAACTCTAGATCAAGCACAGCTTGAATTAGAAGGGATAGTAGAACAACAAGAACAGAGAAGAATCTTTGAAGAAGAACAAAAGCAACAATTACTCAAACAACAAGAACAACTTGAATCTGAATATGAAGATCCTCGTAATGCCGAAGGTGGCGGAGGATTTAAAGGATTTACTAAAGAGTTTGGATCTGCTGTTAAAGGTGGATTACAAGATACAGCATCTTCAATAATTACTCTTCCTGAGAGAGCCATTGATATGTTTAGTGGCGAAATGGAAGAAGAAAGTCAAACAGAGGAAGGTTATAACGCTGAATGGGACGATTGGTTTGTTGATGAATCAAATCCAATAGAAACAAAAACATGGTGGGGAGGTGCTATAAGAAGCCTTGTCCACTTTGGTACTATGGCTGCTGCTGCTATCCCAGCTCTTAAAGCTGCTGGTATGACCGCTGCTACGACTGCATTAGGAAGTTTAGGTAGAGGTGCATTAATTGGTGCAACTTCAGATATTGCTTCTAAGTATTCACAAGAAGAAAATGGTCTAGCTATTTTAAGAGATCGCTATAACTTTATTGATACTCCACTATCTACAAAGGAACAGGATCACCCAGCTATGAAGACATTAAAAAATGTCGTAGAAGGTATGGGTATCGGTGCTGTGTTTGATGGTGTAAGTATCGTTTTAGGTAAGGGTATTAAAAGAATAAGAACTAAAGATGGCAAACTAAAACCTATACCTGAATCTAATCAGTTACCAAAAGGTGCGGTTGTAGAAGATGGAAGTGCAGATGCTGTTCAAAGAGCTATAGCTAGAGAGCAGAATGTCGAAGCTCAAGTTGGTGAAAAAGCTTTATTACAAGCACAGTCTTTAAGACCTGATCAATACGGTGGCTATAAAAATAAACCGATGACTGACTCATGGCAAGCTTCTCCAACATCTAATGGAAGGGCTGGCGATGTTTATTATCAACGTAAAAAAATAGCTACTGATTATGGTTCCAGTAATGGTTCAACAGATTCGTTACATACTCCAGTTCAACTAGAAAGAACTGCAATGAGTGCTGATATGGCAGAAGCAGAAGTTAGAAGAGTCCTAGAAGATTTTATGTCTGATGATAGGATTAAAGCTGAAATTGCATTAGCCAAGAAAGAAGGTACTTCTCTTGCAGATAAATGGGGATATGCAGCTGAAAAAGCTAGAGAGATATTAGAAGGTAGAAATGCTACTGATTTAACAACAGAAGAATTTTGGAGACAGTTCGATGTCGACATGAACAGAATTGATGGTAAAGAAGTATGGAAATCTGCCAACGTAGTAGCTGCTGATTTAGTAGTTGGATCTCTTATGAGAGAGATCAGAGATATGGGTATTGCTTCAAGAGAACTATTTAACATAGCAGATATTGCTGATGTGGATGGTCCATCTCGTGCAATGTACGAAAAGATAATTGCTGGTTTGACCCAGATTAAATTATCCAAAATGACTCAATCTGCTGAATTTAGAGGATTAGGTGCAAGACAAGTTAAATCAGAAGTTAATAACTTTATTAAGGAAACAAAAGATTCTTGGAGACTAGCTATGGAAGTGGCTGGTAAAGATGCGGATGATAGTTTGTTTAGAGCTATTCACGAAGTTATATCTATGTCTGATGATATCCACAACTTAACTGATTTTGATAATTGGGTTAAGAAAACAATGAAAGGTGGGTATTTTAATGGACGTAAAAAAGTTGGTGTTCTTACTAAAGAACTACAGGGAATGATGATTAATAGTGTTTTAAGTGGACCTAAGACTCCAGTTAGAGCAATTATGGGTACAGGAACTGCAACATTTTTAAGACCATTTTCTCAAATTTTAGGTGCAACAATAACTGGAGATAGAACTACACAAAGAGCTTCTATGGCTGCAATGAACTCTATGATTCAAACTATTCCTGAAGCATGGACTTTATTTAAAACTAAACTTAATTCTTACTGGTCAGGTGATGTATCTACTTTTAAAACTAGATATTCAGAATATACAAAGGAAGCTGAAACATGGGATATATTAGGTGATTGGGTTGAAAATAGTGGACGAGCAAACTTTGGTGATAAGGCTGCATACAGAATAGCAAATATGGCTAGAGGTATGAATAATAATTCTTTCTTTACTTACTCGACCAAGATAATGCAAGCTACTGATGAAACTTTTGGTTTTATTTTAGGTAGAGCAAAAGCTAAAGAAAAAGCTATGCGTTTTGCTATGAATCAAGTTGATGCTGGGGAGATTACAGAGATAACTCCAGAACTATTAAAAAATGCAGAGAATAAATTTTATGCTGGCATAACAGATGTTGATGGGAATATCACAGATGCTGCAACTTTATACGCAAAAAAAGAAGCAACTCTTACAACTGACCTCGAAGGGTTTGCTAAAGGTTTACAAGATGCATTTGATAAAGCACCTTGGGCTAAACCATTCTTCTTGTTTGCAAGAACTGGTGTTAATGGATTAAGTCTTACCGCTAAACATACTCCCGGATTTAATTTTCTTGTCAAAGAGTTTAATGATATAGCTTTTGCTACACCTGATAATTTAGCGGAAGTAGGTAAATATGGTATTAAAAATGCACAAGAATTAGCTAATGCCAAAGCATTACAAAATGGAAGATTAGCTATTGGTAGTTCTTTAGTGTTTATGGCATCTATGCATTTTATGAATGGAGGTCTTACAGGCAACGGACCAGCTGATAGAAAGAAAAGGCAAACATGGATTGATGCTGGGTATAAACCAAGAACTATAACTATTGGTGGAGTACAAGTTGGATATGATGCTTTTGAACCATTTAACTTAATCCTTTCAACAATTGCTGATATTGGAGATCACAGTCAATTAATGGGAGAAGAGTGGACTGAAGAAAATTTACAGAAGGTAGCAGTAGTTATGATGCAAGCTGTTTCCGCTAAATCCTATTTGGCTGGTATGCAACAGTTTGTTGATTTATTTGCTGGTAAACCCGGATCATGGGAATCAATTATTGCTGGTTTAGGAAATAACACAATGCCTATGTCTTCTTTAAGAAATGAAATAGGTAAGCTTATAAACCCTCACATGAAAGAGTTAAACTCTGGAATATGGCAATCACTTAGAAATAGAAACCAATTCTTAGAAGGTTTAGATCCAGAAGGTGGTTTACCAGTTAAATATGATTTGTTGAATGGTAGACCAATAAGAGACTGGGATTTCCCAACTCGTATGTTTAATATGATTAGTCCATTTTCTATTAATTTTGATCAAGGACCGGGAAGAAAGCTTTTATTTGAGAGTGGATATGATATGAGAACTTCTACATATTCCTCTCCTGATGGGATGGATTTAAGTGATAGTCCTCTTCTTAGGTCGCTTTATCAAAAAGCAATAGGAGATACAAATCTAGAAGCTAAATTAAATAAATTAGCAAAAGATCCAAAGATCCTAGCATCAATACAACGTATGCATAATGATCGCAATTCTGGAAAAAGAGAAATGGACCCAATGGCTGCTTATGTACATAACAGAATTATTAATACTATATTTGTTGATGCTAGAAAACAGGCTTGGGCACAAATAAGAAATCATCCTGAAGCACAAAAATTATATGCAGAAGATAAGAGAATTAATATTCAAAACATAAAATCATTAACTAAGACAAGTAATTTTTTAGAACCAAAAGGAGATCTAAATAATGTACTTAAGCTTTATAAATAATCCACTCGCCAATTAAATAACCAAACGTTTGTAAATACAAATGGCGACAACTGAACATTTTTATACAGGCAATAACTCCACAACGAGTTTTGCCTTTACATTTCCATATTTATCGAATGACGCTGTAAAGGTAGAACTTGACAACGTCCTAAAAACTGAAAACTCAAGTGGTCAAACAAATAATGACTACACCATTTCTAATACAAATATTGTCTTTAACTCAGCTCCCGGAAGCGGTGTTAGCGTACATATTTATAGAAATACTAACGTTGACTCAGCTCAAGCACAATATGCTGCTGGTTCATCCATAAGAGCTGCTGATTTAAATAATAATCAAACTCAACTTCTTTATGCAGCACAAGAAGAAAACCAACAAATCCAAACAACTGGCATACAAGACGGTGCTGTAACTAGTGCAAAAATAAAAGATGGAACTATTTCTAATGCTGACATTAATGGATCAGCTGCAATTGAAGGTTCTAAATTACAGGCATCTTCTGGCTCAGTAGCTGGTAGTATGTCGTCCGCTAATTTNACAAAGTTAGCTGGAATAGAGACTGCTGCAACCGCAGACCAAACGGCAGCAGAGATAAGAACTCTTGTTGAGTCGGCAACAGATTCTAATGTATTTACTGATGCAGATCATACTAAATTAAACGGAATTGAAGCTTCNGCTACAGCAGANCAAACAAACTCAGAAATAAAGACAGCATACGAAGCAAATTCAGATACTAACGCTTTTACAGATGCAGAAAAAACTAAGTTAACTAATATTGCTACTGGTGCTGATGTAACATCAAGCAATTCAATAAATGCTTTATCTGATGTAAACACATCAGGTGTACAAGATGGGAAGATACTTAAATATCAAGCATCAAGTAGTAGTTTTATAATTGCTGATGATACTGGTGGAAGTCAAGGTGCTACTACATTTACAGGATTAACAGACACACCTGCAAACTATAGTAATGCTGCAAATAAAACATTAAAAATAAACTCTAGTGGTAATGCTATTGAGTTTGTTGATGTATCTACAGATATAGTAAATGACACCACACCACAACTTGGTGGTAACTTAGATGTCCAAGCAAATGAAATTAATACAAGCACAACTAACGGCAACATTACATTAAATCCAAATGGTACAGGTGTTGTTGAAATCAAAGGTGATTTAACTTTTAACGACAACATAAAAGCTATATTTGGTACAGGGTCAGATCTTGAGATATATCATGATGGTAATCAAAGTGTTATTAAAGATGTTGGAACTGGACAACTTTTAATATCAGGACAAAATACCATTGCATTTACAAATTCTGCTGGTAATGAAAATTATGCGAGAATGTTAAGTAATGGAGCCGTAGAGTTATATCACGACAATGTGAAAAAGGCGGAAACAAGTGCTACTGGATTTGACGTAACTGGAAACATTACAGCAACAGGAGTCATACACGCTACTGGTAACCAAATAAAAGTTGAAGGAGCAACACCAAAATTTACTTTAATAGATGGTAATAATAACCCAGACTATGAAATACAGAATAATGGTGGAACATTAAATATAAATGATATTACTACTGGAACAACTAGATTTTCAATAGATTCTGCTGGAACAATTAGTATAGACGGTAATGTCTTACCTACAACTGATAGTACACATGATATAGGAACTAATACTGTTAGGTGGAGAAATCTCTATGCCGATACATTATATGGTGACGGATCAAACTTAACAGGTGTATCGGGTGGTGCTACTGGAGGAAATTCTGGAGCTAACGCAATATTTTGGGAAAACGAAAATACAGTTACACATAATTACACCATCCAAACTAACTACAATGCTGGATCATTTGGTCCTCTAACAATTAACAATGGAGTCACCGTGACAGTACCTAACAACTCAGTCTGGACAATAGTATAATGCCTATAACAATAAACGGTTCCGGTACGTTAACCGGAGTTTCCGTAGGAGGTTTACCTGACGGAATAGTTGATACAGATATGCTTGCAGCTGATGCAGTAACACAACCTAAAATAGGATCTAAAACTTTTACAAGTTATGCAATCATAGCTGATGTAAAAGCTTCAAATGGTGATGGTGGTACATTTACGACAGGAGCTTGGAGAACAAGAGACTTAAATACTGAAATAGCTGATCCTGATGGTATTGTTAGTATTTCTAGTAATCAATTTACATTGCAAGCTGGTAGTTATTTAATTATTTTTTCAGCACAAGCTCATCAGCCAAATTCTCACCAAACAAGGTTATACAACGTAACAACTTCTGCTAATGTGCAAGTTGGTCAAAGTATGTATGGTGGTGCAAGTACAAGTGTTACTACTGCTTCAAAAGGTGTTGCTCGTGTAACTATCTCAGGAGCTACAGTATTTGAAATACAACATAGAAGTGCTTCTACACTATCTACATTTGGTTTAGGTGTTGGTACTTCTGGAAATATGGATTGGGGTGGTTCTGCTGCTACAGATGGTGCAATATATTGTACTGTTGAAATTTATAAGGAGGCATAACTATGGCAATAAACTCAGATACAGATATAAATTTAGCTTTATTACAGCTTGGTAAAAACGCAAATCGTTATAGATTAGATCAAAATGTTGTACCACATAAAATTATTGAGTGGGATTCTGCAAACTCAGATTCACAACCTACAGATGATGAATTAAATGCAGCCTATACAGCATGGAAAGCAACTAATGAATATAAAGAAAAAAGAGCAGAAGAATACCCTACTGTGGTCGATCAGTTGGACTTAATTTACCATTCAGGCGTAGATGCATGGAAGGCAAAAATAAAAGAAACAAAAGATAAATATCCTAAACCATGAGTTCAATACAATTAAAACATTCGGGTGGTAACGGCGTATCCATTGCTGCACCATCTAGTAACCCTGCATCTAATAGGACATTAACTGTACCTAGTAATGCAGATGGAACAATTTTAACTACAACCTATCCAAAATCAGGAAACATTCTTCAAGTTGTTCAAACAGTAAAACTTGATTCTTTTTCAACAACTTCGACAACTGCTGTTGATGTCACAGGTCTGTCTGTATCTATAACACCTAGTTCTTCTTCAAATAAAGTCTTAGTAATGTGCTCTATAGCTTTAGGATTTGATGATGCAAACTTTGCTTATGGAAGATTATTAAGAGGTAGCACACAGATTGGTCAAGCTTCTCAAGCAAGTAATAGACCAAGACCTACTTTTATGAGTTATGACGCAAATGAAGGCGTGGTTGAAATGGTAAGCTTTACTTTTTTAGATTCACCTAATACAACTTCAGCAACCACTTATAAATTACAAGTACAAGCTGCATCTGCTGGAACGGCTACTGTAGGAAAATCATTTAGAGATCTTGATCAAACAGGGTTTGACCCACGTTGTTCAAACACAATAACACTTATGGAGGTAGCAGCATAATGTCTTTAGATCACCAAGCTATTTACAAAGCATATCCTAATGCTGTAACCATTGATGATGGAGCAGGTGCTTTTGATAAAGATGGTAAGTCTGTAACTCTTGAACAAAGCAAGATAGATGCTGCAAGATTAGAACTAGCTAAGCTTGACTATCAAAGAAAAAGAGCGGCTGAATATCCATCAATACAAAATCAATTAGATATGCAATATTGGGATAAAAAGAATGGTACAACAACTTGGGTCGATGCCATTACTAAAGTAAAAACTGATAATCCTAAATCATGAGTACATTAAAAGTAGACGGGATAAGTCCCAATTCCGCAACAAGCGATATTATAACTTTAACTGGATTTCTAAAAACTAGTGCTCCAGTTGCTTGGTATGGTAGACAAGGTACTACTCAAAATTCAGTTGCAAATGATACATGGACTACTGTTACTAATCTTACTATCGATCCTGTTACAACTACTGGATGGGATGGTAGTACAGGTATATTTACTGTACCTACTGGAAAAGGAGGTACTTACTTCTTGACTGGTGGAGTTGGTATTGATGACGTTCAAAGTCGTGATTTTGTCTATATTGGTTTTTCTAAAAATGATGCAACTCCTTCTCCATATCAATGGGGTAAACAATCATATGATTCTTCAAATGCTCTTGTTAATGTCAACATGACAATACTAATGGCTTTAGCTGACGGAGATACAGTACGTATGAAAACTAAACATAATGAAGGAACAACCGAATATACTGAATATCCTGTGACTTTCTTTGGTGGTTATCGTATAACCTAAACCCTTAATGGAACTGCCCACTATAGAACTTCCACCAGTTCAAAAAATAAAGACAGTAGAAATACCTTTACCTACAGCTGACGTACCTTATTATGTACCTTTAGTAGTTCCTCCTAGTGATCTAAGAGAACCTGAAGGTACAAAACCTATAGAAACTGTTGAAACTCCAACACCGGTATTAAACTTACCACCTTTACCACCTATTCCTATTCCACCACCTGAAGTATTAGTTCCTACAGTAATTACAGCGGTTACAGCCGTAGCAGCAACAAGTGTAGCAACTCCTATCATTCAGGATTTAAAAGAAAGAATAACGAAGTTTTTAAATAATAAAATTAAAAAATGGAAGGAAAACCGCCAGAAAAAAAAGAAAAAGGACTAATAGGTAAATTAAAAGATGTCGCAGAAGATAAAGAACATCAAATAGAAGTACTTGGTACTTTTGTAAGACTGGGAGTTGTCGTCTGGAGTGGATTCATTATTACGATGAACTACGTTGATATTCCTATGGTTAAGAAATCTGGTAACTCAGATATCACGTTCGTTGCCAGCGTTTTTACAGGCGCACTCGCAACATTCGGTTTGACTACTGGCAAGAATGGCAATAGCAAACCTCCTGTATGTCCTATGGCAAATAAAGATAAACCAAAAGCATGAAAAAATTAATCTTGCTTTTAGCTCTGTTATCACCCAGCATAGCTAGAGCCAATACTGTCACTCCCCAGTTCACAACAGGGAGTATGAACTCTACGACCACTACGACTCAAGTTATAACTGAGGTAGAAAAAAAGGAAGTTTTCGGTGCAGCCGTAAACACTTGGTCTGGATCAAACATCTCAGCAGCAGCTAGTGCTGGTATCGCTGGAGGCGATGTCGTATTTACTGTTACTGATCCCACTTTGCCTTGGAATCTAGAGACAACAACTAGAGCAGCAGGGCTTGTAGAAGAATGGAATACTACAAGAAATTACACNATAAACTCCACTACTACTTCGCTCTCTGTNTTNTCACAGTAAGCCCAGTATTAGCAGAAGGAGACACCAATAATAACAGTAACCCAGTCGCAGCAGCGACGGGAAATGTCACAAATTCTGCCGTGCAATTCCAGAACAATGGAGCTTCATCACGGCAGTCTTATGGTCCAAACATTACATGTAATGGATCAACAATGACGTTTAGTCCTTTCTATATGGGAAACCATGTCAATCCGTATTCTGCGGATGAAGATACACGAGAGTTATACCCTTCTAGTTATCAGTTAAATGAGAATTGGGGTTTTCAAGTTAACTTCATGGTTCCTCTAGATAGAGAGGGTCTAAAACAATGTAAAGCCATAGCTAAACGTCAAGAAGAAAAAATGCAATTAGATTATGAACTTGTCCGTATAGACAACTGTACAAAAATCATGCAACGTGGCTTTACCCTGCTACCCGGATCAAGGGTCTATCACCTTTGTTCTGACGTAGTACCTATTCAATCATTATTAAAAAAAGAGACAAAAGATGTTAGCAATTCTAAAACCACTCGTTTTAACTTCTTTAAAAAGTGAGAAATTTAAACTTTTCGTAGTTCAATTATTAGAAAAATTAGTAGAATCTACAGATAACGAACTAGACGACAGAGCACTACAGATCGTTAAAAAAGGTTTAGGCATCGAATAATCGAGAGTACAAACATACCCAGACACAATTACAAGCCCCTTACAGGCGATTCTGGAAGGGCATTTTTTATGAAAATCAATGAAAAAGGCAACTGAAGAGCAATTTAANGAACTCCACCAGTTAGTCACACAAGAATTTTTAGACAGAGTAAAAAGCGGAGAAGCTACTACTCAAGACTTAAAAGCAGCCTGTGATTGGCTGAAGTCAAACGATATTTCAGGTGTTGCATATGATGGCAACCCATTATCAAAACTGGCGAATGTATTACCAGAAATAGATCCAGAGTTAGTAAAGAGAAGACTTTATGCCAAGCAAAGGAGCTAAGTACGCAAACGGTAACTACAAAGCTCAACAAAAAGCGTACAACAAAACAAAAAAGGGATTAAAAATACGTGTCAATGCAAATCGACTTAATAGGCAACTTGGTACTTACGGAAATGGTGATGGGAAAGACGCTGCTCACTATAAGGGGAGCACGACCAAAGGCAGACTCCAAAGTCCATCAACGAACCGAAAAAGCAGACTCAAAATACGTAAATGACCCCTTTACTACCTAGCCCAAAACATTACTTATACAACTTAATAACCATGACAAGTCCTGACGCTAAAAAGCTCTGGAGAAGAGCTATCAAACAGCACTTCAATTGTACATGTGTTTATTGCGGAGAATCTTATGAAGAACATGAACTTACACTCGATCACGTCACACCTCGTTGTAGAGGTGGGGAAGATCTTACGACAAATATTGTCCCCGCCTGTCAAAAATGTAACCAAGGGAAAGGTAGTAATAATTGGCTCAGATGGAGTCGAGAGACATTTGGAAGTCAACCTGAGCGAGAACAACTTATAAGCGACCACATCGCTGCATAACTTATACACCCAAGAATAATAACCGCCCCGTAAGGGGCTTTTTTAATGGCAAGATACGGAACGACAGGAGCAAAAACTGATAAAGAATTATTTAAATTTGCTGCTGATTGGCTTAATGAAAATAAACCTAAAAATAAACAAAAATATACTTTAGGATTATTTAAAGAAATATATGAAATAGATAGCGATGTAAGGCTACAAAATAAAGCTGGTAAAGATAAACCAGCTGTAATTAGTTTACGTAACTTAAAAGCTGATAAAGTTCGAGATTTGCGATTAAAAAGAGCTAAAGAACTTTTAGTGGCTGCTGGTTTAAAATCTGATTGGAAAGCTGGAAAAGATTTAATTAAACAACCTTCTATTGTCGGTAAAAATGCCGACCATAAGTGGGAAGTACAAGAATTTGGTCCTGTCTACGAAGACTTACTAGAAGAATATGCAGCTGGTGCTATAGATGATAAAGAGTTTAAAAAACGCTTAAATGTATTTGTAGCTAATAATCCCGGTGATAGTGTTAAAAATTTAGAATTAATCCCCGGAAGACAAAATCAGCTTAAGAGAGAAGATGTTGAATTTAAGAATAAGCTTTTAGAACAAAGAGAACTTGATAATCCTAGTGCTAGATATACTCCTGAATACAACAAAAAAATGGCAGCTTTTAAAGCTAGTCTTGATGTTAATAAAACCAATAAGCTTAATGGTATTCATTCCTTTGCAACACAATACCTAGAGGGACAGCAACAAGGTTATGAAACTCAATTCACACCAAGAAATGGTAACGGAGTAAACGGTAACGGAGTAAACGGTAACGGAGTAAACGGTAACGGAGTAAACGGTAAGAACGGTAACGGTCTAGCTGTCAACGGTAAGAACGGTAAGAACGTATTCCTAAAAGGAATGGAAAACGTTAAAGACTATTCAGGAATAACTAAATTTGGTAGAAGTGTAGACCAACTAGCAAACATAGGTGTCAACGTAAGTACAGGTAACTATGTAGGAGCTGGTATAGGTGCAGCAACCTATGGNACTTCTAAAGCTCTACAGAACAAACAAGTACAAGCAAGAGTAGCTAAACAGATAACTAAATTAGTAGCTGAAAGAGGTGCTAAATCCGCAGCTAAGATGATTCCCGGATTAGACATATTGTTGTCTGGTAAAGAATCTTGGGACTATTTAAAACGTGGTAGATGGGACCAAGCTGGTGTAGCTGCATTAAGTGGAGCTATCGGTTGGATACCTATTGTCGGAGATGGAGCATCAGCTGCATTAGACCTAAGTAATACTGGTTTAGATATTGCTCGTTTACAAGCACCTACAGGAGACACTAAGAAGAAAGGCAAGAACAGGCTCTCACGCTACCTCAAAGGCTTGAATAACTAATCTATACACATTCGTATATGAACGATACTTTAACCGCCTTACAGGGCGATTTCAAGCTGTTTCTGCAAGCTTTGTGGACTCAGCTTGAGCTCCCTTCTCCAACGAGGGCTCAATATGCAATTGCAGATTATTTGCAGAGTGGTCCCAAGCGACTACAAATACAGGCGTTTCGGGGAGTTGGCAAGAGCTGGATTACTGGTGCTTTTGTTTTATGGACTCTATTTAATAACCCCGAAAAGAAAATAATGATAATTTCTGCTTCTAAGGAAAGAGCAGACAACATGAGCATCTTTTTACAGAAGCTAATTATCGAAACACCTTGGCTAAAGCATCTAAGACCTAAGTCTGATGATGCTAGATGGTCACGTATATCATTTGATGTTTTATGTTCACCCCACCAAGCACCTTCGGTAAAGTCCGTAGGTATAACCGGTCAATTAACCGGAAGTCGTGCAGACTTAATGATCTTAGACGACATCGAGGTTCCCGGGAACAGTATGACGGAGTTAATGCGTGAAAAACTACTTCAACTCTGTACCGAAGCTGAATCCATCCTTACGCCGGAAGACGATAGCCGTATTATGTATCTCGGGACTCCTCAGACTACTTTTACTGTTTATCGTAAGTTGGCAGAGCGGGCTTATAGACCATTTGTCTGGCCGG
>FUFK010755584.1_pt1 | contig 23657 bp, 48 predicted proteins | sample 1021851 | NCBI WGS metagenome assembly FUFK01 (sample SAMEA51879418, study PRJEB19060) | metagenome | reverse complement strand
TGCTTGAATTTACTTAAGTGGAGAACCACACCCCACTAAATTTCATTTTACGTTAATATTTCCAAATCTGCTTTATTATCTCAATAGAGCAATTCTAATGCACTGAAAAGAGTTCTGACAATGCGTAGAATTTAAAAGTATTTTTAATCCCTTAGAACCACTCTATTTTGATAACTAGTCAATTACGATATAATTTAATTTTATAATTGACACGAAAAATATAAACTAAACTAATAATTTAATAACGCTCTTCTAAGAACGTTTTNAGNTCTCNGTATGTTATATTATACCAATTCGTATTAGAGTCCCTTANGTCNTCTAAAACAACGCATGGTTCAACTAAATNTTCTGCACAAAGGTTAAAAAATCTTTGCTGGTTAAGTTTATAAACATCGTTAAGAATATTTTTATTCTGTTCTTTTATAAGGTTTTCCATATTAATAATTATTTAGTTTAAATCTGATTACATGACTGACAGCCAGCATTACTAAAAAAGTAATCATGTGAATGTGATAAGAATTACCACCGCTTAAAATATCCTTAAAGAATAAGAATAAAAAAACGTTACTGAATATTAAAATTATCCAGGAGTATAGTTTNANAATAGCNCTNANTANTTGNGCAAAAAATCTAATGTTATTCATATTTATTTATTTNTGTTATTGTTTCNATTTCTACNTCNTCNANAATATAATCATATCTAGCGGTCTTGATTAATTGACCATCTAAATAAAATCTATATTCGTGCAGATTTGGTTTTATTTCTCTGTGTGTTGTCTCTGTCTTAAAGAACTTATAAGACCTTTGGCTGCTGGTTCCTATCCAGCAATTTAAAGAACCATGTTCCCTAATTCCATAACTCTTGTTGCTTTGCTTATAAGCACAAGAATTAATTACGTTATATATTGGGTATTGTTTACTCATGTTCAAAGAATTTACTGATATTATTATTTGTTACCTCTTCCATGAATAAAGCTTGTAACCTGTCTAAATCATGGACGCTTAAATGAATATAGAATTCTTTTTCTTTAAGTGACTTTTTAGCCTGTTTCTGACTAAAATCTAAGCCTTTTGGGTTACTTATAAGTAAGTCCATATATTCTGGCTTTAATCTGCTGTAAAGGTTTCTATATGCTTTCATAGTTCTTTTTTTAGTTTGTCCAGCTTTTTTATCATATCTTTTAATGATTTGTTAAGCTTAGTTAGTTTAATTTTTGTGTTAACCTCTGGAGGTTTAACATCGGTAAATCTTTTAGTATTTTTCATATTGTATAATAAATTTTATTGTTAGTAGAATAAAAGGTAATCTTTTTTTCTGTTATGCTAGACTGAAGATTAAGCTTCTTTTGTAGCTTCTTATCTTTTAATATATATCTTATTTTCATATTATTATAGTTTATTGAACGGTTCATAGTTTATATCCTCTTCGTTTATCTGTAAATAGCCTTTTTGTCCATTGTTCATCCTTTTTAAGTGTCTGCTATTCATAAAAGTTAACGCTTTGCCTGGTTTTTCAAATTCAGCTAAAGAGCCGAAATCATTCCACCATACCTGATATATTTTTTTAGTTGTTTTCATATTGTTTTATTTAGTTTATATTATTTTTTTGTTTCACGTGGAACAGATTATCAATTCCATGCCATGAAATTATAAAAAAATCAATAGCTCAAACCATAAAAAAAAACTTTAACAAAACTTTAACATTTACCTCCTTTTTTAACAAAACTTTAACATATTTTTATTTGGATTTGTCAAATAAACTATTTGACCTCTGGGAACCCTTATGAATAAAGGGCTTACAACGATTTGCTCACTTCTCAACTTTTTAATAGTACCATATCAAAAAGAGATTAAAGTTCATTAGAACGCTTTAAAATGCGTTAGAAAAGATATATAAAACTTTAACAAAACTTTAACAAAATATAATAGGAATTGATAAATCTAAACTATAATTTCGCAACTTTTCAACCCAAAAATTCCTATGCAAAATTATTTTGTAACTACCAAACTTTTTGACCACTTTAACAAAACTTTAACATTTGGCAATTCTCCAGGATTTAAACCTATTGCGTTTAATGATTACCCTACTGCGTTTAATGATTACCCTACTGCGTTTAAGAAAAACGCAACAGGCAGAAACAAATCTACCTACTGCGTTTAAGAATTAAGGTACTGCGTTTAAGAATCTTTGACTACATTCTTAAATTCAATCGCAACTTCATCAGCTAAATCTAAATACTCTTCAGCAGAAAAAAGTCTGTCTTCACCTATAAAAGTGAACCTGTCTTCTTTATTGTAATCTACTTTGAATTGAATATACTCAACCCACTCAATAGAATCGTATATGTCATTAGCATATTTATTTACTAAATCTTTTCTATTCATATATTAATCTGTATTAAGTTTCTGTCTGTTTACAATTAGGACATTCAAAGTCCCAACGTGAATCAACCAAAAAGTAACAACCACAAAACATACATTCCCATTTAATCTGTTCCATGTGTCTCTTCTTGCTTAGAGCTAAATTGCTCTGTGTTTAATTGTAACATAATTCCATTTGGGCAAACAGGTGCTTCTTGGTCCAACCCATAAACAACCACCTCATCTCCCTCATATATAGGAATCNTTATCATCTCTGAACATAACATCAGAAAATACAATTTCTGGTGCTGGTCAGTTTCATTATAAAAGTCTATAACTCTGCTATACTTCTTTTTCATTACCACGCAGTTAATGTTAACTCTGAAGTATCATAAGAATCCAGAACTTCTGCTGGGAACTTCCATTTCCAATTATCAACTTTATAAGTTTGACTTAGATTATTATAATCATAGCTGTGAAATTTAAAGTCATCAAGTCTATCCATATCAAGAAATCCGAACTCTTCAACTTTTTCATTATAACGCTGTAAAAAATCTAAGTACAATCTAGGGTCAACTAACTTATCAATATACATAGGTATAAGAACCTGCTTAGCGTCTCCGAATTTACCTGTCATAAGTTTACCATCTTTCATCCAATAGAATCTGTTAATATATATTCTTAACTTGACTTTACTCTCTAATCGCTTAAGTACATCAACTGTCGTGACTCCACGAATTGAATCATTATTGTTAACGTCAAACATTCTCCATGTATTCATTTTACCATGATTATAACCTCTCTCTACCATTTTTTCAATAGTATTTGTATTTAAAGGTTTAATTATAGTAGAATCTACTTTGTTATATAACATCTGCCTGTAATTAATTCTCCTTTGTCTCTTCAGTTCATTCAGTTCATCTGTTAACTCTGAAGTGTCTGGGAAATAAGATACATCAGTTTTATTAGCAAACTCATTTGTCATTACTACAAAGTTTGAGCTATTTAACAAAAGCCTATTATGTACCAATAAGTCATTTGCAATCTTAATGTAATCAATTTTATTATCAGCATAGTGTGTAGAATAATGAGTATAAAATCTATTACCAAACTCTAGCTTATAATTATAAAGTCCTTTTTCATTACTTTCATGGTCTCCATAATCATACTGAATTTGATACATTAAATAAGTACCTGTGAATTCACCTTCGCAACTTATCCTAATATCACTAAATATATTTTTTACAAAAGACTCTGCCATACCGCAAGAATTTTCCCCCAAATATTTCTGAATTATTTGACTCCAATATAAAGTCTTATCAAACATATAGAAAAACAAAGTGTGTGAATCCTGTGAATATCCTTCAGTATAAAAATCCTCAAATTCTTGATATGTTATTTCACTACCAGACTTTGACTCTACTATCGGAAGTAATTCATCTTTTTTAGAATCTGGCATAGTAGCGAGTACGTTTCTTACGCAATCATATTCTGTAATCTCTGGACATCTCCAGAACTTTTTGAATCTAGTGTCCCATACTAAAACATTATCTGCTAAAGTATTTAGTTCCTTTACATAAGCTTTATAAAGTTTTTTAATATTCTTTTTTTGCTTATTTAATTCTAGCTTATTAATCTCATTAATGCTAGTTTCTACGTTAGATATTTTTTTATCTAACTCCTGTAATTTGTGTTCATAATTATTATTCATATTATAAAAATTTATGGTGCAATATTAATCTAATTTTCTCTGACAATAATAAAAAAATATGTTAAAATTTTGTTAAAATTTCACTATCTTTGTTTTATGAATATGCCAAATAAAACCACCCTACTGCGTTTAAGAATCAACCTAATGCGTTTAATGAGTACTAAAATTGTTGAGGAATTTCTGTTAATTATATGTTCAGCTTTTCTCTTTGTGGTATTTATTTTTGTGCTGATTTATCTACTGACTTTTCTTTATATGGAGCTTTTCCTTCCGATACCTACTGCGTTTAATGATTATCTAATACCTACTGCGTTTAATGACTACCTTATCACATAAACGCCTTTATTTGCGTTGGCGAGGAAATATTGTGCAGAGTATCGAAGTGCGTCTAGCTGATGGTTCCATTTGTCAACAGGTCTTTCGTTCCTCTCATGCCAAACATAATTATTTAGCTCTTTTATCAGCTCTACACTATCAGCGTCAATTACTAAGTCAAAGTCCTGAACCAGAGCAATCCCTGTCAGAATAGACCCACTGCGTTTAATGGTCGGCTTTAGATTACAATACTCTTGTAGTTCAGAGATAAGTCTTGGTTCTGCATTATCACATATAATNAAGTCTTCACCTGCATAACGCCTATTGAGTTCTCCTATCTCTTTTGTNGATAATCCAGGTTTAGCATACATNGTCTTAACCCACATAAGNTTNCTNTCTTTATTTATTGCAACCTTTATAAGTGTNGTTGGGTCAACAGANAAACCAAAGTCTTGTCCAAATATATANTCAGCATTATTATCAAATGGTCCTATCTTCCAGTTAGAGAATACAACTCCTTCTGCTTTATCTAACCATCCACCAAGTATCTGATGATTATATCTGTCTGGTCTTCTGCGTCTTATGTCTTCAAGCTGCAATAGAAATGATTCAGAGAGATTATCTATGTTGTCTTTAAATGTAGTATGTATATATGTAACGTTATCCTTCCAGCCATTGTGACCAGCATTAACACCTTTAGCTGCAAAGAATCTTTGATACAACCAGTGTTCTTTTGTTGCTGGGTTTAGTACCATGATAACCCTATTAGGTTTATTCTTAGCTCTAACTGACTGGTCTATCTTGTCAAAATCNTCNTCCTTAATCAACTCTTCAGCTTCATCAAGTACCCATGTTGTAATACCACTAATAGACTTCAGAGCTGCTGTTTGGTTTCCTGCAGATGTACGAATACCTTTAAACAGTATTGAGCTTCCTGTAGAGATATTTAGTATCTCATCCTTAGTTATCCTAAAATGGTCAAGAATATCATATAATTGTAGCTTTTCTAAGAACTCTGGAATAATCGAATTAGCGGCACTTATCATCGTATAACGAGTAAAAAGTATCTTATGTCCCTGTTCGAACGTTAGAAACGCTAAAAATGTGGTTATAGCGAATGATTTACCGCTTCCTCTACCTCCTGTTATAACAAAGTATCTTGTATCGTTACCAAGAGCATTATATTTATTGTTCAGTACTGGCTTCTTCATCGTTAGATAATTCTATTGTTTTATCATCATCTTGACTGCCTGTAAATAGATTCTTTATATTGATATTTACCTTCTGTTGTTTCTCTTCTGGAGAGTCTAAAGGCTTACCATATTTATATTCAAATAGTAGTTTAAGATGGGGGAAAGAAGTTTTAGCTTGTTCTGCTAATGATTCCCATGCTTCTTCTTCGCTTCCAAATACTTTTGCCATTGCATTAAGAGCGTAGATTCCGACTCTGTTTCGCTTGGCATTGTTAATAGCAGCAGAAGATGTGGGTCGTACAACAGGCACGTTTCTAACGCCTGGTTTTCGTCCATTGTTTCTTCGTCCATCATTTTCTTTGACATATTTATATTGTTTAGGTTTTCTTCCCATACTTATTATATATATAACTTATTGCGGACCAAACTGCATCACTTATTTCTTTCTTCTGGTAAACTTTGGTTCCGACTTTTTTAATCCCATCCTTTTCAACAACAATCTTAAATTGTGTGCAGAGAGGAGAGCAATCGCCAACAGGCTGCCTATAAATCCTATAACCGTTGTCAATACACCACCTAGCATGGCTTTGATTGTAAGAGTTATTATATTTCCCAAGCTTCCATTTTTTTTTATAATCATCAATCTGCTGTGGTGACCTCTTTCTTCTCATACTTAGCTAATCTTTCTACTGCGTTTACATATAAATCTCTCATGCTTTCATATTTAGCTCTCCAGTATTGAGTGTCATTGTCCTCAACTAAATCTTCTTTAACAGAAGTTAATATTCTTCTACATTCATAGTAGGTATTTAGAATAGGGTCTTTATGTAAAACCAACATCTCAAATACTTTTAATCCATGTATCACTGATGCGTGGTCTCTGTCAACTAAATCTCCTATCTCTTTATAGGATGATGAGGTAAACTCTTTAGCTAACTTAAAATACAATGCTCTTGCATAAACATACTCTCTACGTCTAATGTTCTTAGCAAGATTAATCTGTACTCTTCTGGTAAGCATTGTTCTAATTCCTTGTAATGTTATTTCATTCATATCTNTCTTTTAATTTTAATATTTCTGTTTGTATATCGCTATAGTTTTTATCTTCACTAAAATCTATTGCTCGTTTGATACCTTCACAATACTCATACATTTCTTTGTGTTCATACTCTGGTACCTCGCTTAGTATTTCCTCAATTGTAATTCCCATTAAAATATCTATCAGAGTTAAATAATAAGCGTATTCTATTCTCTGCTTGTAGTCATCATAACGTACCTCTTCTAACAAATTCATTTGGGTCTTTTACTTTTCTGATGAAATACTCTTCGTATATATTACAAACTTTTTTAAGTTTAATACCTGCTTTATGTATAGTGTCTTCACTACATTCATATATACCTATCTCACCTGTTCCTTTCTCTATAACCAGGAAAGTAAACTTTTGTACATTGTATAGCTTCATATATATATAGCATTGCATATCGTAGTGCCATGTATTTTTAGCTGCCCAAACCCAACCATCTAGTTTGCTAGTTGTCTTTAAATCAATAACATGATTGCTTGTCAAGTAGTCTGCTTTTCCACGAAAGGGGTAACCAAAGATTTCACCTATCATNGGAACCTCTGGATTACCTCCTCGTAGCAATTCACTTGCTTCTAAGTTTTTGTGTAAATGATTTAATAGTTCTTTTAAAGCATTGTACTCCTTAGTTAACATAATCTCTTTATGAGGATTCTCTGACGCAAACTCCTTAAACTTATTTGTAGTTCTGGTAGATGAATCAATAAATAAATAATGGTCATCTATTTTATGCTCCTCTAATGCCATCATGTGAAATAAACGTCCCTCTCTTAATGCAGGAACATTATTGTTATTTTCGTGCAACGACCTTTCATATTGCTTAGGTGACGAAAGAAGCTTTTTCGCTGATGATGAAGACAGAGCATTTTCTCCTAAATACCCATAATAGAATTTGTCATCATACATCCTAGAAACAAGTTCGCTTGTATTCCATTGGCTTCCGTCAAGTAGTGTTATTTTTTTATCCATAATTAAATCTAATATTATTGTGTCCAATTAAAATATTAAGTCACAAAATCTATAATTTTTTTGCGTCATTTGATTTGTAATATCATTACAAGTTTTTCTTCTGTCCTTAACAATATCAAAATTTTTGATGACTCTTGAGTCATGTGTGCCAAGAATATTTGCAAGGTCAGAATCTGTCCAATCATTTTCTTGTCCTGAAAACAAAACAATATAGTACAAGAAATTATAACCTTTATTCATAAGAACTTTTTCTTTTCTCGTAGAAGTCATACCTGCATAAAAAACACTATCTACTAATTTGTTTTTATGTAGATTTTTCATTTTGTGTGTAATGTTAGTTTCTCTATCATAAAATGGATAAAAATTAAAACTATAATTCCATTTAAAATCTACCAACCAGTTTATATTATCAATGTTTTGCATTATTTACTATTTTCTAATTTATCTTCCAGAGCTGCTAAAGCTCTCCAAGCTACTTTTCCCAGATGAAGTAATCCATCATCGTCTATTTTATCAGCATCAATTAGATGTCTTGTTAGTGCGTCTAAATGGTCTGTGCTTTTTCTTTTATCCCAGTGAAGTGGTTTAGTTGGATGGTGTTGTTTGTTACCTGCTAAACTTACTTTACTAACATACTTTAGTGCGTTAGGAAAATATTTTACAACACCAGTGTAAACTGGCATTTCTTTTCTTTCCTGATGTTTTTTATTCTTTCTCAAAATTTGCATTTTTCACATTTCCAAAACTTGCCTAACTTGTTTAATGTATATATCAAACCTATAGGTTCGTCTAATTCTTTCCATTTACCTACTTTATCCCAGATGTGTGTTACCTTACATTTGTCTAAAGGTACATCTTTTTTGTCATCTTCAAAGTCGTGAGATACTTTTAGAATGACAGCTTCCTTACCTAAATTAGCAACCCAAGCAGAAGCTAATCTTTCCAGAAGTAATCTTTGTCCTGTAGGTATAAGTGCATTATTATACTTAACTTCCATTAAGACAAGATATTTGTTGTCAAACTCTAAAACAGCATCTATATCTGATGGGTGCATATTTCCATTTTGCACACCAGTAAAATCTAAAACCTGTCTGACCCTATCGCTATTATTTATAAGGCTACTCATACTTGTCAAACAATGATTTTAACTTATTGAGTTTACCAGCAAAACAACTACCGCATGAAGTCATCTTGTCATTGTAATTAAAGACTCTATTATAAATAGTAAGAAGCTCTCTTTGTTGCTCAACACTAATTCTGTTTCTCTGCTCTGAATAGAAATCAGTCAGATAAGAGTGTTCTTCTTGTGTTAAACAATTAGGTTTATTATAAGGAAACATCTTATTTAGAGTTTCTTTTCTTTTATCACATCCGCAGTCTTTACCTAGAGCATCAAATACTCCATCGACTGCAGCCTTAATACCTGTAGCTTTAGTTATCTTTTCTACAGTATCACCAACGCCATCTGATTGCTTTTCATATTTAGCAACCCATTCTTTATAACGTTTGGTTCTTTTATCATTTGGTTTGGGTGGTATTTTATTCATTGCTTTTTTTTATTAAGTGAAAATCTCCGTTTATATAATCCTCAAAGTCTTCACCGAACTTTGATTGAATTATGTCTTTGTAGTTCTTACAACTATTAAATATAGATGTAACACTAATGTTTGTTTCTTTTGCCAACTTCCTCATACTTATATCAGTCTCATAATAAACCTTAAATAGTTTTCTGTCGTACCAATGCTCCCAGCTCTCAACTTCCTGTTTAATCTTACTTAGCATTTTATCTTCTGCTTTTTGTTTTGCATAATTAGTCGTGTCTTCTACAGAACCATCAACAATCTCAAAACTTACATCATAGTCATCTATTCTTATAATTTTATGTCTTCCCTTTGCTTTAGCATAATCTCCCCATAAGTTTTTTAGTGTGACATAAATATAAAACTTGTTTACCTCTTTATCATTATACATAATTTTCTCTGGGTCTCCTACATACTTATTTAAACGCAGGTACATCTCGTGTATGAAGTCTTCGACTAGGTGTCTAGGTATGCCAATAGAGAGTCCCATCGCAATCCATGTACTATGATTTTTAGATAATAACTCAAGCATTATTCTTAAAGATAAAAATATTTATCCAAAATATCCCTAAACTTATTCTAATTAATTCTGCTGTTGTATCTAATTCTGGAATCTCTATGTCATCAACATAATCTATTCCAAACAAAATACCTCTTATAAATTCTAACTGTACGTTCATATTAATATTCAAATTGTACTTTTATTTTGTCTTCTGGTCCAAAATATTTAACCATGTTTTTTATCTCTACTATGTTCTGGTCTTGCTCATATATTAAACCTTCTAAAGCATCAAAAAATGCTTTGTTTAAATTATCATGCAAGTCAGGCATTGTTGTTTTAGGAACTCTAGGTAGTCTTCTTTTTTTTGCAAGACTCTTAGGGTACGCATAAACATACTCTATATAATTTACTACAATAGGTGAACCAGCAGGAATAATATTAAAGTCATCTGGTAGCTGTTCACTAGCTAATGTTCTAACATATTTCTGATAGTCTAATACTTTCTTTGGTTTATACTTAATTCCATTTCTACCAAATTTTACTGATTGATGTGGCATAGGTCTTAAGTTAAATTCTAAAGTAAGTATCATAAATTTACAAATGGTTCTCTATTGATAGTGTTAGGAATAAAATCCTGTATGTAAGGTAAGCCATCTGATTCAATTCTAAAAGCAAAACTGTCAAAAGGATAACCTCTGGACCTTCTGCATTTAACGATAGCTAAATCTCTGTCATCAGGAGAAAGCTCTAAACTAATTTGTGTTTCAGTTTTCTTTTCCATAAACGACCCTAAATGACCAGTTGCTTTATCACTGTTAAAATTAGAATGTATTACAGTTATAATATGTATGTTTAAATCTTGTGTCCACTTCATTAAGTATTGAATTAATGTATTAGACTGAACTAAATCATTACTATCTAATATTAAATCTGCAATACCATCTATAATTACAAGACCTGGATTGCTTACATTATATAAATGCCAATTAATAAATTCTAATCTCTCATAAGCTGAATATTCTCTTAAAGCATAAGTGTAATAATCATCTGAATTTTCACACATCCTTATTACTCTGTTGAATGTTCTTTGTGCATGAAATCTACCCTGCTCTGTATCATAATGAATTAACTTCTTTTTCTTACGCATACCTATCATATCTGCAGTATATTTTTTATCACATGATAAATAAGCAGCAGCTAATAAAGATACAAGAAATGTTTTTTTACTTTTTGGTGCAGCAGATATAAAACTAAAATTACCATAAGTTCCTATCGGAAGTGGTATAGGATTGTTTCCACCTGTTGTACCTTTTGAGATAGCGATAGGAGGATATTCAATCTTTTCTTGTGGGTCAACGTAGCTTTGCTGTAATATTTTTTGGAATCTTTCATTGTAGTTAATCTGTGTTTGTTTCATCTTTAAGCTTATGTTTAAGGAGTTGTCTTACAAGAGTCTTCATACTCTCTTTTACATCTCCAGGATTCTTTAAATCATTTTCGTTCATAACATCGTGAGCAAATACACTCACATCTAATCTTTCGTAAAAAAAGTCTGGGTCTGTGTTTAAAATGTCGTTTAGCTTATTCAACATATTAAACTCTACAAATAAGGAACTTAAAACTTTGATTTTGTCTTCATTTTGCTCAAAAGCATTGCACACAAACCATGCACANATACTCTCTAACATTTCGTATTCTCTATTCATAGTAATAAAAAAGGGAGCCGAAGCTCCCTACAATTAACAAACACACGACTAGAAAGGTAAGTCTGCATCTTCAGTAACTGCTGAAGTTGTACCTCTGTCAACTTTGTCAGCTACAGTGATATTTCCGTCAGTCCAGAAGATTTTACCATTTCCAATATAGTTTTTAGGAGCTTTCGCTTCTCTTTGTTCTTTGGTTTGTTCCTCGTACATTTTTACGTTTTGACCATACTCATTAGTATCGTCATTAATAGATAATGTATAGTTTTTATATACACCATCTTTTGTTTTAATACTTATAGTACCTAATGCACTCATATATAATTAATTTGTGGCAAGTAATGCCTGTTCGACTTCTTTTGAGATTCTGTACTTAGACATTATCTCTTCTATTGTCCCACCATCCTTTATAAATTTAGCTGCTTGNACAAACTTTTGTGTGTTAGCAGTAAGGATAGGTTTACTATCTTGTTCTACTTTATCATGTGTATTGATAGCGTCAGAATCTTTTGTGTCATCTAACAAAAATAAATTACCGATAGCATACTTCTTAGCATAAGATGATGCAGCTCCTGTTCTTTGAGGATGTTGCATACCTTTTGCGTTGAAGTCTATAATAGCTTGTGCAGATGATTCTATCTGCATATTCATTTCCTCGCAGTCTATTAACTTTGCAGTTGCTTGGACATAAGGATAATCTCCTACGACTTTTANNTTGTCGTGCATCTTTAAAACACATTTGTATTTCTTTAGATGTGGTTTNAGTGCTTCAAGAATATCTTCAGCACTTCTGTACTTATAGCCACCAAATTTATTAAATTGATTTTTTGGTGCTTTAAGCTCTGTTGTAATTTTAAGTAACTTTTCTGATAAGTTCATAATTAAAGTTTTATTTAACAAATATATAAAAATTATGAATACAACCAAATAGATGGTTTTTTTTGGTCGTCATTATCCACATGAATAAANTCTTTATGAATACCAAACCTTTGAAATCCAACCATTGAGAGTGCTTCTATAATCTTTAATCTTTTCCCTGTATGAGTACAGTGTATGTCTGCTGCTCTACCAATTAAATGTGAACTGGTAGTCAGTCCTCCACGTTTCTTATTTTCTTGTGGAGTTCTATAGCCTGATATAATTTTAAATTGCACTCCTGCTATATCTCTAGCTTCGTCTAAACAGTCTAAAAACTCCCAGTCCATAAACTTTTCTCCGCTACCAGGATAATCAGGCGAATCAAATTCTTCTAACTTAAAATATCTTAATTGCATATTCTAAGTTAAAAATATTTTTTATATTCGCAAAACGTAGCTGTAAATCTACGCTAAAAATTACTACACTTCAATAGAGATATTGTTGGTTCAGATAAATAATGAATTTTCTTTTTTCCCAGGGGGACTTTTTTCTTTTCTTTCTTTTTGGTTACTTTTTCTTTCTTTTCTTTTATAAATCTGGTAGAAAAGTATTATCAAATTTAAAGTTGTTATAATATTTACCATTAATATTATCCTTACTTAGTCTAATAGCTGTTTGTTTGCCATTATTAGGAAATATAAAAAAACCTTCATACAGGTCAACATAAATAGCAAAATAATCTACTTTATCTATAGGGTAATGTCCATGAAAAGTTACATGAACAGTACTTCTGTTTTTTCTTGGTTCTTTACCTGTTGACTTTACTTGTATTTTTAGTAGCTTACCTTTATAGTCTATAATACAATCATAAACAGAAGAGTCTAATAAAGGAAAAGATACTTCTATACCTCTCTTTAAACATTCAGTTGCAAATTGGTACTCTGCTAAACAACCTCTATGGTTTATATCCATCATTTTAAAGCTTTTCTAATAAAGTCTTTATAATACATATATTCATTAAATGCTAATAACCTAGCAGAAGCAGATTCATAATCTTCCATTTCACTTTCATATTTTATTGTAGCTTTCACTTTTTGTATGTCTATCCCTGTTATAAAATCCATCCAAGCCTGTGAATAAATATGAAATTGTCTTTTAGTCATTTTTGTAACCTCTTCTTTGTAGCTCATTTAAAATTAGATGTTTTTTTCTTCTGTATTGTGAGCTTTCATACATTGTTACTAACTCTTCTAATTTAAAACTACAAGGGGGATAATGTCTCCAAGTGTATTGTTTGTCAGATATTATTTTACCTCTGGAGTCTCTTTTATATTCTTTTGTAGATGGTTTTAGTTTAATTGACATTTATTTAGCTATTGACTTAAATTTCTCTGCACCTCTTGAACCAAAATATGCAACATAAACTGTAATTAACAATGATTTCAATAAATCAACCCAACCACTATCAACACTAAAATCCAACCCTGTTGAGTCTATAAAGATGAGCAACATCATTGATACAGTTAAAAATATTAAAGCAAGTGGTCTTGTGTTTTTAGACAGCCAAGAATCACTTTGCATATCACTTGCCCAACGTTTAGATACCTCTTGCATTTCTACAGTATCTTGATTTAATAAAGCTAAAGCTTTTTCTTTATCTTCTGGTGGAAGTACTGGGTCTTTTTCTATAAGATTCTTTACTATACCAAACACTCCTTTATCAGGAAGTACATCTCCTAATGAACCAATAATACTTGAACCAGCTCCAGATAAAAACTTTCCTACTTTGGTGTCTTTTAATTTCTTCTTACTCATTTCTTTTTCATGTGTTTAGTTAAATACGGATATTTTTCATACAAAAAATCTTCAATTAATTTACATAGCTTTTTTACTATTTTCATATCTGCATATAATGTGTTTTACCATCTTTTTTAAATGCTTTTAAACATTTATTTCTGTTGTCTCTTTCATTAACATAGCTAACGTGAACCCAATCAGGATTATCGTCATCTCCAAACTCCCATATCATTTGGTCAAACTCTAAGTTATCCCTAATATATTGAAACATTTCTGCATTTGTTTTATGACCATAAACATCATCTATGTCCATAGCTTTTCCCATACAATGTTGAGAGTTAGAGCTGCCGCCTATAGCAGTATTTAATTCTGGACATCTAAACATACTATTAATTTTAATTGGACCGCCTACCCATTCTCTTAATGGTTCGAACACTTTATTAGCTAAAGTTCTCATATTACTAATTTCGTATTCTGCAGGAGTATTATCTATGTTTAAACGTAATGCTGTATTTGATTTGATGGCTTCTCTATAAGTTATATGTGTACTTATATTATTCATCTAATTACATTTTAATTTTCTTCAACCAGTTATTCCAGGCATTTGCTACCTTGTTGTTAAAGTTTTCTAGTTTGTTTGCCAACCATCTTAGTATTCTTACCATAATTTTATTTTTTTAATAGTTGATATATTTTTATGATTGTATAAACCAACGTAGCTATTATTAAGAGTCCTTGTAGTACTGCGTTTATTTCTGCTATTGTTATGACATAAACTGCAACTCCTAATATTGTTGGTTCAAATCCGTGCATTATTTTTTGTATTTATCTATAATAGATTGTATGCTATCTAATGAAACACTTATTCTCATGGTTAAACCAGCTTCAAATCTAGCAACAGGTTTATTGTTGTTATATATAACAATTGTAGGAACTGACTTAATTGATTTTTTTATATTATCACTTTGGTCCTCTACAAAAGCATATTGAACTTTAGTATTCTTTAATCTGTCTAGTCTGCTAAAACTATTAGTTTCGTTCCATTTATAATTAAAATGTACTGTAGTTATGTCTTGCCCATAACTAAAACAACTAATCAATAATGCTAATACTATAAATCTCATTAGTTCTTCGTTATAATTTCAAATAATTTCTCATCAATATCTTCAAGCTTCTCGCCATTCTCTTGCACTTTTTCTTGTGTGTTAATAATCGTTTCTCGAATTAATTGGTCTTTTAAATCATATTCTGTTCTTGAAACTTCAGGTTCTGGCAATTCCTTAGCTTCCTCAATATCAGCTTGTAGCGAATACCACATACCGACTACTGTTACTATTACAGCACCTAGTGTTATTAAGTTCTCAACACTTATGTTAAATTTCTTCTTCTTTATTTCTTCTAAATCTAAATCTGCCATAATATATTATTTTAACTGTATGTTACTTGTATTTGAAAGTCACCGCTTACATTACTAGCACCAGTATTTTCCCATATTGCGTGTTGTGTTCCATTATAACTAGTAGTAGTACCACTCCAACCATAATATCCATTAGGATTTGATAATGCTGACGGTGATGTAACTAATGTTGCAGAATGATTATTATAATCAGTACCTACTGCCGTCATACTATGATTTGAATGTTTAAATCCAAATGTATTTACTGCACCACCATATATAGTAATATTAGACATTTTCCAGTTAATTAGTGTTCTTCTATTTGGTCTGCTTCCAGCTGAAACACTACTTGGATATGCGTTTCTATGATATACACCATTTGTAGACCCTGTCTTATCTGCTACTGTTGTTAAATAAGCATAACTTGTATTATAATTTAAATCTGGAACATATACATTACCAGTGAAATTACTTCCACCAGCATTATGATTTGTTTGATGTGTTGTGTACCAACCTAATTGAGGGTGATTTACTTGGTCTCTCATAAATGAGCCACTTAATAAATTGCTTGTATTAAATGAAACATAATTACTTTCAAATTTCCAACCTCTATAACTATTTTGGTCAGCTGACCTCCAAGTATATTGGGTAGCCGCTTGAACACTTGCACTTCTGTAACCGCCACTATTACCACTATCGGTTGTTGTACCTACTTGATTAGTTGCTTTTACTTTTAATCTGTAATTAGCATCATTATCAGCATACTGTGATGGTGGTGTAATTGTAAAAGATATTGTTTGGTTTCCACTTGGTGCAGAACCGCTATTAGTTTGATTTACAACTGTTTCATAAAAAGTTGTGCCTAATGAAGCACTACTATATATCTCTGTTTCTAATTTATAAGTCCCTGACGAATGACCACCCCAGTTTACAGTATAATTTAAAGTAATTGTTGTATATGTGCTAGATTGACTATTATAAGTGACTGTTGGTGCTGTTACATTTGCTGTTGATTGACTTACTGTTGAACCTCTACCCTCGCCAACTGAATTTGTTGCATAAGCTGTTGCATAATAAGTTGTGTTAGGATTTAAACCTGTTCTTGACAATGTAAATGTACCAGTTCCAGTTCCACCAACACTTGTTTTAGTATTGTTTGCGTAATTGGAATCTGTACCAAAATAAAACCCTCTATCTGTGATACTTGCACCATTATCAGCTGTTGCATTACCATTTAAAGTCATACTACTAGCTGTGACACTTGTAGCTGCATTTGTTGTAACACTTGGTGCTGATATACTAGAATAACCATAAAATTCAGACATAGTATCTGGTTCTGTAAAACCAGCACTCGCAGATAATGCTCTTAAAGAGACATCTGTTCCAGTTGCACTTCCATCAACTTCTAAAGCTATATCTCCTCGTAATTGTAAAGGTCCTGAACTCGGTATTGCCATAATTAAACATCTTCTGCGTTAGTAACCCAATCTTCGTTTTTTAAGTAGTTGTAACAATATTCGTAAATACCTATATTTTCAACTTCGCTAAAATCTATACCGTCCCATCTAGTTAAATCTCCATATTTAACAACATTTCTGCTATTAGCCCTATCTTCTTCATTTTCATAAATTGCATAAATAATTGCTACATTCCATATTTTATTATCTTCTGTTGACCTTTCACTATGTAAACCACAACTATTTATAGCTAATATGTGATTAATATAAGTGTTATCTGGGTCATCTTGCATTTCGCCTATTGGCTTTTCAAATGTTATTTCTTCACCTCTTTTATCGTAATTTGGGTCATCTTCTAAAACATCTTCAGGAACTATTGTTGTAATTTCTTCAGTACCTGTTTGCACCCATTTTTTAAATATAAAATCTCCTTTTATTGCCATAATTAATCTTTTTTACAATTTTCTATATCACATTTACATTGGTCTAATCTATTTGATAATTCTTTTACTGATTCTATTAAAAGACCAATTAATCCGTTGTAATCTACTGTTTTAAATGTATCAGTTCCATCTAAAGTTTTTTGTTCTTGAATAATAGAAGGCATTACTTTTTCTACATCTTGTGCAATAATACCACCACTTTTTCTATCATTTGATTTATATTGAAATGTTACGCCTTTTAATTGTTTTACTTTATCTAATGCACCGTCAATAATCTCAACGTTATCTTTTAATTTCTCATCAGAAGATATAACTGTTGAATATGCAACTACATCACCTTCTACTTGTAGAGTTCCTGTATCTTGCAATCTCATATCTTCACTACCGTCAATAAAGAAATTTATCTGGTCAGACTGAACATTTATGTAATCATTAGTATCTAAACCAATTTGCGAAACTAAACCTCTTGAGTCTAGTGAAGCACCATAACTAACTGTATTACCCATGCCGCTATGTGCAGTACAGTATGTATATAATGTAGCTGTATCTTGTTCAGTTGTTATTTGTGTATATGCACCAGCACTACCAGGTGTACCATTAGTTGTTACACCAGTAGTATATTCTGAACCTCCACTATGTGTACCACCAGAAGTTGTACTAAATCTTAATGGATGTGTTGCATTTGAACTATCACTTTGGTCAAAACGATATGTTTGACCTTTTGACAATGTTATTGCTTGATAACCACCATCGTAATAAAATTTATTTCCACCTGAATTAACAACAGTTACCGCTATATTAGTATAAACAATGTTTGTACTGTCATTGATTTTTATGTCGTTTAGCATAGTAGTTTCTACAGCACTACTTGCTATTGTTAAAGCTCCTGCAGATACAGTTGCATCTCCACTTATTGCAAGTGTTGACCCATTCCCAAAAAGTGCGTACACTTCATTGAAATTGTCATTTGTTTTGTCCATAGCGGTTCTTAATGGGTCTCCTGTCCCATCATTCGCTGTAGTTCCTATTCCTATTGCTTGTTTTGCCATAATTTTTAATATAATGTTTTATCTACTGTTATAGTCGTGTCATCTACGGTTTCTCTTGTCGTATCAACTCTTAAGAATGAACCATCCGCATCGAATGGATAAATTATTCCCCATCCGTTTGCTTCATTCACATTACCAAACCAACTTTCATCGTATATTGAACCGAATGACATCTTTTATCTTTTTTAAATAACTACTTAATTTAATTTCGTTTTCTTTTTTAGGCTTATATGTCAACTTGTTATCTTTTATAGGAACCATCCTGTAAAGTTTACGTCTCTGAATGGGTACATACCTCCACTTTGACTAGCTGTGTAGTCTGGATATAAATTACTATTGTCATCCATATAATCCATAAATCTTTTTGCATAAAAATCTGCTGTTTCTGTTGCGTGTTTTGTTAGTTTAGTAATCTCACTCTCCGAAACAGAACTTGAATTTTCGCTATTATGTTTATATATACCTCCGTTAGATATTTGATATGCAGCATAAGGTAAATATGTTGCTTGTGTGTACCAAATAAGCATTGGTTTTATATATGTGTTAATTAGAGTTGAATTATCTGTTGTAACAGTATCATTAATTACTTGAGTCTGTAAAGTATTATATAATTTAGTTCCTAAATAGTTTTGTATAATAGTATCTTGTGCCACTTCAACAAACTGTATCAGTTTATCTGTATCAACGTTACCATCTATTATAGATTTTCTTTTTAACTCTTGTAATGTAATAAATAATGCTTTCATTTTTTATAATTTGGGTGATGTCCTCTGTTTGCCATATCTTTTGGTGCAATTCCTACTTCAGATGGATTGTCAGGAGCTTCAAAACCGTCTTTTACTGCTTCTGCTTCACTAACAAGTGCATCCTCTGTCACTCTTTTCTTATATACCTTTAATTCCCAGTAATGTTGACAATTTACACCGCCTTTATACTTAAATAAACTATAATTTTGACCTTTATGACCTAATTCTTTGTTTACACCTCTAAAAGACATCAATGTTATATCTTCTTTTCTAAATACTAGCTTTCTTTCACTTAAAAGCTCCATTTTTTGACAAAATCTTCTGCTTGTANGTGATTTTCTGATTGGACCATAAGAATATCTAATTTTATAACCACTATTGTCTTGTGAAGAGACCTTATTAGGTTTAGCGTCATCTTCATTAGGCATAGATAGTGTAGTAAAGTCAAATTCTTTTTCTGTATCTTCTACTTTTTCAGTATGAACAAGCTCCCAGTCATTTTCATCTACTTTTTCAGCAAAATCTTCTAATTGTGACAGTAAATCATCTCCTTCCTCATCAGTAAAATCAGTTTTCTCTTGTGATGATAGTTTTTCACCTGTTTCTTCTTCTCTTTTAATCTTAGTCTCAATATTGTCAAGCTCCGTAAACTCAATTGGCTGTAGAGTAACAAAATAAAGGTTAAGACCTATTCCGTTGAACGATAAAAGTTCATTAAAAGCATTTAGTAATAATGTTTGGAATGGTCTAATTACAATATTATCCATTAAAACTGATGCAGTTCTTAATTCTTCTGCATTATTTCCAAAACCAGTGTTATCTTTTATACCAAGAAGTATTGGAGAAACAACACCGTGACCAATCATTATTTTTTCTCTTGATTCTTTTGCTAAAAACTCATATTGTGCATGAGCATCAGGAAGATGTATAGGTTCTAATGTTGATTGTGCTTCACTGTCTTCGTTAAAACATAAAATAAATTTACCAGCATTAGAAGACCCACTAAACTTCTCATATATCTTTGACTCTATAATTTGTTGAGCTTCATCTGATGGAATACCATTATTGAAGTTTAACAACAATGATGGCTGTAAACCATTTTGAATGTTGTTTATGTGATAATTAGAAACCTCTTCCTCTAAACTACAATATTGCAGACAACCTTGATAATCAACAGGAGTATAATAATAAAATCCTGCCTTATATGGTTTTACACAATATATTTCTACTTTTTCACTTTTTTTACCAAACTTATAAGCTGGTATTCTTTTTGGCTTATCATTTGGTTTTATTTCTTTCCATTTAGGATGATAATAATACGCTTCTATTTTTCCATCTTTTGCTTTTTCTGCTCTAAGAGTTTCAGTAGGAAAATGTTTAAGTTGCATTATTTTTGTTTTAGGTTTGTTATATACAACTTGTATTGCAGCTTGTCCTAATAACTTTAAATCACTAACAATTCTTCTTACATCATTGTCTTTTAATATTTGTTGCATTTGTCCAAACTGAACAGCATTATCTTCTGAATCCGTAGCACTTAAACCTCTACCATAAATTAAATCAGATATACCATTAACACATCTTGAGTTAGTTGGACTACCTAAATATCTTTCTATCAGTTCACCGAAATAGTTATTATCGTCACCGTATTCTATCCAATTATTTCTTGGTGATTCTTTTATGCTTGGCACTTCGTACCCTGATAGATTTATTACTTTTATTTTGCTCATATTATTATATATTTTTGGTCATTTGTATCAGTTCCAGTGTACTCATTATATTTATTACTGTTTAATGTGTGAGATGTTGTATTATCAGTTTGAGATGTGCAATAAGCTTTACCTCTATATAAAAGAGTACTACCCTGTTTTAACTCATAAGAATAACTGTTTTCTGCAGTTAAAATACTGAAAGCTACAGACATTTCCAAGAAGTTACCATTAGATGACAGACTTGATGTTATGTCGTTTATGGTTTGTGTTTTTCTTGTTCCGTCCTCAACTATGACCATAGATAAATCACTGGCAACTGTATATGCTCTAGGTATTATGCTTATTGTTTGAGAATTAGTTGTAGGTGATAATCTTATCATACTTATATAACCTATTATGTTGAATGTTGTTCAAAAAAAAAGAGGACCAATTGTCCTCTCTTTCTTTTTAAAACCCTCTATGTTTAAGAGTTAGTACCTGCAGTTGGTGTTGCAAATCCTGCATTTGTAAGAGTTGTAGTTACAGATTCAGATGCTGCAGTTTTTTCAATAAAATTAGCAGGCATTTTTTCCATACCTGTTAATGTTAGTGTATATCCACTTAAATCACCCATAGCAGCACCAGTTACAATTGTACCTCCTGATACATCTGCACCGTGTTCAAGACCCATAATCATTAAATTTTTATTATAGTCTTCAACCACAACGTGAGGTCTTCCATAAGCCAATAACTTTAACTCCTTGTTATCTTCTTTTGTTAATTTATGTAGAGTTAAATTTAATGTTTGCTCATANAANGTAGTNCCATTTTCTCTTGAAGAATTTACTGTTTGCTCTAACGATGAGTTACCTTTTACTTCATATTTGAAGGAAGCAACAGAGCTTCCTACAGATTCAACAACATCTGTGTCTGTTGAGTCGAATGTTAAGGTAAAATCTCCAAAGTCAACGAAATAAACGTTTTTTATTCCACCAACGACATCTTTACAAGGTTCTTTTCTTCCTAATGTTAAATCACAAGCCATAATTTTTATATTTTATAAAAAAAGGCAGGTAGTAAATTTCCACCTACCTTTTTTATGTTAAACAATTTGTTTTATTATGATGTAGCGTATAATACTACTTCAGTTCCAATTCCGTGCTGAATACCAGCAGTAAATCTCATTACGACTCTTACATTTTGAGAACCGTCTAAGTCAGCCATATCAATTACTTTTACTTCGTTTTGGTCAGAAAGTAATCCTGTACCGAAGAATAAGTTTGATTTTTGAGCTGCTACAGCGTCATTGTCAGATAAACCAGGAGCGTGAACTACCTGAATACCATCAAACTGTAGTCCTGACCCCATGCTGTACCATTGTGTACCTTGGTCGTTAGTACCTGCTGCTCCTAATCCTGAAGCACCAAACCCACCTAAAGCTCTAATGTAGTTTCTGTACATATTGCCTGGTAAGTAGATAGTCATATCTTCTGAACCATATACAGTTGATGGAATTGCGTCAGCAATTTTACCAAGCTCTGTAATAATGTTAGCTGCAGTAGATGCTGTACCTGTTACGTCAACTACGTCTGAATCAGCACCTAAAGTAGTNATNAATCCGTCAAACTGACCTNCNGTTGCNTNAGTACCTGTCCAAATGTTAGTCTCAATTCTTTGAGCTACTTTATCTGCTACATGAGCAATTAAGAAGTCAGAGAAGTTATTTGGTAAGTTGTCAAATGCAGAATATCCCATTTGTGCAGCTTCCCAGTCGCTTCTAAAGTCCTTTTTACATAACTCTAAGTTCACTTGGAACTCTTCTGGAGTTAAGATTCTTTCAGTAAGAGTAAGTGTTGATGTGTCAGTAAAGTCACAAGTTGCGTCTTTTACGATGTCATCAGTTGCCACTTTTTTCATTACTTGTTTATACTTAACGTTAGGTACTGTTGTAATATTCCCCTCCGCTAAAGTTTTACCTGATAATAAAGCAGCAGAAATATACTTCCCTGCAAATTCACCAGCGTAAGTAGTAGTTATTGAAGTTGTTGTTGCCATTTNNAAAAAATTAATTAATTATTAGTTATTGCGTTTAATACTCTATTGTAAGTAGTGTTTCTATTTGCATTAGGAGCAAACCTAGTACCAATTTTCTCACTTACTTCATTTTCTGGTGAATGATTAATTGCTTCAGCAGGTTCTTCAGTAGATAGTTCCTGTGGAACTTCTTCTTTAGCTTCTTCTTTAGCTTCAATCATACCTCTTAGTTTCTCTACCATAGCTTTGATTTCTACAACCTCATCTTTGGTAGCATACTCTACAGCAGGAGCATCTTCTACGATTTCTTCATCGTAAACATCCTCTTGTAGTTCTTCAGCACCTTCTTCTGCACTATACTCGATTCTTCCATCGCCTTGTGCAGCAGGAGCTTCTTCCTTAGTCTCCTGTTTAGCTTCTTCTTTTTTAGCTTTAGCTTTAGGAGCTTCTTCCTTTAAATCAACTTCAGGAATTGTTTCCTCTTCCTTTTCAGATGAAGATAAAAGAACATCTTTTATTTTAGTTACAATTTCACTTGCTTTCATAAGATTCTTATTTATAGTTATTACCGATTAAATTTATTTTGTTGTATTTTTAAACTTTGCCAATACCTTGAGCTTCAAGTGTACCGTCACAACATTTTCTTGAATAAGTCCTTCCATCAGGACAAAGACACCCTCTTGAAGAGCTTTTAGGGGATGATTTACTTACTGTAGCGTTTTTTCTTCTTTTCATCTTTTTATTGGAACACAATTAGGTACTTTTCTACC
>FUFK010038880.1_pt1 | contig 23670 bp, 28 predicted proteins | sample 1021851 | NCBI WGS metagenome assembly FUFK01 (sample SAMEA51879418, study PRJEB19060) | metagenome | reverse complement strand
TATAGTTTTTTTTATAAGAGAAATTCAAATTTCAACAAAAGCTCTTAAATTGCATATTTCAGATATGGATGTTCAGTTTAAGGAGTAATAATTGCAGGTCCCAATATTTTTCTTCCTTCCAAATCCTGATGTGCAAGTGGTGCGTCTTTTAAAGAATACTTCTTAAATATTTCAACTTTCACTGCTCCTGATTTAACCATTTCAAAAAGTTTATTTGATGCTTCGTCTAATTCTTCTCTTGTAGAAGTATAGTGTGCAATACTAGGTCTTGTTAAATATAGTCCTTTTGGTGCTATAAGTTTNCCAACATCNACAGGATCTAGTTTTCCAGATGCNTTTCCAAATGAAACCATTGTTCCACGCATTTTTAAACAGCCTAATGAATTTTCTAGAGTATTTTTTCCTACACCATCATACACTACTGGCAGACCCTTATTATTAGTTAATTCTAAAACTTTATCTTTAAAATTTTCTTTATTGTAATTTATTACTTCANCACATCCGTATTTTTTTGCTAGCTTAATTTTTTCGTCTGANCCAACTGTTCCTATTACTTTGCAACCTAAACTTTTAGCCCATTGACAAAAAATTTGACCAACACCACCAGCTGCAGCGTGGAATAAAACTGTTTGACCTTTTTTAACTGGATATGTTTTGTGTAAAAGATAGAAAGTTGTTAAACCTTTGGTCATTAAACAAGCCACAATCTCAAGGTCTATTCCATCTGGCACTTTAACTAAATTTTTTGTTGGATAAATTCTATGTGTTGAATATGAACCAAGAGGTGCAGCTGCGTAAGCCACTTTATCACCTTCTTTAAAATTTTTAACACCTGGCCCAACTTTTTCTATAATCCCCGCACCCTCAAGTCCGATTCCTGATGGAAGAGGAACAGGATATAGTCCCGATCTATGATATGTATCTATAAAGTTTAAACCTATAGCTGAATGCTTTATTAATACTTCACTCTCTTTAGGTTCTGAGATTGATAGCTTTTCATATTTTAAAACCTCAGGACCACCAGTTTTTGAAAAATTTACAGAATACATTTAATATTTTGCGAAAGTACCATTTTGATAATCATTTATTGCTTCAATAATTTCAGCTTTAGTATTCATAACAAATGGACCCCCTCTAGCTATTGGTTCGCCGATTGGTTTACCTGCGATAAATAAAAATTCGCTATCTTTTTCAGCTTTGACTTGAAGACTCTTTCCTTGTTTTAATAATATTAAATTTGAGTCATTTGTTTTTTCATGATCAGTTTCACCGACTTTAACTTGACCTTTAAGTAAATAAATAAATGAATTATGTCCTTCTGGAACCTCGCAAGAGAATTCCTTCCCATTTTTTAATACAATGTGAAAATAGATTGGTTCAACATTATGGTTTTTTTCGGGACCTTCAACATCTTTGTACTTTCCAGCAATTACTTTAACTACTTTTTCATCATCACTATAAGTTCCAAGCTCTTTGTTTTTAATATAAATATATTCGGGTTTATTTTTTTTTAATTTTGCGGGCATGTTAATCCACAATTGAAACCCAAGTAATTGACCATCAGACATGGCAGGCATTTCAGAATGTATTATTCCTCTTCCAGTTTTCATCCATTGTACATCTCCAGATGACATTATTCCTTTAGCACCAGTGCTATCCTCATGTTCAAATTTTCCTTTAAGCATATAAGTGACTGTTTCAATACCTCTGTGAGGATGAGGCGGAAAACCTGCAACATAATCATCTTTATTTTCTGAACCAAATTCATCCAACATTAAAAAAGGATCAATATAATCTGCCTCTGGTGTTCCTATACTTCTTTTTAGTTTTACACCCGCACCATCTGATGTTTCAATAGATTTAACAATTTTTTTGATTTCAATATTTGACATGGGTTTAGTTTAATTATGTTTCAAACTATTTCAAGTAGTCCTTTTAAATTTTTAATTTCTTTTTTTGGTTTATAATCAAGATTATCAAAATGAGAGTTGTTACGATTTACCCAGACAGCGTTGTAACCAAAATTACCACCACCTGATACATCCCAAGTATTAGCACTCAAAAAAACAACTTCTTTGGGTTGAATTTTATATTTATTAACCGGAAGATCGTAGACCCTTGAGTCAGGCTTGTAAATTTTAACTTCCTCAATTGAAAAAAGATCATCAAAAGTAGTGTCTAATTTATTGGTGTTTACTAATTCATTAATCAAATCCGGAGTGCCATTTGAAAGTATCGCGAGCTTAAGGTTTTTCTTTTTTAAATCTGTTAAAACCTCTTTTACCTCTGGGTAAGGGGATAAAACTTTATAAAGGTTAAGTAATTCATTTTTCATGCTTGTATCTATGTTAAAAACATTCATAGATTTATCCAAACTATCTTCAGTTATTTGCCAAAAGTCTTTATGTCTTTTCATTAAACTTCTCAACCAAGTATATTCAAGTTGTGTAGTTCGCCAAAAATTTGCAAAGGCTTCCCATTTATCTCCTATTTTATGTTTACATTTCTCTGCCGCTGAATTTACGTCAAATAATGTTCCATAAGCATCAAATACTATTGCTTTAAAATCCATACTTAAATTTAATTTTTTATATTATACTATATTTTATGAATATTAGATTATATCACCCAAACAGTATAGTCGAAAATACAACTAAGTTGCTTTCAAAGGAACATGGTCATTATGTATCAAACGTAATGAGACTTAAATTAGGTTCTCGTATAAATTTTTTTAATAAAGATGGAGAGTGGGAAAGTGAAATAACTTTAATTCAAAAAGATAAGGTTGAAGTAAAATTTACAAAAAAAATAAAACAAGCAAGCAATGGATCTAAAATTGAACTTGCAATTTGTTTAGTCAAAAAAAATCCAATGGAAACAATTTTACAAAAATCTACTGAACTAGGTGTGAGTAAAATAATTCCAATTGTTTCTGAGAGAACAGAAGTTAAAGACTTAAATTATGAAAGAGCAAGAAAAATAGTTATTGAAGCTACAGAACAATCCAATCAATTAAATCCTCCAGAAATTTCAGAAGTCAAAAAACTTAAAGACTTTCTAAAAAACTTAGATAGTTCCACTAAACTATTATTTGCCGATGTGAATTCCCAAACTATTTTAAAAAATGATAATATCAAAAAAGGAGAAGCTTTAAGTATTTTGATAGGACCCGAAGGTGATTTTTCACCAGCTGAACGCGAGTCGATTTTGACAGTTCCTGATGTGAAATCTTTTACTATATCAAAGAATATTTTAAGGTCAGATACTGCCGTTATAACCGCTATTTCATTAGTGAATTTCGTCTATTTCAATTCGTAATTGTCGCATTAATTGAATTTGTTAATTGAATTAAAAACTGTATAAAAACGAAATAAAAATGCTGAAAAAATTATTATACACATTTGCTTTATCAATACCATCTACCTTGTATGCTAACGAGCCAAAAGATTGGCAGTTAGGATTCCAAAAACCAGCCTCTCAATCCATGTATGAAATTGTAAAATTTCACGACTATATGTTGGTGCCAATAATTGTTGCGATAAGTGGATTTGTACTATTTTTGATGGCTTACACATGTATAAGATTCAGAGCTTCAAGAAATCCTAATCCATCTAAAAGAACGCACAATGTTGCTGTTGAAATACTTTGGACACTTATTCCATGTTTAATCTTAATAGTAATGGCAGTTCCATCTTTTAAAATTCTTTATTCACAAGATACAATCCCTAAAGCTGATGTCACGATTAAAGCCGTAGGTTATCAATGGTATTGGGGTTATGAATATCCTGACGAAAATATAATATTCGACTCTTACATGGTAGAAGAAGAAGATTTAAAACCAGGTCAACCTAGACTTTTAGCAGTTGATAATGAAGTTGTAGTACCAGTAAACAAAGTTGTAAAAGTTTTAATAACAGCAAATGATGTTTTGCATGCTTGGGCGCTACCATCATTTGGAGTAAAAAGAGATGCGATGCCTGGGAGAGTAAACGAAACTTGGTTTAAGGCAGATAGAGTTGGAACGTATTATGGACAGTGTTCAGAATTATGTGGTATTAAACATGCATTCATGCCAATCACAGTTAGAGTTGTAACAGATGAAGAATATAACGCTTGGTTAGAAGAAGCCAAAATAAAGTTTGCAAAAGAGGAGATAGAAACTAATAAAAATAAATTATTAGCAAAAAATTAATATGACAACAGTTGCTTCACAAGATCATTCACATCACCATCCTACAGGATGGAAACGATGGGCTTATTCAACAAATCATAAAGATATAGGTACAATGTATTTAATCTTTGCGATTATTGCTGGAATAATTGGAACTGCTTTTTCAGTTTTAATGAGAATGGAGTTGATGCATCCAGGCGATGGAATACTAGGTGGTAATTATCACTTATATAATGTTTTAGTTACTGGTCACGGTTTGATAATGATTTTCTTTATGGTCATGCCGGCAATGATTGGTGGTTTTGGAAATTGGTTTGTACCAATTATGATAGGGGCCCCAGACATGGCTTTTCCAAGAATGAATAATATATCTTTTTGGTTACTACCAGTGTCATTCATTTTATTACTTTCATCAATATTTGTTGATGGACCTCCAGGTGCGCAAGGTGTAGGAGGAGGCTGGACAATCTATCCACCACTGTCATCTAAAACTGGTCAACCAGGTCCTGCAATGGATTTAGCAATACTTAGTCTTCATATAGCTGGAGCTTCTTCAATACTCGGTGCTGTAAATTTTATTACTACGATATTAAATATGAGAACACCAGGAATGACTTTGCATAAGATGCCATTGTTTGCATGGTCAATTCTTGTAACAGCCTTTTTATTACTTTTATCTTTACCAGTTTTAGCTGGAGCAATAACAATGTTGTTAACAGATAGGAATTTTGGAACAGCATTCTTTGATGCGCAAACAGGTGGAGATCCACTTTTATTTCAACATTTATTTTGGTTCTTTGGTCATCCAGAGGTTTATATTTTGATTTTACCAGGTTTTGGAATGATAAGTCATATTGTTTCAACATTTTCTAAAAAGCCAGTCTTTGGGTATTTAGGTATGGCTTATGCAATGGTCGCGATTGGTATTGTTGGTTTCGTAGTTTGGGCACATCACATGTATACGGTAGGATTGAACACTGATACAAAAGCATATTTTCTAGCGGCAACAATGATCATTGCTGTTCCTACAGGAATAAAAATTTTCTCTTGGATAGCAACCATGTGGGGTGGCTCTATATCTTTTAAAACTCCAATGATGTGGGCTCTTGGTTTTATTTTCTTATTTACAGTCGGAGGTGTTACTGGTGTAGTTTTAGCCAACGCTGGTGTTGATACAGCCTTACACGATACATATTATGTAGTAGCACACTTTCATTATGTGTTATCACTCGGAGCAGTTTTTGCAATTTTTGCAGGGTTCTATTATTGGTTTGGAAAAATGTCTGGTTATGAATACTCAGAATGGCTTGGACAACTACATTTTTGGCTTACATTTATTGGAGTAAATTTAATATTTTTCCCTCAACATTTTTTAGGACTAGCTGGTATGCCAAGAAGATATGCTGATTATCCAGATGCTTTTGCAGATTGGAACTATATCTCTTCAATTGGATCATATATTTCAGTGGTAGGATTAGCCGTATTTTTAATTAATCTAGCTTACGCATTTATGAAGAAAAAAGCAGCAGCTCAAAATCCATGGGGCGAAGGCGCAACTACTTTAGAGTGGACAGTACCATCACCACCAAACTTTCATACATTTGAGGAATTACCTAAAGTAAATGAGTACGGGGAAGCAGAGAAAACAAGCACATAATTATTGGCATTAGATGACAACTTATAATTCTAGAGCAAAAAGTATTTCACTATTTGATACATCAATTTTCTTAGAATTACTAAGACTGATGAAACCTAGAGTAATGTCATTGGTGATATTTACCTGTGCGGTTGGTTTATTAACTGCCCCGGGTGAAATCAGTTTTATTAAATCAATAACAAACATTTTTTTTGTGACACTTGGTGCTGGAGCAGCAGGGGCTCTTAATATGTGGTATGAGGCAGATTTAGACAAACTAATGAGCAGAACATGTTTAAGGCCACTTCCAACAGGAAAACTAAAAAAGAAACATGCGCTTATTTTTGGAATAGTCCTATCAGTAGTTTCAGTTTTAGGACTTTACTATTTTTCAAACCTGCTATCTGCTTTAGTTTTGCTTTTTACAATTAGTTTTTATTTATTTGTTTATACAATTTGGCTTAAAAGAAGAACGCCACAAAATATAGTAATTGGTGGAGCATCTGGTGCGTTGCCTCCTGTAATCGGATGGACAATTGTTACTAATTCTTTAAGTTTGGAAGCACTATCATTTTTCTTGATAATATTTTTTTGGACACCTTCACATTTTTGGGCTTTAAGCTTGTATAAAGTAGGTGACTACAAAAGGGCCAAAATTCCAATGTTACCAGTTACTAATGGTATAGAAAATACAAAAAAAAATATTTTTGTATACTCACTTTTAATGCTCCCAACGTTGGCTCTACCTTACGTAATAGGTTTTGTTGGAGAATTATTCCTTGTTAGCACTTTTGGTCTAACAATTTATTATATTTTATTATGCTATGCTTTATTAAAAACAAAAAAAGACTCCTTTGATTTACAAAAAGCCAAAAGAGTTTTTGGTTATTCAATCTTTTACTTGTTCTTTATATTTGTTTTATTTTTAATTGATAAATTATTCTAATGGAAGTCGACAAAAAAATTAAAAAAAAGAATATATTTACTGCTATTGGACTTATAGTGTTTATCTTATTACTTTTTGTATTTACACTTTACAATGTTGGAGTTTTTGAAAGAGCCATATGATTAGTAAAAAAAACCTAACGCCATTAATTTTATCTTTAATATTCTTTCTAATGCTAGGATTATCATTTGCCGCTGTTCCACTGTATGATTTATTTTGCCGAGTCACAGGATTTGGGGGCACTACTCAAATCTCAAAAGAAGCTCCAAAAATAGTTATAGATGAACCCGTTAGAGTAAGATTTGACACAAATGTTCAAACAGACTTGGCTTGGAATTTTAAAGCAAGTAAATCTTTATATGATATTAAACCAGGCAAAGTATATAAAGTTGAGTTTGAAGTAGAAAACTTTGGAAAAGAACCTTCAAGTGGAGTTGCAAGTTATAATGTATCTCCATCAACTTTTGGACAATATTTTAATAAACTAGGATGTTTTTGTTTTGAAAAGCAAACTCTTAAAAGTGGGGAAAAAATGAGTTATATTTTAACTTTCTATTTAGATCCTGAAATGGTAAATGATCCAAAAACTAAAAACATTGACGATATTACAATGTCATATACATTTTTTTCTTCTGACTATTACAAACAATCAAAGGTTAATTAATTATGAGCTCTAAAGATCAAAAACATGACTACCACTTAGTTGATCCAAGTCCGTGGCCAATCTATACATCTTTTGCTACTTTAATTACTGCTGTGGGATCAGTTTACTATTTTCACTCAAAAGTTATGTGGGCTATGCTACTTGGTTTCGCTCTTTTAATTTATGGGGCATACATGTGGTTCAGAGATGTTGTTAATGAAGCTGAACATCAAGGTCACCATACACCAGTTGTTCAGATACATCATCGTTATGGAATGACATTGTTTATAGCATCTGAAGTAATGTTTTTTGTTGCTTGGTTTTGGGCTTACTTTGATGCTAGTTTGTATCCAAGCGCTTTTGTTGGTGGAGTTTGGCCGCCTAAAGATATTGAAGTTTTTAACCCGTGGGACATTCCATTAATCAACACTCTAGTTTTATTATTGTCCGGAACAACTGTTACATGGGCTCACCACTCTTTATTAGAAGATGACAGAAAAGGTTTTATACAAGGTCTTTGGGCAACAGTTCTACTAGGTTTCTTTTTTACGCTTCTTCAAATTTATGAGTACCAACATGCGAGTTTTGATTTTTCAGGGCACATATACGGTGCAACATTTTATATGGCCACAGGCTTTCATGGCTTTCATGTGGTAATTGGAACTATCTTTTTAGCTGTTTGTTTGTGGAGAGGAAAACTTGGTCATTTTAATAAAGATCATCATTTTGGATTTGAAGCTGCAGCATGGTACTGGCATTTTGTTGATGTAGTTTGGTTGTTTTTATTTGCAGCAATCTACGTTTGGGGAAGCTAATTTAATTGAGATATAAGTTTCTTTTCACAATATTTGTTTCTTTTTTTATTACCCTTTTTCTTGCTCTTGGATTTTGGCAACTATACAGACTTAATTGGAAAAACAATCTAATTGAAGAAATTAATTCTTCTCTCATGAACAATCCAGTAAAATTTGAGGCTCAGAAAATAAGAAACTTTCAAAAAATTAAATTCAAAGGAAAAATCAATAATAAGAATTTAATTTATTTATATGGACTCAGCGATAATGGGGAACCAGGTTTTAATATAATTAAAGAAGTTGATATTGAAGGAGAAAACTTTTTAATTAATCAAGGATGGATACCAAGAGATTTGAAAGGTAATTCATTTGATCTAAAACAATCAGAATACTTTGGAATTACAAAGTTAAAATCAAGTAAAAATTATTTCAAACCTAATAACGATTTAATAAAAAATTATTGGTTTAAACTTGATGATATAGATTTAAAAAAACATACTGGCAAAACATTTTCACCTTTTATAATTTTTATCCAAAATGGAGAACAAACAAACTCTTTTCCAATACCAAAAAAAATTTCATCAGATCTGCCTAATAATCACCTTAAATACTCTTTAACATGGTTTTCAATAGCGATATCAATTCTTTTGATATATCTATATTTTAGAAAAAAGAATTATTAATGGAATATATAAGTACAAGAGGTGATAATAAGAAATTTTCCTTCAGTGAGGTATTTCTCAAAGGTCTTGCTGATGACGGAGGCCTTTTTATACCGTTGAATATTAAAAAATTTGATGAGAGTAAAATGAACTCTCTAAAAAAATTAAATTATATAGATTTAGCTACTGAAATTATTTATTTATACACAGGTGATTTTTTAAGCAAAAAAGAATTAAACGAAATTGTAAAAAAATCATATTCTAATTTTAGAGAAGANGATGTTGTCAAAATAGTTGAGCTAAATCAATTAAAAATCTTGGAATTGTTTCATGGACCCACTCTAGCCTTTAAAGATATTGCAATGCAGTTAATTGGAAATATGTATGAGCATCTTTTAAAATCAAATAATGAAACTATAAATATAGTTGTTGCAACATCCGGAGATACTGGTGCAGCAGCCATTGATGCAATTAAAGGAAAATCTAATTTAAATATATTTGTTTTACATCCAAATAATAGAATTTCCTCTGTTCAAAGAAAAATTATGACTACAGTAGAGGAAAAAAATGTTTTTAATATTGCAATTGATGGAAACTTTGATGATTGTCAAAATATTGTAAAACAAATGTTTTCTGATCTTGAGTTCTCAAAATCTATAAATATGTCAGGGGTAAACTCAATAAATTGGGCGAGAATAATTGCTCAAGCGGTATATTATTTTTATGCACATTTTAAATTAGAAAAAGACAATATCTCTTTTTCAGTTCCAACAGGAAATTTTGGAGATGTCTTTGCAGGATATCTTGCAAAAAAAATGGGATTACCAATTGATAAATTAATTGTTGCAACAAATGAAAACGATATTTTACATAGAGCCATTACAAAAGGAGATTATATTTCTAAAGAAGTTAGAGAAACATTATCCCCTAGTATGGATATCCAATTAGCAAGTAACTTTGAAAGATTAATTTACTACGTGAATAATTCCAATTCTGAAAAAACAGCAGAAATTATGAAAAAAGTGAAGAAGAATTCTTATCAAATTGAAAAGAGAGATTTAGATATAATTCAAAAAGATTTTTTATCAGAAAGCTGCAATGAAAAAGAGACTCTAGGAATTATTAAGAAAAATTACGAGGAAAATGGTGTGGTTTTAGATCCACATACAGCCATTGGAGTGGGCGCTGCACAAAAATTATCTTTGAATGATTGTGTAGTTTTATCAACTGCACATCCGTGTAAATTTCCAGACGCCACAAACAACGCGATTAATAAACATGAAAAACTACCAAAAGAACTTCAGCACGTACTTAATAAAAATGAGAATTTTCAAGTACTAAAGAATAGTACGGATGAAGTAAAAAAATTTATTAAAAGTAAAATTTTATAAGTTTGCAGCTTCTTTAGCAATTAAATCAACTTCATTGTTTAACTCGTCAGTTGAGTGCGCTTTTACCCAATTCCAACTTATTTCAAATTCATTGGCTAAAATATCNAGCTCTGTCCAAAGATCTTTATTTTTAACTTCTTGCTTATTTGCGGTTTTCCATCCATTTTTTTTCCAGTTATAAATCCACTCTGTAATTCCTGACTTTACATACTTAGAGTCTGTAAAAATTTGAACTTTACTTCCTTTGGGAATTTTTTTTAATGCTTCAATAGGGGCGAGTAACTCCATTTGATTATTTGTAGTATTCTTTTTACTTCCTTTAATATTAGTTTTTTGTCCATTGTTTATAATTATTGCTGCCCATCCACCATTGCCAGGATTTTCTAAACAGGATCCGTCAGTATAAATTTTAATCATTTAAGTATTCCTCGAATCTTTCTATAGAGTCATGAAACCTAAGTTTTTGTATATATTCTGATGGATCCTTTTTTTTTATTAAAATATTTTTAGGAGTATTTACGTAATCATACGCTCTTGTAGCCAGATATCTTAAGGCAGATCCTTTACAAAGAATTTTCATACTCCTTTTTTCCTCTGGTTTAAGTTTTCTTATACTTTCATAACCCTTGAAAAGCTTAGAAGCTTTTTTCTTATTAAACTTAAATTTATTTTTTGTTTTATTAAAACAAAGAGAATTTATACAAATAGCAAGTTCATAAGCTTGAAAATCATAAGCTGAAAAATAAAAATCAATAAACCCCCCGAATTTTCCCTTGTGAAAAAAAATATTGTCAATGAATAAGTCACCATGAATTACACTACTTGGTATTCCTTTTGGCCATTTTTTGCTGATATCACGAAAACTTTCCTTCATTTCTTCTTTAAGATTCTTAGGTAACTTCGAATTTTTTAAGTTAATTTTATTTATAAGACTATTTATTTTGAGGGGTGAAAAGCTATTTTTTCTTTTAAGTTTTATCTTTGTTAATTTTTTATGCATTAAACCAATTTTTTTTCCAATGACTAATAAATCTTTTTCCAAAAGCTTTTTTTTATCGTTACCCTCTAAGAAGGAAACTAGACAAGCTTTTTTTCTTTTTAAATTAAATATGTATTTTCCAAATTTATTTTTGATTGGAGATGGGCATTTAATACCTCTTTTTGACAGTGCATCCATCAACTTCATAAAGTAGGGCAAATCCTTATTATTAACTCTACTTTCAAAAATCGTTAAGACGTATTTTTTATTTTTTGTGGCAACAGTATAATTTGTATTCTCTATTCCTTTTTTAATACCCTTAAAGCTTGTGATTTTTTTAAATCCAAAAATATTTTGGACATTATAAATGTCAGCTTGATTTAACTTTGTAAATACAGCCATTAATTGAGTTTTCCTGGAACTTTAAAAGTTACGTTTTCTTTTACTATTTCGACTTCTTGAATTTCGACATTAAATTTTTCTTTAATTTTTTCTATAAAATCCTGAACTAAAACTTCAGGTGCTGATGCACCTGATGAAATACCTATAGTATTACATTGAGAAATTTTTTCTAATGGAACTGAACTTTCAGAATGTATTAACTCTGAATAATTACATCCTGCTTTATTGGCTACCTCCACGAGTCTTTTTGAATTAGATGAATTCCTACTCCCAATTACAAAGAACATGTCACACTTTGATGCAATATGTTTAACGGCTGCTTGTCTATTAGTCGTGGCATAACAGATGTCCTCTTTATTTGGCTCTTTAATTTGTGGAAATTTTTTCTTTAAAGCATCAATAATATCTTTTGTATCATCAACAGAAAGAGTTGTTTGAGTTACAAAAGCTAATTTTTTATTTGATGGAATATCAATATCCTTAACATCATCAATCGTTTCAACTAATTCTATTGATCCCTCTGGAATTTGACCCATAGTGCCAACTACTTCAGGATGATTTTTGTGACCAATTAAAAAGATATGGAAACCAGCTTTATTTAAATTTTCAGCTTCTCTATGCACTTTAGAAACCAAAGGACAAGTAGCATCTATATATTCCATTTTTAAATCTTGAGCTTCTTTTGGAACTTTTTTTGGAACTCCATGAGCTGAAAAAATTACTGGTCTAGTTTTGTCCTTAATTTCACTAATTTCTTCTACAAATATTGCACCAATTTTTTTTAAATTTTCGACTACATGCTTATTGTGAACTATCTCATGTCGCACATAAACTGGTGACCCAAATTTATTTATGCTTTTTTTTACAATTTCTATTGCTCGATCAACTCCAGCACAAAACCCTCTTGGAGCAGCTAAATATATTTTTAAATCTTTATTTTTCATTTTTTTCAATAAGATACTCCAATAATATATGCGGAAAGGTCAAAGACGCCAAACCTATAAATATTACTTTTAAAATTGCATCGTCAAAAACATAATATTTAGCTAAAAAATAAAGACTTATTATAAATAGTAATAAAGTCATTAATGTAAGCGGTAATGCTTTTCTTATAAACTTATAAAAACCAACTTTAAAATCATTACTATCAATTTCATATATTAGAGAAAGAGAATGTCTTACAGAGTGTAAAAAACAAAAATAAATTGTGAAAGCAATTAATGGAGAGAGAAAAACATTAAGCAATATAATATTTGTCCAATCTGCAATTAAGAATCCACCATTGTTTGATTGAACTGTTATAATAATGTTTGCAATAAAACTAAGAAATATCATAAGTATTAAAAATTTACTGCTTAAAAAACCTAAGTCTAAGTTTAAGATTTGAAAAATTTCATTGGTCTTTTCATTATGAAATAGAAGGGGTGCAATAATGATTACACTTCCTTTAAACAAATATAGAAAATCGTAAACTAAACTTTTTATGTTTTGTTCTACGCAACTATCCTCTTTACCAAAATGATATGAAGCAACCATTAAAAAAATTATTAAAACAATTTCTGGAACTATCATCCAAGTAAAAATTACTATCAACGAGACAGCTATATAAGCTAAGTAAAAGTATGACTTATTTTCAACTTTATAGATTTTCATTAATTTATAACCTTTTAGGTGATCAAGAGCTCCATGAGAAACACCTATGATAGATATTAAAAAGAAACAGATGATAGTTTGATATTGAAATTCTATTTGCTTATTTTCAAAATATTTTGAAATTGAAATTAAAAAAATAATATTGAATAGAAGTAAAAAAAACGAATATTTTTTATTTATTTTATATAAATCCATTAATTGAATAAAGCCTTTATAAAAGGCCACTTTGGCATTTTTGATATTATTGATAAGTCTTGAAAAATATTACTTTTATTTGAGAGAAATTTTACACTTGTTTCTGCGCTAGAATTAAAGATTTCAAAAAAAATATTTGGCATTCTTTTAGCATTCCTTTTCAACACTTTTAAAAATATTTTATCAAGAATTTCATATTTTTTTCCGATATTGTAAGTTTTTAAATTATCTAAGTTTTTAACAATATATTTACAATGTTCTTGAATATTTAAAAAAGTGTATCCAGTACTTAATCTCGTCATTTTACCTGCTGTTCCGATATTAATTTTTTTTTTACCGTTTAAATTTGTAGGATAAAATAATGGAATTTGTCCTTTTTCTTTATAAATAATTTTGTAATTTTTAATCTTAAGAATATTTTCAATATATTCCTTAATCTGAAAATCATAGTCTTTTTCCGAAGGATCTTTCATATTTGATAACCAAGTTGTTTCAATTAAAGCTTTATTTTTTGAAAACGGAAGAGTGTAAAAAAAATGAACGCTATTTTTTTGGTCACAATCAAAATCCATTAAATTAATTATAGAATCATCAAATATATTCTTATCCGTTTCAATTTCATAACCTCCAAAATGTTGCCAAAGATCATTTTCATTTGAATTTATTTTAGGAACACTATTAAATACGTACGAATTTTCTGTATTCACATCCTCCTTATTTCTGAAGAAATGAATATTTTTATTTGCTTTAAGTCTGTTTAAAGTTTTTTTGTANAATAGACCACTGTCAACAGATTGATACGGTAGACTTTCACACTCAACCTGCTTTGATTTATTGGGAATATTAATTGAAAAAGAATCCCAACTTTTAATCACACAATCTTCAAAATTATGTGGAAATGTTTTCCAAAAAGACCATGTTTTATCTCGTTGGTATTCAGTCCTAGGCTCAATAATAGCTAAGGTTTTATCACTTAACTTGTTATTGATTTCAAGCTCGTAAGCTAAGGAGAGGCCAGCGCAACCGCCACCAATTATTGTATAATCAAATTCTTTCATCTATATTAATTTCTAAACCAATCTCATTATGCTCTTCATTTCTGTAATAATTATCTGATTGAATAAATAATAATCTAAAAAAATCAAAAATACTTAAAATAGTTTGAACGATTTTGCCAGATTTAGTAACATAAATTTTTCCAGATTGATTATATTCCTCAATGTCTCTTTTTTTAATGATTTTATAACCAATCTCTCTATAAACTCTGCGAGCGACTAATATAGCGAAACGGCACCTAATTGGAATTTCTCTGATTGAATTAAAACAACTATTATAAAACAAATCTGCAGTAGTAATTGTATTTTTTATATTTGAAATATCATGCTTAATATATTCTCTATTTTTCTCTCTATCTTCTATTACATCTCTAGAGATATTTGTAAGCTGCATCGCTATCCCTAAATCAATTGCAGATTTCAGAGCTGTTTTAGATTTTACTCTAAGAATTTTCGCCATCATCAAACCTACCGTTCCAGCCACTCTATAAGAATATACTAGCAGCTCTCTTTTAGATTTAAATTCTATTTTTTCTTTTAAATCAGACTCAATGCCATCAAAAAGATCGAGAACAATTTTTTCTGATACATCGAAGTTTTTAATAATGCGATGTATCTTTTTGATACTATCGTTTTCGAAGTTGTGGTTAATAAAGTCATTTTTATAGTTAAGGAATTTCTTCTTTTTAATCTCTAAAGATATTTCTTCATCAGCAATATCGTCTAATATTCTACAAAAATCATACAGGTCAGATCCATTTTTATAAACATCGCTAGGCAAGAAAAATCCAGCCCAGCTAAAAGACTTTGCATGAATTGATAAAAGATTATTCACCATTAAAGAATTTTATCTAAAACTTTTGCCGATGATAAAACTCCAGGCACACCAGCACCAGGATGTGTTCCAGCACCAACAAAATATAATCCATCATAAATTTCAGACTTATTGTGAAATCTAAAATAAGCAGATTGCGTAAATTTTGGTTGAATTGAAAAGCCTGATCCAAATTTTGTGTTAAGATCTTTTTCAAAGTAGTCGGGCGTTAAGTAGAAATCCTCTACTATGTTTTCTCTTAAATTTGGAAGCAAATCCTTTTCCATTTTATCAATTACTAAATTTTTAATTTTTTCACCGCTCTCCGACCAATTTATATTTGATTGATTATTAGGAACTGGGACTAGAACATAAAAACAATCACATCCATCGGGTGCCATCGAATTATCTGTTGCTGTAGGTCGATGCAGATAATAGCTTATATCATCGTTAAGTTTCTTTTTATCAAAAATATCATCCAAATGTTCTTTATATTTGTTACCAAATTTAATCGTGTGGTGAGCGACATCCTTGTAAACTTTTTTAGTTCCAAAATAATAAACAAATAAACCCATTGAATAATCCATTCTTTTTCTCTTAAAGTTGAAAAAAAAATTCAGGTCTTTTTTATTTAATAATCTCTCATAGACATCAGGCGGATCAGCATTACAAACCACATTATTTGCAGAAATTTCATCACCGTTTTCTAGTCGAATACCTTTAATTGTTTTTCCATTTGAAATAATTTTGTTTACCTCAAAGCCTTTTTTTATTTTTATATTTTCCTCATTCATTAATGTTTCAAGACCCTTAATTATATTTCCAGTTCCCCCCATCGAGTAATGAATTCCCCATTTCTTTTCTAAATAAAGTATTAAGCCATAAATCGAAGTTGTTGTGAAAGGATTACCACCCACAAGTAGAGGATGCATGCTAAGAATTCTTCTTAGTTTTTCGTGTTTAACATATGAGGACACAAGAGAATAAACAGATTTATAACTTTTTAATTTTAATAAAGATGGAATTTGTTTCATCATGAAAAAAGGTTTCGTAAAGGGAACATCTGAAAGTTCTAAATACCCCTTTTCAAAAATTTTTTTTGTGAAATTTACTAATTTGATATAACCTTTCACATCATCTGGAGAAATTGCAGATATTTGCTTTTCCATTTCTTCTTCATTTCCTGAGTAATTGAATTTTGTCCCATCTTCAAAAACGAATTGATACCAAATATTTAAAGGTTTTATGTTTAAATAGTCTTTTGGATCTTTTCCAAATAATTCGAACAACTCATATATCAAATAAGGTGCGGTAATTACTGTCGGTCCAGCATCAAATGAAAACCCATTCTTTCTAAAAATTCTTGCTCTACCACCTAAATCATTTTGTTTTTCAATTAAGGTCACCTCGTGGCCTTTTGCTCTCAGCCTAAGAGCTGCAGATATACCACCAAAACCTGAACCTATGACTATGGATTTCATAACAATAATTTATATTTTTTTTCTAAAAATGTAAGAATTTATTTTAATTTGAGCCAGCTTTTTTCAAAGCATCTTTAGCATCTTCTAAATTTTTTTGAAATAAATTGTCGAGCTTTGATTTTTCAATTGAATTTTTAATTAAATTTTCTGAAGCAGAGAATGCAACATCTACTGAAGTATTTTTAATTTCTCTAACAGCTTCATCCTTCATTTGTTTAATTTTGCTTAAAGATAGTTCTTTTTTAATTTTAGCCGAGTTCTCAAACTTAAGCTCTAATTCACTCACCATTTTTTCAGAGTCATTTTTTGCTTGATCTATAATTTTTTTACTTTCCTTCACGGCTGAGCTTAATTTTGATTGAGAGTCTTCTAATAATTTTTTTGTTTCTATTCTTAACTTTTCACTTTCATCTAATTCATTTTTTATCTCAGAGATCTTTGTGTCTAAAGCCTCATTTATTTTTCTTGGGATCTTGAAATAAATTAGAACTCCAAAAAAAATAACAAAAGATATAGCTACCCAAAAAGTTGAATCAAATTCCATTTGTGCTCCTGCTCAATTTTTTAAGTTCTTCTTCAACTAAAGCAGAAACACTGCTTTCATTTACATCAGTTCCAATTAATCTTTTTATGACTTCGTTGGTTATATTAGAAGCTATTGAATTTATCTTTTTTGGTGAAGATAATTTTAACTCGATTATTTCTTTTTCAACATTTTGAATTTCTGAATTTAAGTCTTCATCAAGTTTCATTTTTTTTTTTGTTATTTCAGAGACAACCTTCTCTCTTGCGGCTAACATTACTTCTTTAGCTTTGTTTTTACTTTTCAAAATTATCTCATCAAATTCTTTGAGATTTTTTTCACTTTGTTCTCTTTGCTTTTCAGCTGTCTCAATATTTTCTAAAATTTGCAATCTTCTCTGTTCTAGGTTTTTACTTATTCTAGGCAAGATAAATTTAGAAAGGACTAAAAAAAGGGTACCGAAAGTTATGGTTAACCAAAAAATTTGCGATACCCAAAATTCAGGATCCAATTGAGGCATTCCTCCTTTTTCTGCACTTTTCACTGCTACAGTGCAGAACGAGAAATAAAAAATATTAAGTAAAATAATTTTTTTCACAATTACTTAAAAAGCAAATAAAATTATCAAAGCTACAACAAGTCCAAACAACCCAGTGGCCTCAGCTAATGCGAAACCTAAAAGTAAATTTGGAAATTGTTTTTGAGCTGCAGATGGATTTCTCATAGCGCCAGATAGATAGTTACCAAAAATAATACCTATTCCTACTCCTGCTCCTGCTAGAGCAATTGCCGCTAATCCCGCTCCAATCATTTTTGCTGCTTCTAACTCCATATTATCCTCCTTATGATTAATGGTGTAAATTTAATGCATCATTTAAATAAATGCATGTTAAAATTGCAAAAACATAAGCTTGAAGAAAAGCAACTAATATCTCCAAACCTGTTAATGCAACTGAAAAACTCAGTGGAAGCCATCCACCGACAATTCCAAGACTTACTACAAAGCCTCCGAATACTTTCATCATTGTATGTCCCGCCATCATATTTGCAAACAATCTTACAGATAAACTGATGGGCCTACTTAAATAAGAAATAATTTCTATAACTACTATTAGTGGTAACAAGACAGCTGGCACTCCGCTGGGTACAAAAAGTTTTAAATAGCCAAATCCATGTTTAATAAATCCAATAATTGTCACTCCAATGAAAATAAATGCTGCTAAAACAAATGTTACGATTATGTGGCTTGTTACTGTAAAAGAATAGGGGATCATACCGAACATGTTACAAAAAAGAACAAACATAAAAAGTGAAAATATAAATGAAAAATATGGTTTTGCTTTCGAACCAGCTGTATCACTTATCATCTTAGACACAAATGTATAACTAAGTTCTGAGAGCAATTGTATTTTATCAGGAATTATATTTTTCTTTTGTGCACCTAAATTAAAAATTATTAATATTGCTAATGAGCTTATGACCATAAATAAACTAGCATTAGTAAAGGATAAATCTATTTCCCCTATTTTAATTTCTGGACCAATTCTATAAACATTAAATTGGTACATCGGATTTGCTGCCATAAAATCAATTCTGTAGTTTTTTTGCTGACCTGATTACATTTAATATACCCGCAACTACACCAACAAAAAAAAATATTATTATTAACCATGGTTTAGTATCAAACCAATTATCTAAAATAAACCCTATAATTGTCCCTACTAATACAGCCGCTACTAATTCAGTGCTCAATTTGAAAGCTTGTCCAATATTAGATGTTTGGGGATTTTCTTTTTCTACTTTTAACTTTTTACGTGCATTTTTTAGGCGATCTTTTAGCCGTTCTTTACCCATCTAGGCAACCATGCTCTCAGCTTTTTCAAGGTCAACTGAAACTAGCTGGCTTATGCCTTTCTCTGGCATGGTTACACCATAAAGTCTATTCATTTTTGACATGGTAAGTGCGTGATGGGTAACAATAATAAATTTTGTTTTAGTAATTTTTATGAGTTCATCCAAGAGATTACAAAAACGAGTAACGTTTGCGTCATCTAAAGGTGCATCTACTTCATCAAGAACACATATTGGTGAAGGGTTAGTTAAGAAAACTGCAAAGATTAAAGATAAAGCAGTCAGCGCTTGTTCTCCACCTGAAAGAAGAGTAATTGACTGAAGCCTTTTTCCTGGAGGACTTACCAACATTTCTAAACCTGCATCAAGTGGATCATCAGAGTCGACCAATTCTAGTTTCGCACTACCACCGTTAAATAATTTTGTATAAACTTCATTAAACTTTCTATTAACCTTTTCAAAAGCCTCAAGGAGTCTTTCTCGTCCTTTTTGATTGAGTTCATTAATACTTTCCTTAAGTTTAACAATGGCTGTAACTAAATCTGATCGATCTTTTTCCATTTTTTTAATTTCAATCTCATATTTACTTGTTTCTTCATCTGCTCTTAGATTTACNGATCCTAGTTTGTCTCTCTCTCTTTTCTTTTCATCAAGCAATTCCTCTTGCGTGAGCGCATCGGGAAGATCACTTTGATCTTTCAAGTTTGAGAATTCAAAAACATCTTTTTCTGCAAGATTTAATTCATTTTCAATTCTTTCTAACAAATCAATTCTTCTTTTTGATAGACCATCAATTGTTGCTGTTGAACTCGCTTTTCTTTCTCTGATTTCTATAGAATTTTCTCTGATCTCTGAAAGCTCAAGATTAAGGGCGTTAGATTTTTTATCTGANATTTCAATTAATTTTTCATTCTCTTCTTTCTCAATTTCAGAAAGTCTTAAATTTTCAGTTAGTTGTCCTTTTTTTTCTGCTTGAGTGTTCGGTTTATTTTCTAAAAGATTTAATTGACTAGATGATTTTTGTCTTCTTTCATTAAGTTGTTTTATTGATTTGTCGGAGTTTTCAAGTAGGTTTTTCCAACTTTCAATTTCAGTATCAATAATTTTTATTCTTTCTTTTCTTTTAATTGAATCGTTTTTTATGTTTTGGTTTTTGCTATAGCTTTCGGCATATTCTTCAATAATGTTTTTACATTCTTCAATAGCTTTTATAGCATCATCATTTTGGTTCTGACTGATTAAAGTCTTTACGTTTTCAAGATTGTTTTTAAGTTTATCTTTTACGGAAAAAAGATCATCATTAGATTTTTTTTCAGTATCNTAATATTTNGTATCNATATTGATTAAATCANTTTTTTCCTCTTTTAACCTTTTTTCATTTGAGTTAGCATCAATTGTAATACTTTTTTCTCTATCTAAATCATTATCTATTTCTACAAGACTATTTTTAAAATTTTCAATCTCTCTTTGTATTCTATCATTTTCCTCATCCAAACTTTTGAGTTCTAAGTTTAATCTTTGGATTTTAGAAAGTATTTCAAAATTTTTTTCTTTAATTGGGGTGTTTGTTGCACTTTCACTTTCTATATTTTTTTCAATTTCATTAATTTTGTTTGTAATATTTTCAAATTCTTGATCAGAGTCTTTATTAATTTCTTTTTCTAAGGTAATTTCCTTATCTATCTCCTGCAATTTCAGAAAATATAAACCTGCCTCGATTTTTTTAATTTCTTCTGAGATCATCTTATATTTTCCGGCTTCTTCTGCTTGTTTTTGTAAATTTGCTAATTGTTTCTCTTGTTGTCTTCTTAATTCATCCGCTCTTTTTAAATTATTTTCTGCAGCATTTAACCTTACCTCAGCTTCATGTCTTCTAGCATGTAAACCAGAAATTCCCGCTGCCTCCTCAAGTATTGCTCGTCTATCACTTGGTTTTGCTGTAACTAACGATCCAATTCTACCTTGGCTTATTAATGATGGAGAGTGAGCCCCAGTTGAAAGGTCAGCAAAAAACATTTGAGCATCTTTTGCCCTTACTTCTTTCCCATTTATATGAAACTTTGATCCTTTATCTTTTTCAATCTTTCTTCTAATTTCTATTTCGGGAATGTGTTTATAATTGTGTGACCCTAGACTTCCATCGTTTGATAGGTTTACAATTACCTCNGCTATATTTTTGGAAGGTTTGTTTGAAGTACCGGAAAAAATTACATCTTCCATACCTGAGCCTCTCATACTTTTTGCTGATGTTTCACCCATACACCATCTTAAAGACTCNACGATATTTGATTTACCGCAACCGTTTGGACCAACTATTCCAGTTAGACCGTCCTCAATAAGTAAACTTGTTTTATCTGCGAAAGATTTAAAACCGTTTAGTTGAATTTTTTTAAATTCCATTAAGGAATTATAACAGTTTTTCTATGGCTTTTTTTAAATTTTTAAACGATAGCGTTTTTTCAAACTTTTGGTCGTTTAAAATAAGTGTAGGGGTTGAATTTATATCAAATTCTTTTACACCCTCGATTCGTTCGTTTAAGATAAAGGCCTCTAACTCAGTGTTAGAAAAACACTTTTCTTCATCTAGAGGTTTTCCAAATAATTTTATAACTGAAGACAAATTTGAATTAAGTTCTTCAATTGTTGATCCTTTAGCCCACTTTTTTTGGTTAGAATATAAAAAATGTAGTAAGTCTGATTTGCCATCATTGTTACAATGAGCCAGTTTAGATGCATTTAATGCTGCCATGTCTAATGGGAAATTTCTAAATTCAATATTTATAATACCAGTATCAATAAATTCTTTTTTTAATTCAGGGTAAACTTTATTATGAAAATCTGCACAGAATGAACAAGTAAGAGACTCGTAAATTATTAGTTTAATTTTTGCATCTTCTCTTCCCTCAATTATTGGTTTGAAGGAAGATGCGTTAATATTTGTCTGAAATAGAACAAAAATTATTAGTACAAAAATTTTCTTAATCATTTTTTTCTCTATACNCTTTAGCAAATTCTTTTAAAGAATTTTCAATTTTNTTATTTTTAATTTCCCCTAAATTANNTTTGGAATTACTTTTTTTAACACTTTTTNNTTTTTCATCTTTCCTGTCAAAGGTATACACTTTTAATGTTGAAATTAAATCATATCCNAAAAAAGAATTNATCTTATCTANTATATTTTTTTTCGAATANTCTAANTCGACCTCGTGACCTCTCTTAACCATTACTTCCAANACGGATTTTCTAAATTTATTAGANCTCAAATATTTTTTTGGATAACTTAAAGAAAATAGCTCATCACCAACAAACATTCTCCAATTTTCTATAAGTTCAGAATAAACCTCTCCTTTTTGTTTCAATAACTTTTTTACCTTTGTGGGCAAAGTGTCTTTAAAAGATCTTAATCCTTGAATGACTTTAAATCTCTGATTAGAATTAAATTTCATGACTAAATCAATTATATCAAAAAAAATTTTATTTTGGTACGATAATAATAAGAGAATTCTCCCATGGAGAAAAAATAATTCTAAGGAACAAAAACTTTATTTCACGTTGGTTAGTGAGTTTATGTTGCAACAAACTCAAGTTTCAACTGTAATTCCTTATTTCAAAAGATTTGTGCAAAAAATTCCAAACTTTAAAAAGTTGTCTAAAGCAAATGACCAAACACTAATGAAGTTGTGGGAAGGACTGGGTTACTACTCTAGAGCTAGAAATCTAAAAAAATCTGCGATAATGATCAATGGTAAATTTNGTGGAACTTTACCATCCAATATTGAAGATTTAAAATCTTTGCCTGGAGTTGGTGACTATACGTCTACTGCAATAATGGCTATTGCTTTCAATCAAAAATTTATTCCTTTGGATGGAAATGTTGAAAGAATTCTTAAAAGGGTTCTATACCTTAGAAGCGAAAAAGCTATATCAAAAGAAAATATGCAAATTTCAAAAAAATTTTTTGGTTTATCAGAAAGAGCAAGTGATTATGCTCAAGCTATAATGGAATTAGGTGCTTTAGTATGCAGGCCCACCTCTCCATTATGCGACAAGTGTCCAATAAGAATAAATTGTATTTCATATAAACGAAAAGATTTTTCTTTAATAAAAAAAACAAAAAAAAATAAGATCAAATATTTTGAGGCTAATATTTATATGAATGAAAATAAAATGTTATTAGTTAGAAATAANAAATTTAACTTTCTTAAAAATTTATTAATCTTTCCGATGAACGAAATAGATAAGTCAAAATTTAACTCTTCNCCAAAAGTAAAAACAAAAATNAAGATATCTAATATNGATATGAATATTGTNATTAATAAAAATAAAATTAAATCAACAAATAAAGGCTTAATNTTAAACCGAAAAAAAATAGCAAGTGAAGTAATACCATCTTTTACAAAAAAATTATTTAGAGTAGCTTCAAGTAATGTATGAAAAAAATTGGAATTATCGGAGCAGGGATATCAGGATTATA
>FUFK010054855.1_pt1 | contig 23680 bp, 20 predicted proteins | sample 1021851 | NCBI WGS metagenome assembly FUFK01 (sample SAMEA51879418, study PRJEB19060) | metagenome | reverse complement strand
AAAATTGGTATTGATATTGACGTCAAGCCTGAGACTGTTACTGAAGAAAATCTAGCGCCAGCTGAAAAAGAAAGTGCACCAGAATCTGCAAAAGAGGCTACCCCAACTGTAGAGCCTAAAAAAGAAGAAGCCCCAAAAACAGAGATGAAGAAAGAGGCACCCAAAGCTGAGACTAAAACTGAAAAAAAACTTGAAAATTTACAGGAAAAAAAATAATTTTTTTCTCAATGCCCAATACTCTTTACGATAAAATTTGGAACGAGCATTTAGTTCATCAGCAAGAAGATGGAACAGCTTTATTGTTTGTTGACAGACATTTAGTTCATGAAGTCACTAGCCCGCAAGCCTTTGAGGGATTAAGAAATTCTAAACGTAAAGTAAGACACCCAAAATTGACATTAGCTGTTGCAGATCATAATGTTCCAACAACGGATAGATCAGTGCCTATTACTGACAAAGATTCAAAAATACAAATCGAGACACTAGAAAAAAACTGTGCAGAATTCGGAATAAATCTTTTTGGAATGAACGATAAAAGACAAGGAATAGTTCATATTATTGGTCCAGAACAGGGATTTACACAACCAGGAACGATTATTGTTTGTGGTGATAGTCACACTGCTACGCACGGAGCATTTGGTGCATTAGCATTCGGAATTGGAACTTCGGAAGTGGAACATGTCTTGGCAACACAGACTTTAGTTCAAAAAAAATCAAAAAATTTTAGAATAAACGTTAATGGATCTCTTCCTGTTGGAGTAACATCTAAGGATGTAATATTACAAATAATCGGAAAAATTGGTACAGCTGGTGGAACTGGTTATGTAATTGAATATGCTGGAAACTTAATTTCGAATTTAAGTGTCGAACAAAGAATGACNATTTGCAATATGACAATTGAAGGTGGAGCAAGGGCTGGATTAATAGAGCCAGATGAAAAAGTTTTTAATTATTTAAAAGGTAAACCAATGTCTCCAAAGAATTCAAATTGGGACAAAGCATTAGAATATTGGAGTAAATTAAAGTCTGATGGTGATGCAGTATTTGACAAAGAAATCAGTCTTGAGGGCAAAGATATTAAACCAATGGTAACTTGGGGAACTTCGCCTCAGGATGTAGTAGATATTGATGGAATTGTTCCTGATCCTGAAAATGAGCAAAACGAAGACAGAAAAAATTCTATTAACAGGTCATTAAAATATATGGGTTTAAAGCCGAAAACTAAAATAAAAGATATTAGAATTGATAAAGTTTTTATTGGAAGTTGCACAAATGGAAGAATTGAAGATTTAAGAGAAGCTGCAAAAATCTTAAAAGATAAAAAAATTGCTTCTCATGTAAATGCAATGATAGTTCCTGGTTCAGGATTAGTAAAACAACAAGCAGAGCAAGAAGGTTTAGATGTAATATTTAAAAATTCTGGATTTGAATGGCGTGAGCCAGGTTGTTCAATGTGTTTAGCTATGAATGCAGATAAGTTGAAGCCAGAAGAAAGATGTGCATCAACATCAAATAGAAATTTCGAAGGAAGACAAGGACGAGGTGGAAGAACNCATTTAGTTAGNCCAGCTATGGCTGCTGCAGCTGCTATATCTGGAAATTTAGATGATGTTAGAAAATACAATAGTTAAATGAACAAATTCTCAACATTAAAAAGTATTCCTGCATATTTACCAATTGTAAATATCGATACAGATATGATTATTCCAAAGCAATTTTTAAAAACAATAAAAAGAACAGGACTTGGAAAAAATTTATTTTATGAAATGAGATATGACGAANAAGGTAAAGTANTAGATGACTTTATCTTAAATAAATCNCCATATGATAATTCTAAGATTTTAATTGCAGGGAATAATTTTGGATGTGGATCATCTAGAGAACATGCGCCATGGGCACTTTTAGACTTTGGTATCACTTGCGTTATAAGTACTAGTTACGCAGATATATTTTATAATAATTGTTTTAAAAATGGAATATTGCCTATTAAAGTTAATGATGAACAGATAAAAGAACTTTCTGAATATTCTAAGAGACAAGAAGAAATTGCAATAAATTTACCAGATCAAAAAATAATTTTTGGGAATAAAGAAATCAAATTTGAATTAGATGAATTTAAAAAAAAATGTTTAATTGAGGGACTAGATGATATTGCACTGTCTTTGGAAAAGTCTAATAAAATAATTTCATTTGAAGAAAAATTAAAATCCACAAAGCCTTGGATATTTAATGATTAAAGTCAAAAAAAGAAAATTCTTATTATTACCAGGTGATGGTATTGGTCCCGAGGTTATTGGTGAAGTTAAAAAAATTATAACTTGGTTTAATGTAAATAAATCTCTTGATTTTGATATGGAAGAGGCCTTAGTTGGAGGAGCATCTTACGACAAGCACGGAACACCGATTACAGATGAAGTATTTTATAAATCATTAGAATGTGAAGCAGTCATTTTAGGAGCTGTGGGTGGACCAAAATATGATAATTTAGATTTTTCCAAAAGACCTGAGAGAGCTCTTCTTAAGCTAAGAAAAGAATTAAAATTATTTGCAAATTTGAGGCCTGCAATTTGTTTTAAACAATTAGTTGAGGCATCTACCCTAAAACCTGAAATCGTATCAGGTCTAGACATCATGATTGTTAGAGAATTGACAGGTGGCATTTATTTTGGTGAGCCGAGAGGCATTAAGCCAATTGATAATGGTGAACGTAAAGGAATAAACACTCATACTTATACTTCATCAGAAATTAAAAGAGTTGCTAGAGTTGCATTCGATCTAGCAAAGAAGAGAAACAATAAAGTTACTTCCTGTGAAAAATCGAATGTTATGGAAGCAGGTCAATTATGGAAAGAGGAAGTTCAAAATCTTCACGATAAAGAATTTAAAGATGTTGAGTTAAATCATATGCTTGCAGATAATTGTGCAATGCAACTTTTGAGAAATCCAAAGCAATTTGATGTAATTGTGACAGATAATTTGTTTGGTGATATGTTGTCAGATGAAGCATCTATGCTGACGGGATCTTTAGGTTTATTACCTTCAGCTTCTTTGGGTGCAAAAAATAAAGATGGTGAAATGAGAGCAATGTATGAGCCTGTTCATGGATCTGCTCCAGATATTGCTGGAAAAGGAATTGCAAATCCAATTGCAACCATCTTGAGTTTTGCAATGGCCCTGAGGTACTCTCTTGACTTAGATAAAGAGGCTGATGACTTAGAAAAAGCAGTGCAAAATGTACTAGATGATGGGTTAAGAACTAAAGATATTATGTCAAAAGGAACAAAAGAAATTTCAACTTCTGGTATGGGAGATGCGATTATTGCATATTTGCAAAAATAAAAAAATTAACTTAATTTGATACTATTAAATTTATGACTGTTTATTCCGCACCTGTGAAAGATATGATGTTCTTATTTGAACATCTAAAAGATAATAAAAATTATAACGAAATTGAAAAATATAAAGAAGTNACTTCTGATTTAGTAAAAGATATCTTAGAGGAAGCTGCAAAAATTAATGAAGAAATGCTTCTTCCTTTAGCAAAAGCTGGAGACGAAAATCCTTGTGTCTATGAAAATGGAGTAGTTAGAACCCCTCCAGGTTATAAAGAGGCATATTCAAAATTTATAGAAGATGGATGGGTATCTTTAACTTGTGATCCAAAATATGGTGGTCAAGGAATGCCAAAAACTGTAAGTGCTTTTTTTGATGAAATGCTTTCATCATCAAGTTTATCTTTTAAATTATATAGTGAATTAAGTATAGGTGCATACAATTGTATTTTGAGTCATGCAACTGAAGAAATCAAAAACACATATCTTCCTAAAATTGTTGAGGGTAAATGGAGTGGGACAATGTGTTTAACAGAGCCTCAATGTGGAACAGATTTAGGATTAATAAAAACAAAGGCAATTAAAAATGAAAATGGTACTTATAATATAAGTGGACAAAAAATCTTTATTACTTCTGGTGACCACGATTTAACTGAAAATATTATACACCTTGTTTTAGCAAGAACGCAGGACGCACCAAAAGGAACGAAGGGAATAAGTTTATTTTTAGTACCAAAATATGAAATTAATGATGATGGATCAATTGGTCCAAGAAACGGCGTCAATACTGTTTCAATTGAATCAAAAATGGGTATTAAAGGTTCACCCGCATGTGTATTAAGTTTTGATGATGCCAAAGGGTATATGATCGGACCAGAGAACAAAGGCTTAAATTCTATGTTTACAATGATGAACTTAGAAAGAATCGTTGTCGGTATACAAGGATTAGGTCTATCTGAAACAGCTTATCAAACTGCTTTAAGTTATTCTAAAGAGAGAAAACAAGGTAAATCAAATAATAATTCTAATGGAGAAACAGATTTAATTATTAAGCACGCAGATATTCGAAGAAGTTTATTAAATATGAAGTCTATAATTGAGGGAGAAAGATCCTTATCTTTTTGGATGGCTCAGCAGGTAGATGTAAGCTTAAGTCATAGTTCAGAGGAAGTAAAAAAAGATGCATCGGATATTGTAGGTCTTATGACCCCAGTAATTAAGTCATTTTTTACAGATATGGGTATGGAAATAACCAATGAAGCAATTCAGGTTTTTGGTGGCTATGGTTATACCAAAGACCAAGGGATAGAACAATTATTTAGAGATAATAGAATTACACCTATTTACGAAGGAACTAATTCNGTGCAGGCAATTGATTTTGTATTTAGAAAAATNAGTCAGAAAAAAGTTTTTGANAATTTTATGAAATATGTAGANACAGAAATTCAANATTGTTCAAAAGTAGANAANTTAAATGAACATGTAAAAAAAATATCTGAATTAAAAAATATATTGTCAGATTTCACNGACTGGATATCTCCTAATGGNAANACNCCAAAAGACGATATAAGCGCATCATGTAACGATTATTTAAGATTTTTTGGTTATTTTTGTCTTTCATTTATATGGCTAAANACAATGAGAAAAAGCTATGAAAATTTGGAAAANAATAAAGAGTTTTATGAAGATAAATTAAATACAGGAAATTANTATTTTGANAAAATTTTGCCTAGAGCTGAGAGCCATTATAAATCTGCTATTTCTGGTAGTAAATATACNATGAGNGCAAAATTTAACTGATGAANAAATATAATCAGAACTTAGATAAAAATCCNTCAAATTATGTCCCNTTAACNCCGCTNAGCTTTCTAGAAAGAGCNAAAGACATTTATCCAAATTANGANGCTTTAGTATATGAAACAAAATCTTTTACATGGACGGAAGTATTTAACAGGTGTATCAAATTTGCAAGTGCACTAGAGAAAATTGGTATTGTTGAAGGAGATACAGTTTCAGTTATGACCTTTAACACTCCAGAGATTTTCGAGGCACATTATTCTGTTCCTATGACAGGAGCTGTTTTAAATACAATTAATTCAAGACTCGATGCAAAAACTGTTGCTTATATTTTAGAACACAGTGAAGCAAAAGTATTAATAATAGACAGGCAATTACATGCTGTTGCAGAAAAGGCTTTATCAACTTTAAAGGACAAACCAATTGTAATTGATGTTCAAGACGATTTTGCAGATCAATCCTTATTAAAAAAAATTGGAGATAGAGAATATGAGGAATTTTTAAATACTGGTGATGAAAATTATATTTGGAAAAAACCAAAGGATGAGTGGCAAGCGATTTCTTTAAGTTATACATCTGGAACAACTGGAAATCCAAAAGGTGTTGTTTATCATCATAGAGGTTCTTATTTAATGTCAACAGGTAGTGCCGTTGCTTGGAATATGCCAAATAGATTAAATTTTTTAACAGTTGTACCAATGTTCCACTGTAATGGATGGGGGTACCCGTGGACAATACCAATGTTAAATGGAAAAACAGTTTGTTTAAGAGCTATTGATGTAAAAAAAATATTTGAATTAATTGAAAAGCANGACATTACCCATTTTGGAGGTGCACCTATTGTACTTAATATGATAACAGGTGCATCACAAAATGATATCAAAGAATTAAAAAACAAAGTTTATGTTTTAACTGCTGGAGCACCACCTCCAAGTATTATTTTCAAAAAAATGAAAGCATTAGGATTTGAGGTAATGCATGTCTATGGTTTAACAGAAACATATGGACATGTTTTACAATGTGCTTGGAATGATGAATGGAATGGTTTTGAAGAAGACAAAATTAATGAAATTAAAGCAAGACAAGGTGTGAGATTTCCAAACACAGAAGGAGTGGTTGTTTTAGATCCAGAAACTATGAAACCCGTGCCTATGGATGGAGAAACCATTGGCGAGATAATGATCAAAGGTAATGTTGTTATGAAAGGGTATTTTAAAGACAAAGAGGCCACTGAAAAGGCTATGAAAGATGGATGGTTTCACTCTGGTGATTTGGCAGTTATTTATCCAGATGGATACATCAAGGTTAAAGATAGGTCGAAAGATATTATTATTTCAGGTGGAGAGAATATTTCTTCTATCGAAATCGAAAACACACTTTCTAAGCACCCAGCTGTTTCAATTGTTGCTGTAGTAGCAAAACCAGATGAGAAATGGGGAGAAGTTCCATGCGCATTTATAGAGAAAGTGGCAGATAAAGAGACAAATGAAAAAGAATTAATCGATTTTTGTAGAGAAACTCTAGCAGGGTTCAAAATTCCAAAAAAAATAGACTTCTGTGAACTTCCAAAAACATCAACAGGTAAAATCCAAAAATTTGAATTAAGAAAAAGAGCTAAGGAACTTACTTAGATTTCTTTCAAATAAACAACTTACTTTCTTTACAAATAGATAAAAAGATGACACTAAGCTAAAAAATGAAAAACTTTTCTATTGCAAAATCAAGAAGACTTAGAGGTACGCCTTATACATCAAGAATTGAAAAACAAGGTGTTACAGCTTACACAATATACAATCATATGTTGCTTCCTGCTGCATTTGGTTCTTTAGAAGACTCATATCATCATTTAAAAGAGCATGTTCAAGTTTGGGATGTGGCTGCTGAAAGACAAGTAGAGATTACTGGAAAAGATGCTGCAAAATTGGTTCAACTTATGACTTGTAGAGATCTTTCGAAATCAAAAGATGGAAGATGTTATTATTGTCCAATCATAGATGATAATGCTGGATTAATTAATGATCCAGTTGTTCTAAGATTTAATGAGAATAAATGGTGGGTTTCTATTGCAGATACNGATGTAATCTTATTTGCNAAAGGATTGGCAATTGGAAATAAATTTGATGTAAATATTATCGAACCNGAAGTTGANATTATGGCTGTGCAAGGGCCTAAATCNTTTAANTTNATGGAAAAAGTTTTTGGNGAAAANATAACAAAATTAAAATTTTTTGGTTTTGATTATTTTGANTTTGCTGGAGCCAAACATTTAATTGCTCAATCAGGATGGTCTAAACAAGGTGGATATGAAATTTATGTAGAGAATAATGCTTCAGGTTTAAAACTATACGATCATCTATTTGAAATTGGAGATGAGTTTAATATTAGAGCAGGATGTCCTAATTTAATTGAACGTATCGAAAGTGGATTACTTTCTCAAGGAAACGATATGGACAATGGAGACAACCCATACGAATGTGGCTTTGATAAATATATTAATATTGATAGTGATGTTGAATTTTTAGGAAAAGAGCAATTAAAAAAAATAAAGTCTGAAGGAATTAAAAGAAAACTAATGGGCGTTAAAATTGATNCTGATAAAATAAGCGTAACTGGTTCAATGAATTTAACAGATGAAAAAAATAATATAATNGGAGAACTANGATCAGGTTGTTACAATCCAACTTTTAAACAGGTAATTGGTATAGCTATGATAAAAAAACCATATTTTGAAGCAAAGCAAACATTCAAAATTGATATAAATGGTAATAGTTTTAACGGAACAGTTTGCGATTTACCTTTCATTTAGTATAAATCTTTAAAATGACTAATATAGCTATCATCGGTGCAACCGGTAATGTTGGAAGAAAGACACTAGAAGTTATAGAAAAAAAGGATATTAAATTTAATAACCTTTTTTTAGTAGCTTCTTCTAATAGTGCTGGAAAAAAAATAAGTTTTAAGGGCAAAGATTATGAAGTCCATGATCTTGAAAAATACGATTTTTCAAATGCAAATATAACTTTTTTTGCAGCAGGTGGTAAAATTGCAGAACAATATGCAGAAAGTGCAGCAAAATTAACAACTGTAATTGATAATTCTAGTTTTTTTAGAATGGATCCTGACGTTCCACTTATTGTACCTCAAGTGAATGCAGAAAAAATTAATGAAATGAAAAAAAATATTGTGGCAAATCCTAACTGCTCAACAGCTCAGTTAGTATTAGCTCTTAAACCATTACATGATTTATATAAAATAAAAAGAGTAATAGTTTCCACCTATCAATCTGTTTCTGGAGGCGGAAAAGCACCTATGGATGAATTGATTGAACAAACTAAATCTTATCTTGATGGAAATTCTGTTNAATCTAAAAATTTTACTAAACAAATAGCTTTCAATATCATTCCTCACATTGATGTTTTTTCGGATGATGGATACACAAAAGAAGAATTGAAAATGACTAATGAAACAAAAAAAATACTGGACAATAATATAGAGCTAACAGCTACGTGCGTTAGAATTCCTGTTCTTGTATCACATTCAGAATCAGTAAATATAGAGTTTGAAAATCCTTATTCTCTAGAACAAATCAGAGAAGCATTAAATAATGCTGATGGTTGTAGCGTTATAGATAAAAGAGAAAATGGAGGATATAGTACACCAATAGAAGCAACTGGTAGTGATGAAACATTTATCTCAAGAATTAGAGATGATAAAACAAAAGAGAATTCAATTAATTTGTGGATCGTTTCAGATAACCTATTAAGAGGCGCCGCATTAAATTCTGTTGAAATTGCAGAAACAATAATGAAAGCAAATCAAAATGGAAAATAATCCTTTATCTCCTCATATTCAAATTTATAGATGGCATGTATCATCTTTAGTTTCAATATCTCATAGAATTACAGGAATAATAAATATATTAGCAATAACTTTAATTTGTATCTTTTTTATTTTTTTTTCATTTAGCGAAGGAAGTCATGAATTTATAAAATTATTCCTCCAATCTATTATTGGGAAATTTTTCATCTTGGGTATTACATGGTCTTTTAGTTTNCAAATCTTAAGTGAGATAAGACATTTAATNATGGATTTTGGTTATGGATTTGANTTAAAAACNACAAAAATNACNGGCTTANTTGTAATNTTTGGATCTTTTNTNTTAACCNTTTCAATTTATTTAATAGGACGAAATTTATTNTAATGAGAGCAGTAACAAAAAAATGGGTATTTNTAAAAGTGAGTTCTCTCATATTAGTACCTTTGATGTTATGGTTTGCTTTAAATTTGGTTAGTATTTATGANAAAAGNTACTTAGAGATATTAACTTTTCTAACTTCTCAACCTTCAAAGTTTATATTTAGTCTNTTTCTTATTTTTGCNTACTTTTTCTCNGCATTAAGCATNAGNGAGGTTTTTGAAGACTATATTAAAGANGAAAAAATCAAAAATGCCGCAAACAAAGCTTTAAATTTTTTTGCTATAACAATTCCTTTAATTACAATATTTGCGGTATTTAAANTAACTATATGAAATCTTATAATATTATAGATCATGAATANGATGTCGTTGTCCTTGGTGCTGGAGGTTCTGGCCTAAGAGCTGCGGTTGGCTTAAGTGAAGCTGGATTAAAAACTGCATGCATTTCTAAAGTCTTTCCAACCAGAAGTCATACATCAGCTGCCCAAGGTGGAATTTCAGCAGCCCTTGGAAACATGGGAGAAGACGATTGGCGTTGGCATATGTACGATACTGTAAAAGGAGCAGATTGGTTAGGCGATCAAGATAGTATTGAATATTTGTGTAAGGAAGCTCCAAAAGCAGTACTAGAATTAGAAAAGTATGGTGTTCCTTTTAGTAGAACAGAAGATGGAAAAATNTATCAAAGACCATTTGGAGGAATGACAAAAAATTATGGAAATGGAATTGTACAAAGAACTTGTGCTGCAGCAGACAGAACTGGTCATGCAATTCTCCATACATTGTATGGTCAAGCACTTAAACATAATACAGAATTTTTTATTGAATATTTTGCATTAGACTTAATTATGAAAGATGGACAATGCAAAGGTTTAATTGCTTGGAATTTAAATGATGGAACAATTCATCGTTTTAGATCTCACATAACAATTATAGCCACAGGGGGATATGGGAAGGTGTATTACTCAGCAACATCTGCACATACTTGTACTGGTGATGGTAATGCAATGGTATTAAGAGCTGGATTACCTCTTCAAGATATGGAGTTTGTACAATTTCACCCAACAGGAATATATGGACACGGAACACTTATTTCTGAAGGTGTAAGAGGTGAAGGTGGATATTTGGTAAACTCTAAAGGTGAAAGATTTATGGAGAGATATGCTCCCAACGCTAAAGATCTTGCATCAAGAGATGTAGTTAGCAGATCAATGTCTATTGAAATCAATGAGGGAAGAGGTGTTGGTAAAGATCAAGACCATGTTCATTTATATTTAAGTCATTTAGATAAAAAAGTTATTGAAGATAGATTGCCAGGCATTACTGAGGCAGCAAGATTATTTGCAAATGTAGATGTAACCAAAGAACCGATACCAGTTGTTCCAACAGTTCATTATAATATGGGTGGTATACCAACAAATTATAAAGCTGAAGTTTTAACAGTAAATGGATCTCAAAAAACAGTCCCAGGTTTGATGGCGATTGGTGAGGCTGCGTGCGTATCTGTTCATGGAGCAAATAGATTAGGTTCAAATTCACTTATTGACTTGGTTGTTTTTGGAAGAGCAGCAGCAAAGAGAGCAGCGGAATTGGTAAAACCTGGAACGCCTCACGAAGAAGTTAGTGAAAGCGAAACTGAAAAATGTCTAAATAGATTTGATAAACTAAGGTATGCAGAGGGAGATAATGGAACTGCTGAACTTAGACTGGCGATGCAAAAAACAATGCAGTCTAAATGTGCTGTATTTAGAACTGAAAAGAATCTTAAAGAGGGTGTAGATGAGATCAGAAAAACATATGACGGCATGGAATCGATTTCTGTTAAAGATAAATCGTTGGTATTCAATACTGATTTAGTTGAGACTTTAGAATTTGATAATTTAATTAGACAAGCGATAACAACTGTAGATTCTGCATATCACAGAAAAGAAAGCAGAGGAGCTCATGCTCGTGAAGATTATCCGAAAAGAAATGATGAAAAATTTATGAAACATACATTATCTTGGTGTGATGGAAAAAATACTAAAATTGAATACAGAGATGTACATACTTCAACATTAACAAATGAAGTCCAATATTTTCCTCCACAAGAAAGAGTGTATTAATGGTTCAATTAAATTTACCACAAAACTCAAAAGTTAATAAAGGTAAATATTTTAAAGACAAAACCGGTTCAAAGAATATCAGAAAAGTAAATGTTTACAGATGGGATCCATCAACTGGAGAGAACCCAAGAATAGACACATATGAAGTAGACATGGATAATTGTCCATCTAAAGTTTTAGACATACTAAATAAAATTAAAAACGAAATTGATCCAACACTTGCATATAGAAGATCTTGTGCGCATGGAGTTTGTGGTTCTTGTGCAATGAATATGGGTGGAAAAAATGGTCTTGCATGTACTAAGCCACATGCAGAAATTAAGGGAGATATAGATATATACCCTTTGCCTCACTTAAAAGTAAAAAAAGATTTAATAGGAGACTTAAGTGGATTATATAAACAATACCAATCCATTGAACCTTGGTTAAAAAATAATTCAAAAAGTGAAACAACAGAAATTCATCAATCTCCAGAAGATAGAGCTAAACTTGATGGAGCTTATGAATGTATAATGTGTGCTTGTTGTTCTACTTCATGTCCTAGTTATTGGTGGAATGGCGATAAGTATTTAGGTCCTGCAGTTTTATTACAAGCTTATAGATGGATAATGGATAGCAGAGACGAAGATAGAAAGGAAAGACTTCAAAAGGTTGCAGATGAACTTAAGCTTTATAGATGCCATACGATTTTGAACTGCACTAACGCATGTCCAAAAGGATTAAATCCAGCAAAAGCTATTGCTGAGATAAAGAAAATGCTTGCAACCACATAATTACTTATTTAAATACATCCATGAATTTAATTGAGCATTTTATCGATGGTAAAATTGTTTCAGGTACATCTGATAGAAAAGGAAAAGTATTTAATCCNGCTATAGGCAAACAAGAGTCTGAGGTNAGACTTGGTACAAAACAAGATCTTGATTTAGCAGTACAAAAAGCAAAAAAAGCATTTGAAACATGGTCAAATGTAACTCCAATACAAAGAGCTAGAATAATATTTAAATACAAAGAAATAATTGAAAAAAATTCTGACTTGCTAGCTAAGATGATTGTATCAGAGCATGGAAAAGTTTATGAAGATGCCAAAGGTTCTCTCACAAGAGGTTTAGAGGTAGTTGAATTTGCATGTGGAATTCCACAAATGCTAAAAGGTGACTTTACAGAAAATGTAGGCACAAACATTGATAGCTGGTCAGTGAGACAGCCATTAGGTGTATGTGCGGGTATTACACCATTTAATTTTCCTGCAATGGTTCCAATGTGGATGTTTCCAATGGCAATAGCTTGCGGAAATACATTTGTATTAAAACCTTCTGAAAAAGATCCATCTTGTCCATTAAAACTTGCAGAGCTATTTAGTGAAGCTGGTTTACCAGATGGGGTTTTGAATGTTGTTAATGGAGATAAAGAAGTTGTAGATGCAATTTTGGAACATAAAGATATATCCGCAGTTAGTTTTGTTGGATCAACACCTATTGCTAAATACATTTATGAAAATGCAGCCAAAAATGAAAAACGTGTTCAAGCTCTTGGAGGAGCTAAAAATCATTGTGTTGTCATGCCAGATTGTGATTTAGATCAAGCAGTAAACGGTCTAATGGGTGCAGCATATGGGTCTGCAGGAGAAAGATGTATGGCTCAATCTGTTGCTGTTGCTGTTGGTAATGTAGGTGACAAACTAGTCGATGAATTATCTAAAAAAGTGGAAGCTTTAAAAATTGGACCAGGCATGGATAAGAATTCTGAAATGGGTCCTTTAGTAACAAAAGAGCATCTTGAAAGAGTAAGAGGTTATGTTGATTTAGGTATTAAAGAAGGAGCAGACCTTGTGGTTGATGGAAGAGATATCAAACTTCAAGGTTATGAAGACGGTTATTATATTGGTGGTTGCTTATTCGATAATGTTAAAAAAGATATGAGAATTTATAAAGAGGAGATATTTGGACCTGTATTATCTGTTGTCAGAGCTAAAGATTTTAACGAAGCATTAAATTTAATTAATGACCATGAGTTTGGTAATGGAACAAGTATTTATACAAGAGATGGAGATGCAGGAAGAACATTTGCAAATCAAATTAAAGTAGGAATGGTTGGAATTAATATCCCTATCCCTGTGCCAGTTGCTTTTCATAGTTTTGGTGGATGGAAGAGATCATTATTTGGAGATCAACATATGCACGGGCCAGAAGGAGTTAGATTTTATACTAAATTAAAAACGATCACTTCAAGATGGCCTTCAGGTGTTAGATCAGATCCTGAATTTATAATGCCAACAATGAAATAGTAAAATGTCAAAAATATCATTAATAGGAGCTGGACAAATAGGTGGAACTTTAGCACATTTAATTGGACTAAAGGAGCTTGTTGATGAAGTAGTATTATTTGATGTAGCAAGTGGAATTGCTAAAGGTAAAGCATTAGATATTGCACAGTCTTCATCCGTAGATGGATTTAATGTAAAATTTTCAGGTACTGATAATTATGAAGATATAAAAAATTCAGATGTAATCATTATTACAGCTGGTGTTCCAAGAAAACCAGGAATGAGTAGAGATGATTTATTAGGAATAAATTTAAAAATTATAAAACAGGTTGCTGAAGGTATAAAGCAGCATGCACCAAATGCCTTTGTTATATGTATTACAAATCCATTAGATGTAATGGTTATGGCTTTTCAAAAATTTTCTGGACTATCGCCTAACAAAGTTGTTGGAATGGCCGGAATATTAGACACATCGAGATTTAAACTGTTTTTATCTTTAGAGTTAAATGTGCCTGTTAGAGAAATTGAGGCAATGGTAATGGGAGGACATGGAGATACTATGGTTCCTCTACCAAGATTTACAAAAGTTTCAGGAAAACCATTATTAGATTTAGTCAAAGAAGGAAAAATATCAAAAGATAAATTAGAAAGTATAAATCAAAGAACTAGAGATGGAGGTGCTGAAATTGTTAAATATTTAGAAAAAGGTTCAGCATTTTATGCACCAGCAGCGTCAGGTGTTGAAATGGCAGAAGCATACTTAAAAGATAGCAAAAAAAATGCTCCCTTGTGCTGCACATTTAAATGGACAATACGGAATAAGCAATATTTATGCTGGAGTGCCAGTAATTGTTGGAAAGAACGGTATAGAAAAAATCGAAGAAATTGAGCTAGATGAAAATGAAAAATCTGAGTTTAATAACTCAGTAGATGCTGTAAAAAAATTATGGGAAGCTGCATCCAAAATTGATCCTAGTTTAAATAACTAGTTAATGAATATTCACGAACACCAAGCAAAGAATATACTTAGAAAATATGGAGCTAAAGTTCCGGATGGAGTTTATGCTCTAGATGTAAATGAATTATTGGAAAAAGCTAAAAATCTTAAAACTGATAAATATGTGTTGAAAGCACAAATTCATGCTGGAGGCAGAGGTAAAGCTGGTGGAGTTAAAATAGTAAATGATTTAAAAAGTCTTGAAACAGAGGCAAAATCCTTGCTTGGAAAAAAATTAATCACTCATCAGACAGGACCTAGCGGAAGAATTGTTAAAAGATTATATGTCGAAGTTTCATCTAACATTGATAAAGAATTTTATTTGTCTTGTGTTGTAGATCGTGCGAGCTCAAAGATAGCTTTTATCTCAAGTGATCAAGGGGGTATGGATATAGAAGAAGTCGCAATCAAATCTCCTGAGAAAATTTTAACAACAAAAGTAGATTTAGATAACGAAATATCTGATGAAAATTGTAATAAAATAATAAGTATTTTTAATCTAGATGAAGAAACAAAAGAACAAGGAATTAGTCTAATCAAGTCCATATACAAATTATTTATAGAAACCGATGCTAATTTAATCGAAATTAATCCTTTAATTTTAACAAAAGAAAAAGAGTTGATTTGTTTAGATGCAAAAATGAATTTTGATGGAAATGCTTTATTCAGACATCCAGAGCTAATTGAGTTGAGAGACCTCAATGAAGAAGAAGAAACAGAGATAGAAGCTAGCAAGCATGATTTAGCATATATTAAACTTGATGGAACAATTGGATGCATGGTTAATGGAGCTGGGCTTGCAATGGCAACTATGGACATAATTAAATTATATGGAAAGGAACCAGCAAATTTTTTAGATGTTGGTGGTGGGGCTTCTAAAGAAAAAGTGGCAGCTGCTTTTAAAATAATTTTATCAGATAAAAATGTTAAAGGAATATTGATTAATATTTTTGGCGGAATAATGAGATGTGATGTTCTTGCCCAAGGTGTTGTGGATGCAGCAAAAGAAATAAAAATGAATGTTCCTTTAGTTGTAAGATTGGCCGGAACAAATTTTGAAGAGGGAAAAAAAATACTTGATAATTCAGGTCTTGAGTTAATTTCTGCTTCTGATTTATCAGATGCTGCTAAAAAAATTGTAGAGGCTATTAAATAAATGTCAGTTTTAGTTAATAAAAACACAAAGTTAATTTGCCAAGGTTTTACGGGTAGTCACGGAACTTTTCATTCAGAGCAAGCAATTAAATATGGAACAAATTTAGTCGGAGGAGTTACACCAAAAAAAGGTGGTCAAACTCATCTAGATAGACCAGTATTTAATACAGTAAAGGAAGCAGTCGATGAAACTGGTGCCAACGCAACTATGATTTATGTTCCTGCGAAATTTGCATCCGCAGCAATCATAGAGGCCATTGAAGCTAACTTAGAATTAATCGTTTGTATCACTGAGGGTATACCAGTTCTTGATATGATTAAGGTCAAAAAAAAGTTACTTAATTCAAAATCAAGATTAATCGGTCCCAATTGTCCAGGGATAATTACGCCTGATGAATGCAAGATCGGAATAATGCCAGGAAATATACATAAAAAGGGTTCTGTTGGTATTGTATCAAGATCTGGAACTTTGACCTATGAGGCTGTCGCACAAACTACAGAGAATGATTTGGGACAATCAACATGTATAGGTATAGGTGGTGATCCAATAAATGGTACGAACTTCATTGATTGTTTAGATTTATTTTTAAAGGATGAGGAAACTAAATCAATTTTAATGATTGGTGAAATAGGAGGATCAGCTGAAGAAGAAGCAGCTGAATTTGTAAAAAATCATGAAATAAAAAAACCCATGGTTGGTTTTATTGCAGGTGTTACAGCACCACCGGGTAGAAGAATGGGACATGCAGGCGCCATAATATCAGGTGGCAAAGGCGGGGCCAAAGATAAGATCAAAAAAATGGAAGATTGTGGTATAGAAGTTGCCACATCCCCTTCAGAAATTGGAAAAACATTGTTAAATAAATTGTCCAATTGAAAACAAAATTTAGTATTATATTAAAATAAAATGAGCTCTCCTAAAAATCTGGAATATAAAAAAACATCATTTCTAAATAAAGCTAATAGTGCATTTATTGAGGAAATGTATGTAAAATTTATAAATAAAGATCCATCTCTATCTGAAAGTTGGATTGAATATTTCTCAGGTGTAGATGAGGATATGAAGATATTAGTCGATGAGATAAATGGACCGTCGTGGAAACCTTTCTCAAAAAAAATTAATATAGAAGATGTTGAGAAAACAGCTAAAGAAAATGAAAAAAACAAAGATAATTCTAGCAAGTTTAATTTTCAAGTAATTGCAAATTCAAATAAAAATTCAATAAGTGCCGTAGCCTTGATAAGAGCTTATCGCTTAAGGGGACATCTATTATCAAAATTAGATCCTTTAGAATTGATGAAGTCAGAATATTTAGACGAATTACATCCTGAGTACTATGGTTTTAAAAAAGAAGATTATGACAAAGAAATTTTTCTAAACGGAATAATAAATAAAAAAAGTGCAAATATTAGAGAAATACTGAAGTTTTTAAAAAAAACTTATTGTGGTCCCATAGGTTATGAATACATGCATATTTCAAATCCAACTGAGAGAATGTGGTTTAGAGATAGAGTTGAAAAAGACGAGAATGCACTCAAGTTTACAAAAAATGGAAAGCAAGCAATTTTAAATAAATTAATACAAGCAGAGGGATTTGAAAAATTTTTAAACACAAAATATGTTGGTACTAAAAGATTTGGTTTAGATGGTGGAGAAAGTTTAATACCTGCTCTTGAGCAAATTATAAAAATCGGAGGACAATCCAAAATAAAAGAAGTTAAAATAGGAATGTCACATAGAGGAAGACTAAATGTCTTAGCAAACGTTTTACAAAAGTCTTATAAAAGAATTTTTAATGAATTTGCTGGTGAAATGGATGGTTCAGAAGATGGTGCTGGAGATGTCAAATACCATTTAGGAGCCTCATCTGATAGAGAATTTGATGGAAATCCTGTACACGTTAGTTTAACAGATAATCCTTCACATTTAGAGGCAGTTAATCCTGTTGTTCTTGGCCAAACTAGAGCTAAACAATTTTTTCACCAAGACAAACAAAGAAATAAAGTTATACCAATATTAATTCACGGCGATGCTGCATTTGCAGGGCAAGGAATAGTAGCAGAGTGTTTTGCGATGTCCGGACTTCCTGGTCATAACACTGGAGGGACAATCCATATTATTGTTAACAACCAAATTGGATTTACAACAAGTCCTAGATTTGCGCGATCTTCCCCTTATCCTTCTGACGTAGGTAAAATGGTTGATGCACCAATCATCCATGTTAATGGAGATGATCCTGAGGCAGTTGTTTACGCAACTAGAATAGCAACTGAGTTTAGATTAAAATTTAATAGAGATGTTGTAATTGATTTAATATGTTACAGAAGATTTGGACATAATGAGGGAGATGAGCCATCTTTCACCCAACCACTTATGTACAAAAAAATTAGATCTCATCCATCTACAATTAAAATTTATGGTGAAAAGCTCGTAAATGAAGGACTTTTTACGAAACAAGATTTAGATCAACAAATTATTGATTTTAAAAATTTATTAGATGATCAATTTAAAAATGCGAAAGATTATAAACCTAAAATTAGGTGGTTTGAGGGAACTTGGTCGAGATATAAACCCGAAAGAGGTAAAGATAAAAGAGGTGTAACTGGATCAGATTTGAAAATTTTAAATAATATTTCTGACAGAATACATGTTTTTCCAACTGATAAAAATATTCACAAAACCATAACAAAAATTATGGAAAATAGAAAAAAAACTATTAATGAAGGCTCAGGAATTGATTGGGCAACAGCTGAGTCTTTAGCATTTGGTTCATTATTAGTTGAAGGTTATCCAGTAAGGTTAGTAGGTCAGGACTCAGGTAGAGGTACCTTTAGTCAAAGACACTCAGTTTTAAGAAATCAAATTGATAATTCAAGGTACATACCTTTAAACAATATATCTAGTAACCAAAAAAATTTTGAAATTGTAGATAGTTTTTTATCTGAACTTGCAGTTTTAGGATTTGAATATGGATACAGTTTAGTAGAACCGAATACATTGACAATTTGGGAAGCTCAATTTGGAGATTTTGCAAATGGTGCACAAGTAATTATTGATCAATTTATATCATCTGGTGAAAGAAAGTGGAAAAGAGCATCAGGACTGGTTATGTTATTACCCCATGGTTATGAAGGACAAGGTCCAGAGCACTCTTCTGCGAGATTAGAGAGATTTTTACAATTATGTGCAAATGATAATTTACAAGTTATGAATTGTACTACACCTGCAAATTATTTTCATGCTTTAAGAAGACAGATGCACCGTGATTTTAGAAAACCTTTAATTATAATGACACCTAAGTCACTTTTAAGAAATAAATATTGTGTATCAAATTTAGAAGATTTTAGTAAAAAAAATTCTTTTCATAGAGTGCTATGGGATCATGCTAGAGATACTAAGCAAAAAGGTTTTATTAAGTTAAAAGAAGATAAAAAAATTAGAAAAGTAATATTATGCTCTGGAAAAATTTATTTTGATCTTCTCGCGGCAAGAGAGAAACTAAAAATCAATGATGTGATTTTGTATAGAATTGAACAACTATATCCTTTCCCTGCAAAAAGTTTGGTTAAAGAGCTAAAACCATTTGCAAAAAATTCAAAATTTTATTGGTGCCAAGAGGAGCCCAAAAATATGGGTGCTTGGTTTGCTGTTAGAGATTATATACAATGGACATTAGAGACTATTAAGGCTAAAAACAATGCAATTTCTTACATTGGAAGAAGTCCAGATGCTACACCTGCTACAGGTTATGCAAGAAGACATAATTCTGAACAACAAGAAATTATAAATAAAGTATTTGAATAAATGAGTGAAAAAATATTAGTTCCAGTTTTGGGAGAAAGTATTACAGAGGCTACGGTCACGAAATGGTTAAAGAAAAAGGGTGATAACGTAGTTGCTGATGAAGCTGTAGTAGAATTAGAAACTGACAAAGTAAACTTAGAAGTTCCTGCACCTGCGAGTGGTGTTATATCAGAGATCAACTCAAAAGATGGTGATACAGTCGAAGTTGGAACTGTATTAGGAATGATTTCAGAAGGTGGTGCTCTTAAAGAAGAAAAGGAAGCTGAGCCGGTTAAAGGAAACGTTGAAAAAAATAATGTAATAAATTTAGAAATCGAAAAGAAAAAAGATACAAAAAAAACTCAAGAACCTTTATTGCTTGACGAAGAACCATTGGTATTAACTGATGAAGTTAAAGAAACCAAGCCTATTAAACAAAATAAAACACTTTCTCCTGCTGTAAGAAAAATGGTTGTTGAAAATAAAATTAATTTAGATGAAGTAAAAGGGACAGGTAAAGATGGTAGAATTTTAAAAGGTGATTTAATAAGTTTAATGGGAGCTAACCCTCAACCTAACGAAAGAAAAATTCAATACGGCGAAGAAGAACGAATTAAAATGTCAAGACTAAGACAAACGATTGCTAAACGTTTAAAAGAGGCTCAAAATAATGCAGCTATGCTTACAACGTTTAATGAGGTTGATATGTCAAATATAATTTCAATGAGAAAAGATAACCAGGAAGATTTCCAAAATAGTTATGGAATTAAACTTGGCTTCATGTCCTTTTTTGTGAAAGCTTGTATAGTAGGATTAAAATTATTTCCTGCAATAAATGCTGAAGTTGAAAATGATGAAATGGTTTACAAAAATTATTATAATGTGAGCTTTGCAGTAGGAACTGAAAAAGGATTAGTAGTTCCAGTATTAAAAAATGCTGATGAAATGTCTTTTGCTGACATTGAAAAAAACATAAAAGATCTGTCAGACAAAGCAAAAAATGGCAGTCTTACCATAGAGGATCTTCAAGGGGGAACGTTTACAATTAGCAACGGAGGTGTNTATGGATCAATGTTATCTACTCCTATTTTAAACCCTCCACAATCAGCAGTTCTTGGAATGCATAATATTGTTGAAAGACCTGTTGTTGTTGATGGTGAGATAAAAGCTAGACCTGTAATGTTTTTAGCATTGTCTTATGATCATAGAATAATTGATGGAAAAGAATCTGTGAGTTTTTTAAAAACTGTTAAAGAAAACTTAGAAGATCCAAGAAGGTTATTTTTAAATTTATAATATGTCAGAAAAATTTGATGTTACAGTAATTGGTGGTGGTCCTGGTGGTTATGTTTGTGCAATTAGATTGTCTCAACTTGGACTTAAAACAGCATGCATAGAGTCTAGAGGATCTCTAGGAGGGACATGTTTAAATATTGGATGCATCCCATCAAAAAGTTTACTTAATTTATCTGAAAAATTTCACAGTGCTAAAAATTTTGAAAAAATTGGAATCGAGACTGGAGAAATAAAACTCAATTTAGATAAAATGATGAAAAATAAAGACAAAGCTGTAACAGTTTTGACTAAAGGAGTTGAATTTTTATTCAAAAAAAACAAGGTCACTTATTTTAAAGGCAAAGGTTCATTTGAGAACGAGAATTCAATAAAAATTGAAGGCTTGGANGGCACTAAAATAATTCAAACTGATAAAACAATAATCAGTACAGGATCAGAGCCAGTTTCATTGCCTGGAGTAGATTTTGATGAAGAGAGAATTCTTTCTTCAACTGGAGCCCTATCTATTCCCAAACTCCCAAATAAAATGATTGTTGTTGGTGGAGGATATATAGGGTTGGAAATGGGATCAGTTTGGTCAAGACTTGGCACTGAAGTCACAGTCGTTGAATTTTTAGATCATATCACGCCTGGAATGGATCGAGATATTTCAAATGAATTTATGAAAATATTAAAGAAACAAGGTATAAAATTCAACCTTAATACTAAAGTTGATAAAATAACTAAAAACTCTAACGGTGTGACGGTTGAGACTTCACAAAATGATGGCCAAAAAGTTAAACATGATGTTGATGTTGTTTTAATTTCTGTAGGAAGAAGACCTTATACTAAAAACTTAAATTTAGATAAAGTTGGTGTAAAGTTAGATGAAAAAGGAAGAGTTAAAGTAAATAAAAATTTTGAAACGAATGTTAAAAATATTTATGCAATAGGTGATGTTATTGATGGCCCAATGTTAGCCCATAAAGCTGAAGAGGAAGGAATTGCTGTTGCAGAATTAATAGCAGGTCAATCAGGTCATGTTAATTATGATATTATTCCTGGAGTTGTTTATACATCTCCCGAAGTNGCTTATGTTGGCAAAAGCGAAGAGCAATTAAAAAAAGAAAACATAGGGTACAAAATTGGTAAATTTCCTTTTATGGCAAATTCAAGAGCCAAAGCAATTGATGAGCCAGAGGGTTTTGTAAAAATTTTGGCAGACCAATCAACTGATAAAGTGCTTGGTGTACATATTATTGGTCCTCATGCAGGAGAAATGATAGCTGAGATGGCTGTCGCAATGGAATTTGGAGCTAGTTCCGAAGATATTGCAAGAACATGTCACGCACACCCAACATTTTCTGAAGCTATAAAAGAAGCAGCATTATCAGTAGATAAAAGACAAATTCACTCTTAATAATTATTTTTCTACATTCAATAAAGCAAATCTTTTAAATTTTTCTTCAAGTTTTATTTTATTATTATTTGCAAAGTCTTTTATTGCTTTTTCAACACTTTCAATTTTTGTAATACCTGCAAAATCATCACAAACAATTCTAGAATTATTTTTCATGTTGTCATAAAGTTTCTGTAAATCACTTAAAACTGTATCGTAACTATGGCCTCCATCTAAAAATACGAAATCAATTTCACTTAAAGGAACTTTTTCTAAAGTCACCCTTGTGTCTCCTTCTATTAGCTCAATATTTTGCGAAAATTTCTTTAAAAAATTTTGAACAGATATCTTTGAATTTAAATTTTCTTTTTTTATGAAATTATAATAGATAGTTTTAAGTGGATTCGAAAACTTTTGATTTTCAAGAAATTTAGGTTCGATCTCATCTACACTTGATGTTTTAGTAGATCCAAATAAATCTAATCCGTAATATCTAAAATCACTACCAAAATTTGTCTTTAATAATTCACATATATTTCTTGATGTAACACCACAAAAAACACCAATTTCTAATACATTTTTTGGCTTATATTCCTCAACTAAACTCAAAAAATTATCCCCATAAGGTTTTTTTAAACCTGATTTTCTCCAGTAATAATTATATTTCATTTGATCTATTTATATATTTTTAAGATATAAAAAAACTAAAATTAAATATTTATGAAATATCCAGTTTTGTTGCCAAATATATTTGATTATCCTTTTACATATGAAAGTAATATTAAATTAAAAGCAGGAGATTATGTAAAAGTTCCATTTGGTAAGAAAAATATTATTGGTGTAATTTGGGATTTTTTTGAAGAAAAGAATAATAAGGAATTTAAATTAAAATCTATAATTGAAAAAATTGAAATTGAACCACTAAGNAAAAAGACAATGAATTTTCTAAAGTGGTTTTCTAATTACAATCTTGTACCCCTAGGAATGTGTTTAAAACTACATTTGATTAATGATGAAAATTTAAAAATAAAAAATGANAGCGATCTATTAAAATATGCTCTATCAAGCGAAAAAGAAAGTTATCAACTTTCTGAAGAGCAAGATAAGGCCTATAAAGAGTTATCTAAAAATCATAGCAGTTTTAGAGTTCATTTACTNCAAGGTACAACCGGTTCAGGAAAAACAATAGTTTATTTTAAAGNTATNGAAAAAATTATAAATANAGGATTGCAAGCTNTAATTTTATTACCAGAAATAGGANTAACAAATGAATTTGAAAAAAAATTTAAATCTTATTTTGGATTTGAAGCTGCAGTTTGGCATTCAAAAGTCAGCCCAAAAAAAAGAAAAATTATATGGAATGGATTATCAGC
>FUFK010068745.1_pt1 | contig 23692 bp, 28 predicted proteins | sample 1021851 | NCBI WGS metagenome assembly FUFK01 (sample SAMEA51879418, study PRJEB19060) | metagenome | reverse complement strand
TTTGCATCAGCAAGCGCAGTTTTAATTGATTCAGCTAACTCATCATTAGCTTGTGTTTGCATTTCTCTTTTTTCTTGTAGTTCCTCTGCAAATTTAAGATTGCTTGAAGTAGCAACGATAGCAAGTTTTTTAGGTAGAAGATAGTTTCTAGCATATCCTTTAGCTACATCAACCACATCTCCTTTTCTTCCAAGAGACTTTACATCAGAGTTGAGAATGAGTTTCATCTTCTGTTGTAACTTTGCTTATACGAACTTGTAGTTACATAAGGAAGTAAAGCGAGTTCTCTAGCAACTTTGATTAGACGAGCTACTTTTGCTTGTTCTTGTTTAGTAATGCCTGTAATTAAACTGGATCTAATCTTTCCTCTATCAGAAACAAATTTCTCCAGTAACTTAACATCTTTGTAAGTAGCATTCTCTATTTGCTGTTTTGTAATTCTTCTTTGTTTGGGAGCTTCATATTTTGAAGATCTTCTTCCACTAGTTTTTTTTCCATTTGCCATAATAAATCTCCTTAGAACGGTGCTTCGTCTTCTTCGTAGTTTTCTCTAGCTACTGGTTCCTGAGAGGCTCCCATTCCTCCAGATACTCTTTCTATATTTGCTTTTGCCCATCTTAAACTAGGAGCAATTTCATCAATGGAGAGATCTACTATTGAGCGGTTTTGGCCGTCTTGTGTTTCCCAAGATCTATAATTTAATCTTCCGACTACAACTACTCTCATCCCTTTTTGTAATGATGCAGCAGCATTTTCTGCCATATCATTCCAAACTGTTCCTTGGAAAAACATCGGATCTCCTTCTTCCCAAGATCCATCAGAGTTTCTTTTTCTTTTGTTTTGTGCAATTCGAATTTCTGCGAGAGTTGCACCACCATCAGTTACCCTGACTTCAGGGTCTGCAGTTAAATTTCCAACAATTGTTACTGTGTTATCTACCATTTTTATATACCTCTAGCTTTCCATCTTTAAGACTTTGTGTCTAATCACATCATCAGATATTTTTAGCACTCTATCGAGTTCTGCGGGAATATTTGAAGGACTTTCAAAACTTGTTATTGTATATATTCCCTCTTTGAATGTATCTATTTCGTAAGCGAGCTTTCTTCTCTGCCAAACGCCTTGTTCTGACACATTTCCACCACCATTAGAAATAACTTCTGAAATGGATTTGTGAATTGAATCAACGATTGATTCGTCTGCTGTAGGTCTCACTATTGAGACTAAGTCATATTTATTCATTTTTCTCCTATGGACACTTGTACGTGGCTTCTTTCGAAGCAGGTACTAATTAATTTAATACTAAATATGTACTATGACAGAATTTTTTTAATTTCTTTTTTCCACTCTTTAAGTGAATCTTGAATATCAGAACCCATATCGTAGGAATGTTCTTCACTTGGAAAATCAGAGTTTTCTATGTCTTTTTTATATTCAANCAGTGCTTTAACTGTTGAATCATANTGNTCACCATATCTCTTAACAAATTTAGCATCAATGTATTCTTTAGATTTCATGCCAATGAGATCATGGATTACAAGAACTTGTCCATCTGTATACTTTCCAGCACCTATACCTATTGTTGGTATTGTTAAATTCTCTGAGATAGATTGAGCAACAATAGTAGGAACTCCTTCTAACACAATTGCAAAACATCCTGTTTCCTGCAAAAGAAGAGCGTCTTCGAAAAGTTTTTTAGCTAGATCTAGAGTTTTACCTTGAATTTTGTAACCCCCCATTAAGTTTTTTGATTGTGGCGTTAAACCTAAATGACCCATCACTGGTATTTCAGCATCTATTAATGCATTGATGACTTCTTTTCTTTTTTCTCCGCCCTCTACTTTTACTGCATCTGCTTTGCCTTCTTGAATAAATCTTCCAGCATTCTTCAATGAATCAGAAACATTTATGTGATAGGACAAATAAGGCATATCTGCAACAACTAATGAGGACGGGTTGGCATTTGTTACTGCTTTTACATGGTGTAGCATTTCATCAACAGTCACAGATAGTGTATCGTCATGACCTAAAACAACCTGTGCTAAAGAATCACCAACTAAAATAATATCAATTTCAGCTTCTGAAACTGCTTTAGCAGTTGGATAATCATAAGCAGTCATCATGGAGATAACTCGATTGCCTTTTAAGTTATTAATATAAGGTACTGTTTTTTTCATTTTCCTCTCTCCGCTTTAATAAGTCGAAGGATTCATACCTATTCTATTAAATTTTTATTATTAAACAAGATACTTATTGATATGATTTATTATTTCTAAACATTGCCAATAACATCAAGATGTGAGTTATTTAAAATATTTATTCTTATTAATATTTATATCATGTTCAGTAACTAGCTCAGGAGTTGTAATGAATGACAATGGATATGAAAAAGCTTATTTTGCCGGTGGTTGCTTTTGGTGTATGGAGCCACCATTCGAAGCAATGGAAGGTGTGATTGAAGCCACATCGGGATATATGGGAGGTACTACAGAAAATCCTACATATGAGGAGGTCACTACAGGCGAAACTGGACATGCAGAAGTAGTAGAAATCTTATTTGATCCAAAAACTGTTACATATGAAGAGTTNTTAGAAGTATTCTGGAGAAATATTGATCCAACAGCATTGAATTATCAATTTGCAGATGTTGGGTCACAATATAGAACTGAGATTTTTACAGTTGGCAGTGAACAGAAAGATTTAGCCGAACAATCCAAAGTCGAATTGGAAAATTCAGGTAAATTTGATAAGCCAATTGTTACTGCAATTTCAGAAGCACCTGCATTTTATATCGCTGAAGAATATCATCAGGACTTTTATAAAAAGCAAAGTATGCGTTATCAAATGTATGCAAAAGCCAGTGGAAGAAAAGGGTTTCTCGANGACACTTGGGGAGANGACTAATACATAATTGTTTTAGTCAAATGATGAGGTCTCTCATCNGCATGAAAATCAGTCCATAGTTTGAAATCTAGTTGTGGAATTATAATTTTTTCTTCCTCATTTTTATAATTATTTATAAGTTCTGTTAATTTTGCTGTTACATATATTGAAGTAGATCTGATTTCAATTTCCTCAATAGAGTCTCTATCAACAAGAATTCCTGAATCTATTTTTTCTTTTAATCCAGATGAGTATTTAACAATTCCAAAACTCTCTAATGCAACTGGAATAATATAATCAGCAAATGCTGTCATATTCTCCATGTCCTCTATGAAAAAATAACTTTTTGAAAGCTCTCTGTGGATTCCCCAGAATGCTAGCTGAGCCAATTTAAGAAAATATACCTTTTCATTTTCAAAAATTGAATGATCATCAAACCTTTTAAAATCTCTCACTAGTCTTTCAACTAAGCCTTCTCCATTGTCATACAGTTTTTTCGACCCATCGTCTATGAAATTTATCCAATCACCGCCATATTTTGTAACTAAAGTATCTCCGACACTATTAAGTATTTTGACTTTTTCATCTGCCATAGGCATTTCAATATTCCCAGTAAAAATTCTCTTAAATTCTTGTAGGTCCATGTCTCTCATGTAGTGACCCTGGGTAAAAGGGACTCCTTCAAGTAAAGCCTTGTCGATTTGATAAACCATTGCATCAGTATCTGATAAGTTCTCAATTTTATATTTCACAGAAGTCGAAAAATCAGTAAATACGAAGTTTAAAGTATTTATTAACATTGTTTTTCTTATATATTCCACGGGAACAATATTTGGATTTCCCTCATAATTGATTCCAAAATCTTCTTTGCTTAAGTTAATCGCTGATTCATGTAATTTTTCTATATCTATTTCCAAACAAGAAAGTTGTGGAATGACCTTTGAAACCGATGATAAAACTTGTGATTCCCAATTAATTTCCATGTAAAAATCCTAATAGATTTTAAACAAATAATTTTTTATACTTTTAGATTATGAAACCAAAAATATGTGTTGTTGGAAGTGCAAATATTGATCAAGTATCTTATGTAAAAAGAGCACCGAATGATGGAGAGACACTCTTTGGGGAAGATTATCAAATGGGCTTTGGTGGAAAAGGGGCAAACCAAGCAGTAATGGCAGGGCTTTTAGGCGCTGAGGTTTATGTTATTGCCTGTCTTGGTAGTGATGTCTATAGAGAGATGACAATTGAAAATTTTAAAAACAACAATGTGATTACTGACTATATTCAGATAGTTGAAGGATCAAGCGGTGTTGCACCTATTTGGGTTGATGAGTCTGGACAAAACAGGATTGTCGTAATACCTGGTGCAAATAATTTATTAGATAGTTCATTAGCGATAGAGTCTTTAGAAAAAATTGGTAAACCCGATGTGCTGGTTGGTCAGTTTGAAATACCTATGAGTGTAAACGAAGAGGTTTTTTCTTATGCCTACAAAAGTGGTGTGAAGACAGTACTTAATCCCGCTCCAGCAAATAAACCAACCGATATACTTCTCGAACATACCTCTTGGTTTATTCCTAATGAAGTGGAATTTGAAGAAATTTATGGTGAAGTATTTAATGAAGAAAATTTACTTTTATTTGCAAATAATCTCAAAACGAATGTTGTAGTCACTCTAGGTGAAAAGGGTTGTGCCTATATAAAAAATAATTCCGTAAAGATAATGAACACTGATTCAGTTAAAGCAATAGATACAACTGGTGCAGGTGATGCTTTTGTAGGCGCTTTCTCATTCGGATTAGCAAGTAAATTAGAAATTGAAGAGTGTTTAAAACTAGCACTTCAAAAAGCAACAGACTCTGTAACAAAAAAAGGTACCCAAAGCTCTTATAAAAATTAAGTTGGAATTTTTAAGCTTGCTTCCAAAATTATGTTCGTAGCATTATTTACAGATTCAAGATACTCTTCTTTGCTAAGAGCTTCTTGTCTATTTTGATCCCCATAAACTACAAGCAGAGCACCTGTTCTAACTTTTCTATAACTACCAACAACAAAAAGAGTTGATGCTTCCATCTCTGAACATAAAACACCGCCCTTTACCCAGGCATCCCATTTTTGATTAAGCTCATAAGAAACTGGCATGGAGTCTGGATCATGTTGACCATAAAAAGAATCTTTAGATTGAACTACTCCAATGTGATAGTTAACATCCTTTTCTTTTGCTGCTTCTTCTAGAGCATAAACCATGTCTGCAGATGGTACAGCAGGAAACTCTATTGGCATGTACTGAGGAGAAGTTCCTTCTTGCCTTACAGCACCATTTGCAATAACAAAATCACCTACCCTTGTGTGCTCTTGCATCGCACCTGAAGTACCAATCCTGACTAAGGTTTTTGCGCCAATATTGGCTAATTCTTCAATTGCAATCGCTGCAGAAGGGCAACCAATGCCTGTGGAAGTAACGCTTACAGGTCGTCCTTTATATGTACCGGTTACAGTTTTATATTCCCTGTTAAATGCAATTTCTTTAGGGTTATCAAAATGCTGTGCAATAAAATCAACTCTTCCCGGATCTCCAGGGAGAATAACAAAATCAGCAATATCGCCCTCTTTTAACTGTATGTGATACTGCTTTTCACCATCTAACATAGACTTTTTTTCTGACATAAAAAAATGTTATCAACAAGTAACAGATTGTCACTAATTTTTTATAAAATCTATAGAAATTTCTTTGTAAACTGATACTTTAGAACTATGACGATTCCAGAAATAGATTTTCCAAGCAGTGATTTAGATTTCATTAAAGACCCATATCCCTTTATGAAAGACTTAAGAGAAATGTCACCGGTAGTACTAGATAAAACAACTGATTTACAACTTGTAACAAGATTTGATGGTGTTAAAAATATTCAAACAAGTAAGAACTTTTCATCTAGTCCACCTAATGATTTAGAAGGTTCGGAGTCTTCAATTATCGATCCTAAGGAATATGAATACTTTTGGAAAACTGAGGAATTCTCTCTACTTAACCTAGAAGGTCAGTTGCATGGTGATTTAAGAAATCTCGTTGCAAAAGCTTTTTCAAATAGACAGGTACAAGAACTAAGGCCTTTTATGGAAAATAAATCTTCAAGTTTATTGGAAAGTTTGAAAGGTGAAGAATTTGATCTTCTTAAAGATTATGCACAGCCGTATTCAATTTCTGTAATTGGTAAATTGCTAGGTGTTCCAGAAGATATGTATGAAAAATTTTTAGATTGGTCTAACAAAATTGTAAAAATGTATGACTTAAAAGTAAGTGACGAGGACTCTGCTGATGCAGAAAATGCAGCTAAAGAATTCTATGAATATACATTGTCACTTATAGACCAGAAAGTGAGCACTCCTGGAGATGATATGATTACAAGACTTGCTCATGTAACTGAAAATAATCAGAAATTAACTAAGAATCAGATAATCTGCACAGTTATTTTGTTGCTGAATGCTGGTCATGAGGCAACAGTAAATACTATTGGAAACTCTATTGTGACGCTTGCAAATAATAACATTGATACCTTAAATCTTGATAAAACATACAATATCAAAAACATTATCGAAGAACTTATAAGGTTTGATAGTCCCCTTCAGTTCTTCCAGAGGTGGGTTTTAGATGATGATTATGTCGGAGATGTAGAAGTAAAAAAACACTCTAAGGTGGCCATATTATTAGGGTCTGCAAATAGAGATGCAGATAGTTTTATGGAGCCAGACCAAATAAACTTTGAAAGATCAAATCTTAGTCATACTAGTTTTGGAGGTGGAGTACATTTTTGTTTAGGCGCACATTTAGCAAGATTGGAACTGGAAGTTTCCTTTCACAATCTATTTTCAAATTCTATTTTGTTAGAAAGCCAACCTGAGAGAACTGGTGCATTTGGAATACGCGGCTACAAGGAAATAAAAGTAAAAATCTAAACTTTTTTAGTGTTTAATACTTATGTTCACCCTAATATTCACATATGGGGAAATCTAAAAAATATGGCATGAATACAAAAGCGCTTCATGCAAATAAAAGATTCGAACCTATCTCAGGCGATGTCATGCCTCCTCTTCATTTATCCACTACATATATAAATGATGTGCCGGGTGAGTCAGAATATTTTTACGGGAGAGTAAATAATCCAACTAGAGAGTTGTTTGAACGAACTCTCGCTTCACTAGAAGGTATTGAAAATTATGAAGAACAGCATGCATTTGCTATGGCTTCAGGCATGTCTGCCGTTAGCTTAATAGCTGAACTGGCTAAACCTGGTGACAATGTAGTAATAACGAAAGATGTTTATGGAGGAACAACTAATTACTTTTCAAAAATTATTAGAGAACGCGGAGTAGAGGTTAATTTTTGTGATTTTGCAGATACAGAAAAACTAGACAGCCTACTAAATGAGAAAACAAAACTGGCATGGATTGAATCTCCTTCAAATCCTTCTATGAACTTGTATGATCTACAAAAAATATCTGAAATTGTTCACGGTTATCCAACACTTCTAGTTGCTGATAGTACTTTTTCAACACCATTCATAACAAGACCTTTTGAACACGGTGTAGATATCATAATGCACTCTACAACAAAGTATATTGGTGGGCACAGCGACACATTAGGTGGTGCTGTTGTTTGCAAAGATCCTGAACTTCATGAGACTCTAATGTTGTATCAAAGACAGGGTGGAGCAATAATGTCTCCTTTTGATTCTTATCTTGTTCAGAGGGGTCTTTACTCACTTGGTCCTAGAATTAAATTACATTCTGAAAATGCTCATAAATTAGCAGAATATTTAGAAAACTCAGAACTCATCAGGGAAGTAAGATATCCAGGCCTTAAAGGATTCGAAAATCACGAAATTGCTGTAAAGCAAATGAATTATTTTGGAGGTATGCTTAGTTTCTATCTTGAGGAAAATGTTAACCAAGAGAAATTTTGGAAATCTCTTGAGCTATACAAGTTAGCAGTGAGCCTAGGCGGAGTTGAAACATTGATTGAGCTTCCATATCTGATGACTCACGATAACGCTCAAGAAACAGAAGCTAGCGCACCAATAGATTTAATTAGAGTGTCTACAGGGCTTGAAAATATTGAAGACTTAATTGAAGATATGGACACAGCCTTAAATGCAGCAAAAAAATAATTTAAACCCCAATTATTTTTCTTACGCAATATATTCAGTATTTTTTACCGCCTTACTATTTATCGTGTTTGGTGCAAATGGATGGGGGCCTGCAGCAGAAAATGAGCAAGCTATTGGAGAAATCTCTAGATGGTGCGAAAGGGTAAGTGGAGGTTTTTTTAGAGAACCTTCTAACACGCTTGGAAATCTTGGCTTTGTAGCAGTTGGGCTTTACATGTTTTATAAATTATCAGACGACGCTACAAACAATAAGTCTCCAATGTTTGGGTCCTTTAAAATTGCCTTGTTATATGCTGCTGCATCGACATTTTTAGGACCTGGGTCTATGGCAATGCATGGGACACATACAAAGTTTGGGGCATGGTTAGACAATGTCTCAATGATTGCTTACATATTGCTTCTATGGATCTACAACCTCAAAAAACTGACTCACTTCTCAAGTAAAACTTATTTTTCTTCTTATACGATATTGCTTATTTACTACGCATACAGTTACTGGTATTTAGATTCAGGGCTTGGAATAGGAGTGAATTTATTTGAATTAAGTATCGGACTTTGGATAGCGACTGAAGTTTTGATTAAATTTCCAAATGCATTTGGCAGAATAATGTCAGGTATAACTGTCTTAATCATTCAGCAATTGTTTGGAAGTCCTGTTATTGACTCTTTCCTCAATTTTCAAGATAATTGGGAAATGCTTTTATATTTTGTTCCTGCATTAATACCTAATTTAAAACCAAACATAAAGAGAACATATACTCCATGGTTTTTTATTGGGTTTGCGTCTTTTTTTGGTGCTGTTCTTATATGGGGAACAGGTGTTCCAGGTCACCCTTGGTGTAATCCAGATTCATGGATTCAGGCTCACATGATTTGGCATCTTTTATGTGCGCTAGCAACACTCAGCTTTTTTAACTTCTATAGAAAAGAAATTACGGTCTAAGATACATTACATCCTTTTGGTTAAGTTCAACAACTTTCCGTGAAAAATAAAGCGGGTACATATCGTTTGTTATCCAGTTTTCAACCTGATCGTCATAATATTTTGACATTACGTGTCCAGATTGTCCAGATGGAAGAACAGTTCGAGAATTATCAAGGTTACTTAGATCTATAACCATTCTCATAGATGGATAACTCCCTATTTCGAAATTATTGCCAAAACCCCAGTCGGTAGAGTTTATTGCAAAAGATGAACCACCAGATTCTACCGGACCAACATTTACAAGGCTTGTTAAAATTGATATGCCTGCTTCTCCTAAAAAGTTAGTTGGATAGGTAATAGTGTGAAGCTTACCCCATGTCCATTTATCAGAATCAGAAGTGTCAAATAATTCAACAATTAGTGCATCAGAAATACTTAGTGATCTTTCCAGAATATCTGTAAGATTTTCCTTTTCTGGTGTATTTATATCATCCCAAAGTACATGATTAGGGTCTTTCATCATTTCTCTGAAAACTTCGGATGTTGAGTCTGAGTTTCCGGGTTGTAATGAAATTTCATTACCTGCATTATCTTCTACTAAAAGTTCTTCAAATGTCTGAGATGCCAAAGTTTTATAAAATACTGCCCAAGCCGAAGCACCTACTGAGTCAATATTCATTTCAAATTGTGAGTCGCTAATGGCCCACTCTTTCATAAGGTTTAGAACTGTTGAGTCAATATAAACGTTATTAAAAACATAAGGAAGTATATAAGCAGCTGAATAATCATAGTTATTAATTTGCATGGCTTCCATATCATCAACGCTTATTTTTTCCACTATATATTGATTGATGACTCTTTCAATTGCCTCTGCTCGGTAACCTCTTGCATAATAATTGGGCCAAGGTTGGTCAGGATGAACAGATTGGTTTGCAGTAATTATGTAACCTGAAGAAGGATTAACAGTATATGGAAGTTCTTCAAAAGGTACATAGCCTTGCCAGTCATTTTCACTTAACCATCCTATTTGTGGAAGACTGCCTGTATGTCCTTCAGCTCTAATTGGTAGTTTTCCTGGAGACTGATATGCAATATTTCCATCTCTATCTGCATAAAGTAGGTTTTGAGCCGGTACATCGAACAACTTGCTTGCTTCTCTAAATTCCTCAAGTCCAGATGAATAATTAAATTCACGAATCCCTACAAATGTTGTGCCTGGTTCTAATGCAGGCCAGGCAAGAGATATTGCAAAATATTCTGGGAGTTCAATTCTTGCTTCATCTGCAAATGAAGTTTCTTCAGAGCCAGGGTTTAAATTAACTGGATAACTTCTATCTGACACTATTGGTCCATGATGAGTAGAGCGAACTTCAATAACAATTGGTTCTGAACCTGCAACCTCAATAATCTCCGTGACTCTATCAACATCTCTCCATTCTCCATCAACTTCGTATTGGTTTGGATTTGATGGATTAATTTTTTCAATAAACAAGTCCTGCACATCTGGGCCCATATTTGTAAAGCCCCAAGCGATATCACTATTATGACCTATTACAACATATGGAGATCCAGCAAAGGAAAACCCTATAACATCTAAATTACAATCACGATTTTTTGGATAACAATGCAACCCATTCTCGTACCAAATTGCCGGAAGCTGAACAGATAAATGAGGGTCGTTTGCAAGAAGTGGCAATCCTGTATCAGTATGTTCTCCTGATATTGCCCATGAGTTAGAACCTAATGCTTGATTAGTTTGCAAGTCTTTAGTCACATACTTAATAAATATTGACTGAGAGAACTGTTGTATATTGCTTTGTTTTTGTAGTGTTGCAAAAGAACCTTTTCCTGCCCATTCTTCAACAATATAGGGATGTTCCTCAGGATAAGGAGGGGTTAATAAATCTATAATCTCAGAACTTAATGTGTTATGGGTTTTTGAATTTCTTAACTCCTGTTCAAAATTTCCGTTTAGGTCATAGGCCATCATCTTTGCCCAAGCTAATGGGTAATGCGGTTCATATCTGTCAACTACATAATCTGGGTTTAAAAACTGAAGAATAAAATGCTCTAAGCTTAATTTGTTCTGATCTCTTGAATCAATATAAGCATTTATCCCGTTGGTATAGCTAATCAAGTCTTGTTTAAATTCAGGAGGTAAACTTTCGTACTCAGCGAGAGCAACTCTGTTAAAACCAAACGTTCTAAATAGTAAATCTGCACCTACTCCCGGTTCCCCTATTAAAGAGGCTAGACGTCCTGTACTTAAGTGACTCCAGAACTCTAATTGCCAAAATCTATCTTGAGCGTGAACATAGCCTTGTGCAAATAAGATATCATCAACATTAGTCCCGTATATATGAGGTATCCCTCGTTCGTCTCTTATGATTTCAACAAAGTCTGTTAGAGGCAATCCTGAAACATCAATTTCATGCTCTGGGAGTGGCATACGAAAAATTATTACACCAGCAACAATAATTACTGCTTGGAGAAAAATTATTGTAACGAAAACCCACTTAAGTAATTTCTTCAAGAACTCCCCCCTTTTTAATAAATAATAGATATCAGAAGTTAAGGTTGTCTATCCAGTCTGAAATTTCTTTTACTGTTTGCTTGTAAATTGTAAGAGCATGTTCATCTGAATCATATGAAGACCTACTGGGGTCAACGAATGAATTATGGATTCTATTTTTTGCATTAGGAAAAACTGGACATAGCTCCTCTGCAGAGTTACAAACTGTTAATACGTAATCGAATGACTCTTCTATAAAATCATCAACAAGTTTTGGATACTGCATGCTAATGTCATAACCCTCTTCTGCCATTGCCCTAACTGCATATGGNTTAACAACTGATTCTGGATGAGTTCCAGCAGATTGTATTTCAAAGTCTGGGTACTTATTTTTAAGTAAACCCTCTGCAATTTGGGACCTACAAGTATTTCCAGTGCAGATAACAATTATTTTCATGGTGCTATTGTAAATGAAAAATTACAATAAATACATGGATACACAAGCTAGTAAAGAACGAAAATTTACCCAAACAATGGAAAAGTGGATTATGTATTTCATGTACACATTGTTTGGTGGTTTGTTTTTGTTAATTTCTTTGACAGGATCTTTTAGTGAAGGATTGGTTCTTTTGCCTGTCGCAGTAATATCAATCCCTCTAACAAAGTGGGGTATACGCTGGCAAAATGAGAGATATATTAGAAGTGCACAAAATCAAGACGATATAGAAATTGTTAAAGAAAGGCTAGATGCAATCGAGGAGAGAATAAAAAAATTGGAGGAAAAATGATATCTGTTGAGCTTTTAGCAAAGCATATGGCTTGGGCAAACCAAGAGATTTTTAAAGAAGTTAAAAAACTAGGACCTGAAGTTCTTGATTACTATGTAGTTGATAAAGAATGGACAGTTAAAACAATAATGGTCCATATCGTTGCCGCTTCATACTTGTATAGTCAGAGATTACAAGAAAAACCCTTTTCTAAGATTGAATTTGATATGGACAGCCCTGATTTAATTGATGACTTACTTTCAGCTCTTGAGAATATTGACAAAGATTTAATAGAACAAGCTTATAAAGAAGACAAAGAGATTGAATATGAGACATCCAAAGGAATGAGATCAGACACAATCTCGTTCATATTGTCTATGATGATTTTTCACGCCACAGAACATAGAGCTCAAATTGTTGCAGCTCTAGACAAAAATAATGAGAGAAGTATAAATTTAGACGAATATAGTATTTTTGGTTATGTTCGACAACAGGGCTAAGAGGTTTGTTTTTTTACCCAATCATCATATTCAGGAAGTGTATAGACGGGTTCTAAAACTGTAATTTTTGGAAGTTGGTATGGATGTCTTTGCGTTATGATATCTACAACTTCTCGCATAAGAGATTCTTTTGTGTACATAGATATTTCGAATTCTTGTTCTTCTACTAGTTTTTCTTTCCATTTATAAGATGACTGAATTTCATGAAAAGTGCCACATGCAATTTTGTTTGTTTCAACTAGCAAATTAATCAATTCCTTTGCTTTTTTATCTTCGTCTACTGTAGTTTGAATTATTATCATAAATCTAAATTAAGTTCATTCGCCGTAAAAGTCCAGAGTTTATTTCTGAGCTCCTCGTTATATACAAGTTTATTATGTTGCATGGTTGCTGGTTGACCATAGAAGCCAAAGATTTTTGGGGCATAAACACGTTCTGCAGAAACATTATCTGCTTCAATTGCCTGAATAATAGGAGCTATCCCTGTTTGAATGTTTGTAGAAAAGTATGTGTAAAAAGATTTCTTAATTTTTTTGACTTCATAAGGTCTTGATTGCCTTGACTTTGTAACCCCTGGATGTGCAGTAGCAACCGAGATAGAAGTTTTTTTAAGTTTATTCTCTAACTCAAGTGCAAACATTGACCTAAATAAATTTGTAAGGTTGTACCTACTGNTTGGAGAAAATCCCGTTTTTGAATGAAGAAAGTCCAAATTAAACTCTCTAGCAAGATACATCGAAAGACTTGTCACCTGAACAATTCTTCCTGAGCTTCTATGTAAGTTTTCTAAAAGCATTAAAGCTAATCTATAAGCCCCGAAATAATTAACTGAAATCATTGACTCATAGCCTTCTTCGGTAAGTTCAAAATCCCTATAAATTAAACCTGCATTATTGTATAAAACGTCAATCTCTGAGAAATGAGTATTAATTTGTTTTACAAACTGTAAGACNCTTGCTGGTTTTGATAAATCTAATTCTAAAAAGTGCGCATTGTTGCCAAGATACTCCTGAGCCATCTTTCCTTTTGAAGTATCTCTACAGCCAATTATGACTTTGTAGTTTTTAGAAATTAAATCTTTTGCAACTGCAAGGCCTATGCCTTTGTTGCCACCTGTGATTATTGCTGTTTTTGACATTTTTTATTTAGTTTATTAATACCTACAATTAAATAAATGTATTATTTATTAACTGGAATTGTTATAGTTTCAATACTTAGGTACTTTAATTTAATTCCAAAAATGACAAGCAAGTTTTGGACATATGTTGATTATGCTTTAGTTCTTATAGCTTTTGTATTACTTTTATCGAGAATACCTCCTTTTTTCTCAGGAATTTTACTAACTGTTGTAGCTGGATATGCGTGGCGAAAAGGTTTTTTTGATAAATTTCGTTAAGTGATTGCTTCGTTGTTATGCTTGGATAATGATAAGAATATTCGACTTTTTATTTTCTTTTTTTGGATTGCTGGTACTATCTCCAGTTCTTTTAATTTTATTTGTGATTACTTATTTTGACACTGGCTCACCATTGTTTCGCCAAGAAAGAATTGGTAGATTTGAGGAGCCTTTTACTCTAATAAAATTTCGTACGATGCAGTTTGATACGGCATCAGTTGCAAGCCACTTGGTCGATAAATCAGCGATAACACCTATTGGTTCATTCTTGCGTAAATCACACTTAGATGAACTTCCACAACTTTGGAATGTATTAAAAGGTAACATGAGTTTAGTCGGTCCTCGTCCAGCTTTGTTTAGCCAAGAAAAATTACGGGACGCAAGAAAAAAACACGACGTTTATAGAGTACGCCCAGGTATCACTGGGCTTTCACAGGTTAGTGGTCTTGACACTTCTACCCCCGAGCTTCTTGCTGAGACTGATGCAAAGATGATACAAAATTTATCTTTAATTGATTACTTTAAATTTATTATCGCAACTGCTAGTGGAAAAGGTGGGGGTGATGCAGCTCAGCGATAATTTTTTATTCATTAGGAAGTATTGACATAAGCTCATCTTCAGAACTATTCATAATAAAATTTCTAAATTCTTTTTCATATGAAATATAGTCCTTTCCAAATGTATTTTGGAAATTTTCAGGAAATAAAATACCTGACTGTGAATTGATCCAAAAGTCGTACATTGTTTGTTCTCCATGAATATTGGTTAAGTAAGCTATAAACCATGCACCAACTTGATAACCTACAGCCCAATCACTTTCCCATGTAACGTTATATAATTCAGGTCCACCTAAATATCGTTCTTTTATTGTTGGTTGATTATCTCCACAATAACAACTGAACAATCCACCATACATCTCATTTTCTAAATGNGANAAATCATTTATATCACGTGAATAATAAAGATGAGAAAAATATGTTGCATANCCCTCCATCCAAAAAGGNTTATCTCTATTATCNCTTCCNATTNGNTTGCCAGTNATTTTTTGTTGTANATCNTAATCAAAATCAACAACATTAGATANTTGAAAAATGTGNTACATTTCATGNATCGTTACATAAGCTTGTGANCGACTGTCCCAAGANAGATCNAANGATCCACTAATAAATANNTAACAACATTCTCTGTCGCTTGGTGTGCCGCTTATAGATGAGCCTGAGACTCTTCCACCATCTGTAAACAATCCGATACTTCCGTCAGCTTTTTTGTCTTGATACTCTGGGTTACAACGCGTGCTATTAAAAGTTGCTGGATATTCTAGATTTAAATATTGGCAATACTCTTCTTCTAAAGCAATGGCTGATGCATAATTTTCAGAATCAAGTTGTACAACAAGTATTGGATATAAATTCTCTCTTTTTACACGTGTATCAGTAAACAATAACTGCTCTGTGTACTCAATATACTTTGTGAGTATCTCTATGTGTTGATCAGAAATCGTTGAAGCTCTAAAAATTTTAACGTCTCTGTAGTCAAGATAGTTGTCTGATGTAGGAGTGGTGGTAGACACTGTTGTACTAGGTGAGCTTGAGTTTCCAAACCGTTGTTGATATTTAGATGCAACAATTCCATAATTCTGAGGTACAGTTGAAAACTTCTCATTTACAAATGCGAATAAATCTCTGAATTCTTCTGTAAANNNAGANGGATAATTAGCAAANTANTCATTTAAATNATCCATATANANNCGAAGATCTTCNGCATAGGAAAATACAAATTCTAAATTATCTCTATATTGTCGTAGGCACTCTTCAGTTGTTGAATCAATTTCAGTTGCATCACTGCATAGTTCTGTTCCAAGTTTTGTTTCGTAGATCTCAATAATGTCGAAACTGACTGTGGGTAATGGAGGAANNTTTGAGTCTTGTTCAGNNGTTGNTGAATCCTCANNTATNTCATTGNTTTCTGGTATTGGNTCAACTTCTNANGTCGAAGTGTCTCCACACATAGAAAACAGTAGTAAAAAAATAATAAACTTTTTCATTCGTAATACTTATTGTTGTAAATTAACCATCTCACTGAAAATATGACTATGACAATCGAAAAAAGCATCGTCATATTAGGAAACAAATACAGAAGAGTAATTGAGCCTACAATTGTCAAAAATATTACGAGCATCTTATTTTGTTCCTGGTTTATAAAATACTTTATTTCTACCTTTAACCAAATGATATCTTTCCATTAAGGACTCTTTGTCTTCTTCTACCGAGTTTGTTAAGGGCAGTTCTTCCATTAATTCAAATCTTCTATTTTCGTAATCTATTTTTGTGGGCACAATGGTAGCGTCTAGGGCCTTGCCAATATAATGAAAACCACTTTTTATTGTCTGATTAGTTTTCATCTCACCTTCAACTGTTAAATATAGAATGAACTTATCTTTTGATTTAAGCTGTTCAATTACTTGTTGAGTAACTCCTGTTGANTTAGCCCTCCANACNGGTATTCCACCAAACCCTAGAAGAACTTTATTTTGAANTCTTCCNAANGGATGNGGGATACCAAGNTTATCTGGNTTTTTCTTAAANGGTAATGGCACNACAATTCGNGTAAACATTGAGACAGAACCAAGAAAATAAAATTTNAAATCTGTTGCCAGNCANACAAAATAGGCATAAATNGCATCAAAAGTAGATGAGTGTGGNGCTGAGGCAATGATNATTCTTTTTTTATCAGGAAGATTACCAACTACATCCCAGTTAACAGCTTTNAAAATGAGTCTTCCAAGTGGACCAAGAAATTTCCTTATTTTAATAGGATGGTTTTCTGTCTTTACAATGTGATCCATATCCTAATGCTAATTATTTGTTATCTCTTTTACCTGCCTTGAGAGATTTCTTAAGTTTTTGTTATTAAAATTTAAAACCCATATTCCTATATATAACACTCCAACTAAAAAAAATAAAAGTGCATATCCTCTTCCAGGACCCAGGCCTACAAGTGGAGAGAGTGAGTCAACATTGTTTGGATAAAAATTAAACTCTAAATAATCTCCTAATGGACCAGCAATTAACACACCTAATGGCCTTAACATTTGAGCAATTGTGCCTCTTAGTGCCAACGCCCTACCTCTAATGTCTTCTGTAGTGATAGCTAACCATGCTCCAGAGGAAACAGTATATTGTACAGTTCCACTAACTCCACCTATTACTCCATGGATACACAGAAGAATAATGCTTGGTCTGATCGACCCTAGAACTAAACTTAAACCTCCTAAAAGACCACAATAAATTGCAACTTTAAGGTTTCCTTGAAGCCAGTCTGATAATCGAAGTGAGATGACAGAGCCAAAAAGAAAAGCTAACCCAATACTAGACTCTACAAGACCAAGGCCAGTTGCATCAGTAAAACTTAGAATCATAGGGGGAAGCAAGACTTGGGTAAAGCCCCATAGAAAATTACAAATTCCCAAAATAAGAACTAGGCTAAGAAGTCCTTTTTGTTTTTTCAGCCAGTTATATGCCTCAATTAAATCAAGGTAGATATTCTTAAAATTCATTTTGCTTTTTGTCTCAACTTTTTTACTTTTAAATAAGGTAATTGTTGCAACACCAAATAAACATGTGATTACATCAACAAGTATCACGCCGGTCAAACCAAAGAAAGAATAGATAAAGGCTCCTCCTATTGGTCCAATAAGAACAGATATTGCCTCAGCACTTTCAAATAATGCAGATACTTTTGTTACTTCATTCTTTTTTACAACATCTCCTAGAAAAGCACTCCATGTAGTCCAGTGAGCAATTTCAAAAATACCAAATGCAAGAGCAAATGGTATCAAAAGAGTCAATGTCAACATATCGTTTAATGCAAAGTAACCAATAACACACATCAAAACAGCAATTATCAAATCAAAAACAATTATTAATTGTTTTCTTGGAAATCTATCAGCAAGCACTCCACCAAATGGTCCTGTTACGACCCCAACAATTGCTACGATAAATAGGATTGTTGATAGAGCGCTGGCTTTTCCAGTTGTTTCATAGATCCAAACTCCAATTGCAAAAAAAGACATTGCGGAACCTGTCCAAGACACAGTTTGACCAAACCAAAGGAGATAAACTTTTTTACTCATACTTATGTAACACCAAAGGATAGGTTAACTGAAGCAAAAGTATATAAGTACAGTTTGGATTCTCTATTTTCTAAGAAGCTGCCAAATAATAAGTGGAATTATTAAAATGAGAATTTCCCAAGTATCCCAATGCTTTTCTAAAGTCTCAATCCACTTCATAAGTTTCTCTTTTTAAGATAGTTCTTTCCAAGCAATAACCAAATAAAAAATACAATCCAAAAAAATGGGAAGATAATCGACTCTTCAATCTCATAAAGACTTAATGTGAACTCAATTAAAAAAAGGAGCAGAATCAAAAATACAATACCTCCTAAGTATTTAGAATTAATCATTTTTCATAAGGGAGTAGAAGCCAAGAATAGAGGTGGATAAAAACAAAATTAAAAATACATAGTTAATAAAAATATTGGAGTCTTCAAAAACATACATTAAGGGATACGAAATATATGCTGCAGCAAAACAAATCAGGCTTCTGTGTTTTATATTTTTAATAAATCAGCACTCGATCTGCTTCAAAAGTTAGCTCTACTAATTTATTGGGGGTTGCAGGAGTGAACCCCATAGACTCAAGTTGCTCTTTAGTAATTCCTCTAGCCTGGGCGGATTTACCAGAAGCATATAGCTTTGCTCCCTTGTCTTTTAACACATTGAGATGGTCTGATAAAGTGCCTAAACCAACTCCTTGCATTTCATTTGTAGTAATTTCATGCAGAGAGGTAACTCCATCACCAGCACAGAATATAGTTACTTCATTCCCATCTTCAATTGCTGACTTGGCTACTAAAAAACCAAGTACTGAGCGGCTTGGGTTCTCCACACCAGTAATAATATGCACTAATAATTTGTTCATATTCAATAATAAACACTTGAAATTTGATATTAGTAACAAAAATTAATAGATTGATTGTAGGGGGGAGCTTATGTTGAGTAAAGAGGCTGTAAAAGCCAAAAATAAGTATAAAAAATTAGGAGCGATGATTTCATGGATGGTTACAGAACCTTGGAATCCAAAAATGTGGAAGGTTAAGCTTCAAAGGTTTAACTTTGATAACGTTGTTGCTATAAATCCAAAATCTAAAGGACACAAGAAGGAAAAACTAACTCTTGCTGGAATGGAGACTTGGAAAATAACAACACCAAATTCCGATCCTGATAAGATACTTTTGTATTTTCACGGAGGTGCTTATCAAGTTGGAAGTCCAAAAGGGTACTATCCAATGCTTACACATTTAGCAAGAGAGACTGGTTTTACAATTTATATACCAGATTACAGATTGGCACCAGAGCATTATTATCCTGCACAAGTTGAAGATGGCGTTGCAGCGTATGAAGCAATGGTGAATGATTTAGGATACTCACCTGATCAGATTGCATTTGGTGGAGATTCAGCTGGTGGAAACATGTCACTTGTAACTTTGCTAAAACTAAAAGAACAAGGTAAAGAAATGCCAAGTGCTGTTATTTGTATTTCACCTTGGGCTGATCCAGCCGCAACTGGTGAATCATACAATCAAGATATGGCAGAAAAAGATTTCTTGATTGGGCCTATCTTTAAAAGAATGTGGGCAGAATACAACCTTGATGGATTTGGAGGATACTTTGTCAAAGAGGAAGACTTAGATCCAGAAAATCCATATATATGTCCAATTAAAGGAGATTACACAGACTGTCCACCAATTATGGTGCAAGTAGGTGCTCATGAACTCTTGCTTTCAGACTCAAGAACATTAAAAGAAGTTTTTGAGCGAGATGGTGTAGTTCACGAATATAAAGAATGGGATGAACTTTGGCATGTGTTTCAAGTAGAGGCACTTCTACCAGAGTCAATTGAATCGTTCAAAATGTTCGGAAGCTTTTTAAATAAATATATTGGTGTAAAAGTCTAAATATTTAAACTAACATCATAAATATTGTTATTGAAGGAAATTAATGAAACTCGCCCTTATTACTGGAAGCTCAGGCCATGTTGGATCAAATTTAATCAGGAAACTTTCTGAATTAGATTATAAAATTCGATGTATTGACTTTGATGGCGACCACCGTGCTTATGAAGGTTTTGATGTTGAGGTAATCAAAGGTGATATCACAAACAAAGAATCTCTTTATCCAATCTTTGAAGGTGTTGACGTAGTATTTCATACTGCTGCGCTCATAAATTTAGATAGAAGATTTAGAGAGGCCATTGAAACGGTAAATATTGAAGGGACTAGAAATGTCTGTGAAGTTGCGCTGGAGAAAGGTATCAACAAACTCATTCATTTTTCATCAGTTGATGCATTTTATCGTTTTCCAATTGATGAACCTTTGCTTGAAGATAGGAAGCTTATTGAGGACCAAAAAGGTATGCCTTATGACTTCTCCAAAGCTGAGGGTCAGAGAATTGTCTATGAGTTTTGTGAAAAAGGGCTAAATGCATCAATCATACATCCAACATCAATTGTTGGTCCGAATGACTTTAAGCCAGGCCTACCTATGCAGGCTTTTGTAGATATGGCGAATGGAAAAAGAAAACTTATGCCCAACTGGGGATATAACTTCATAGATGTTCGTGATTTATGTGATGCTGCAATCTCTGCAGTAGAAAATGGAAGAACAGGTCAGAACTACATCATTGGTGGTGACTATCACATGTATCTCTACATTGGAGAACTTATAGGAGAAAAACTAGGTAGAAAAGTAGTATATGGAGCGCTTCCTGAGTTTATAACATATCTTCCTCTTCCTTTTGAATACATAAGAGCTCTCATAACAAATAAACCAAGGGTGTTAACTTTAGATGCTATTCATACTGCACAAACTGGGAATAAAGTTGTGCCTAGTTCATTAGCGAGAGAAGAACTAGGGCATAGCCCTAGGCCGATCGAAGAAACAATATATGACACTATTGAATTTTTTCAAAAAAGAGGTCTCGTAAAGTAAGAATTGGGATTTACAATATGTCTGTGAATAAATTAAATGTACTTAACATAGCTGGCTATAAATTTGAGCCGTTATCTGATATTGATTCTTTAGTACAAGAGTTTCAGTCAGTCTGTGATGATTTAGAGCTAAAAGGCTCAGTGTATTTAAGTCCAAATGGTATAAACTTCTCTTTAGCTGGTAGTGAAGAATCTGTTGAACAATATCTTCTATTCATGGAACAAGACGAGAGATTCTTAAACATTCCACTTAAAAAAACCTATAGTGAGACACAGCCATTTAGAAGAATGAGAGTACGGCCGAAAAAAGAGATCATCTCACTGGGGAGAGATGATATAAATCCAAGAGAACTAACTGGAGATTATGTCACTCCACAAGAACTATACGCAATGTATGAAAACAATGAAGATGTTATTGTCTTGGATACTCGTAATGAATATGAGACTCGTGTAGGTCTTTTTGAAAATGCTGTTGATCTTCAACTTGATACATTTAGAGATTTTCCAAATGCAATAGAGCAACTACCAGACGAATACAAAGATAAACAAATTGTTATGTACTGTACTGGTGGAATTAGATGTGAGAAAGCATCTGCAGTTATGCTCAAAGCAGGTTTTTCTGATGTGAAACAACTTGAAGGTGGAGTGCTTGATTACTTTAAAGAGACAGGTGGAAAATACTGGAATGGTGACTGTTTTGTCTTTGATGAACGTGTTGCATTAGATACTGACCTCAATGAAACAGAGTATATTTATTGTTATATATGTAGAGAGCCACTATCAGCAGAAGAGAAAGCTTCTCCAGACTTTAAGATTAACGAGTACTGTCCGTTTTGTGTCGATAAAATCGTCTAAATTTTCCTTTTTTCAAATTTAATTGAATTATTAAAAAAATTTCATTAGGTTGTAATTATGAAGGGGAAAACGCTAATTTTTGCCTTAACCTTCATTATTTGTGGAGGTACTAGTAGTTCGCCAACTACGACTCAACAAGAAACTACAACTACGACTCAACAAGAAACTACAACTACGACTCAACAAGAAACTACAACTACGACTCAACATACGAGTAAATGTTGACCCGATAAAATTTTGCGAAGAAAATCCTGACAATCCNCAATGTCAAGGTTTTGACGCTGCAAAATTTTGCGAAGAAAATCCTGACAATCCGCAATGTCAAGGTTTTGACCAAGCAAATCAAGGAAGTGGCGGAATGGGAAGTGGTGGAATGGGAAGTGGCGGATCACCAGCAAATGATGACCCTCCTTTTTTATATAATCTCTTAATTACAAATTGGGGACCATACGAACCCTCTACAGGTGTCTCTGGTGATTTTGAGTTTAAGTCAGAACTACAATTAGTATTCTTTGATGAATTTGGAAGAGTCCACTCAGCAGGAACGCCGGGCGCATATGATAATCCAACTTTTGAATATAAAGTTCCAAGAGACACACTTGTTCACATTCCTATTAATGGTGTAATTGACTTTTTCCAGTTCCAACCTACTTCAAGCTATGTTCAAGACGATTGGGAGTTGATGATAAAGCCAGCAAGAAACAGTGACTGGGCAGTTGTCATCGACCATGTAGTAAGTCTAAGTTGTGATAGGACGAGTAGAGCAGTCTGCCAAAATCCCCTTACAGTAAATGGTGAAGAGATTTACAGTGGAATGCAGGTTCAAGCTGGTGATGTCATAGGGTATGTGGGCAACTATGAGGACGGAGAAGGTGGAAGTGTATTCGGCCGAACTGAAATTTCAATTGGAAAATATGTAAGGGTAGGAAACCAACAACAAGATTTTAATAATTTTTGCCCTACCAACTATCTTCACCCAAGTGTAAAAGATTCAATTCATAATTCCGTGAATCAAATTATGGCTTCCTATGAGTCTTGGAGTGGAAATAGTAATTTTTATGATGAGTCAAATATGGTAGCTCCAGGTTGCTGGTATTCAGAAATTTATGAGTCAAATGGGCAAACTACGCCTAAAAAATAGTTACTAAATTATTTAATCGTCACCAAAGAACATTTGATTTCCACCATATGGAATCTCTTCGTCCTTTGTCATAAATTTCAACAAATCTAGTCTTTATCTCTTTAACCTTATCAATGATTCCTTTTTCTTTGAGGAAATTGTAAGGAGCGCGAAATACTCTGTCTTCGACCTCTAAAAATTTATTTATTTTGTCTTTCATCGTGTTATAAAAATAATGGAATTTGAAATTTACCAGTAATTTTCAATGTTAAATTTTCATTAACTAGAGGCATAAATTAGCAAATCTACTGTAAATATTGGGTAAAATTAGATATATGAATGCAACAAGAATACTTTTAGGTGCTTTTATTCTGTTAATTCCTTTATTCTTTGGTTTTTTGTTGCTTTCTCAGTAGCCAAAACTCTACATTTAACTGAAAATAAAAATACTTTTGGGAGTTTTGGGAGTGTCAAAGTAGTTTTCTAGTCAGCAAGTATGCATTGCGATAACGTTT
>FUFK010045933.1_pt1 | contig 23692 bp, 20 predicted proteins | sample 1021851 | NCBI WGS metagenome assembly FUFK01 (sample SAMEA51879418, study PRJEB19060) | metagenome | reverse complement strand
TCTTTTCGATACTGTTTCAAAATCAAAGCCCCTTTGGCCGTAAATTTCTTGCGTTCTGTGGCTTTGATCCAATGTGGTACCGAGAAACAGATAAAAATGATATCTCCGTAACGGAAAGGAGAAGGCTGGATTTCTGTCCCGTTTTGCCAGACTGGGTTAATTCCTAATTTATTCCAGAGGAGTCCCTCATTTTCGAGAAGGTTCAGGATCGTTTCCTCCTCGCGTCTCATTGCACGGTCAAGTAGATCAATGTCGATACTGCGTTTGTTGAGTTTCCATTGATTCGGCGCATCACGTTCCGTGGCAAGTTCGAGCATCAGGTAGCAGACCCTGAATTGAAGCCCTTCCTCACCCTTCCTCCAGGATTCTACCTGAAGTTTGTGAATTGCTTCTTCAATCGCCGCATCGGACGACTGAGACTCCATATTTTCTGACGGAGATTCCGACATGATCTTTACAGGAAGTGTATTTGAGAGAAATGTTTGAAAGAAGATGAGCTTTCAAGCCAACGATCAACCAATGCAAAATGCTATCAAAAGCCTTGCCAAGATACTATTTTTTTGTATTTAAAACGGAGGGATACTATTTTTCAGTGTTATCTTGGGCTTCGGTCTTTTTCTCTTCTTGGGTTTTGCTGGTTGCCGGTTTTTTCATTTCATCAAGAACAATCCGAATGATTTTCTGAAGATGCATCGATTCCACAGGAGATTCGAAGATTAAGAGACCTTTTTTCACCAATCCCTGGGTCAGGGGGAATACCAGCACTTCAAAGGGAACTTGCTTTTTTAACCGGAAAAAATCCTGGTCTTCCTTTTTTGATTGGGATCTGAGTTTAAAAAAATTGTAAAAAGCTTCTGTATTGAACTGTCTCATCTTGTAAGCAAGATTTCCCTGTTCCCGTTCTTTAACCCTGTAGGTAAGTTCCTCCTGCAATTCTCCTTCAACATCTCCTGAATTTTCCCGTGATGTATTGGAAATGATCCCAATCCCCCGGGCAGTAGGAGCAATACAACGTTTGTACAACTGGTCCAATACAACTTCCCAGTCCTTACGTTTGATTTCATGTCTTTTCTGAGATGCCATTCACCACATTCTATTGAAGATATAATTGACTAAAAATTGAGCAATTTCTAAAAACGGGGGAAACCTTANTTCAGGTGAGAAAGGGATGACAGCATAATCAACTTTCATCCCGTTAATGGAGCTTATCCCTAAATGCCGGCCATGCAGAGGTATTTCACTTCAAGGTATTCATCGAGNCCNTACTTGGAACCTTCACGGCCGATCCCGGATTCNTTCATCCCGCCGAAAGGTGCNACTTCGGTCGACATGATACCGGTGTTGATGCCNACCATTCCATATTCCAGNGCTTCAGANACCCTCCAGATTCGGCCGATATCCCTGCTGAAAAAATAAGACGCGAGCCCGAATTCAGTGTCATTGGCCATCCTGATCGCTTCTTCTTCGGTGCTGAAACGGAATACCGGTGCCAGCGGCCCGAAGGTTTCCTCATGGGCAACCAGCATATCCTCTTTCATGTTGCTCAGCACGGTCGGCTGGAAGAAATTCCCGCCAAGATCATGACGCGCTCCTCCACTCAAAACCGACGCTCCTTTTTCGACCGCGTCCTGAATATGGCTTTCGACCTTGNTAAGGGCGGCAGGATTGATCAAAGGGCCCTGCTGACATCCCTCTGAAAAACCATCTCCGACTTTGAGTTTTGCCGCCCCTTCCGCAAGTTTGCGGGTGAATTCGTCATAGATCCCATCCTGGGCCATGATCCGGTTCGCACAAACACAGGTCTGCCCCGCATTTCTGAATTTACAATCCAGCGCCCCCTGAACCGCCGCATCCAGGTCTGCATCATCGAAAACAATAAATGGCGCATTCCCGCCGAGTTCGAGAGAAAGTTTTTTCATCGTCTCGGAACANTGTTTCATCAGCAGTTTCCCGACTCCGGTGGAACCGGTGAAACTCAACTTGCGGACGATCGNGTTTGAGGTCAGTTCTCCCCCCACCGCAATNGCGTCTCCTGGAACCACGCTGAGGATCCCTTTAGGAACTCCGGCACGTTCTCCCAATTCACAAAGTGCCAACGCGGAAAATGGTGTATCCGGTGCAGGTTTGATGATCATCGGACAACCTGCCGCCAGTGCCGGACCTGCTTTACGGGTGATCATCGCCGCAGGAAAATTCCAGGGAGTGATCGCAGCCGTGACCCCGACCCCCTCCTTTACGACCAGCAATCGGCGGTCAGGCATGTGGGTCGGAATGGTCTCACCATACATCCGTTTTGCTTCCTCAGCGAACCATTCAAAAAATGACGAGGCATAAAGGATCTCCCCATGTGATTCTGCCAGGGGTTTGCCCTGTTCTGCCGTCATCAGGATGGCAAGGTCTTCCTTGTTCTCGATCATCAACTCATACCATCTCCGCAGAATTTTCCCCCGCTCCTTGGCAGGGGTTGCCTTCCAGGCTGGCATAGCCTGATTCGCCGNTTCGATGGCCTTTCTGGTTTCCTGCTGCCCGCAACGAGGAACCGTCCCCAAGACCTCACCTGTTGCCGGATTCAGNACNTCATCCTTCTNNCCACTGTCNGCGTCTGACCAGTTNCCTGCGATGTAGGCCTGTTCACGAAATAAACTGAGATCTTTCATCCCCAAAGCTTTTAGTGTTTCTGCAGACATTTNATTACCTCTTTTCTGTGTCAATGAATCAATCAGGTTGATGCGTCTTGAATTGTTNTTTTAGTTTTCAATACCAGAATATTGTGGAGTTATAAAAACCCTTCAAGTCATTAATCACATTGCCCCTTCAACTCTATGAGGAAAGAACAATACTTTCCTNATCTTTTATCCAATCANCCTCATGATTTTTTCATCCGTGATGACTTATTTAAAAAAACACGAAGATTGACATTTACTTTCTAGCATTGAAAAAAAAACTCCCTGACAGTAGCCTTANNTCCAATGAGGATGATCAGAAAAACCAAGGAACCTTATGTATGACTTAAGACTCGATCGCAAATTGACCAAAAGCATGTTCGCAAAATGGGACAAGGAAACCAAGGACTGGGTGGTGAATGCAATTGCCAGCCTGGTGGTGGTTGACCAGGTGGTGGAAAGCCATGAAATGGTGGCCCTTCAGGAAGCGATTGAACTGCTGGATTCAAGGAATGAGATTGAGAACCTGATGAAAATGATCAAACAGAAAAAGATGTTTAAAATCGATAATTTGAACACTTCCATGAGTCAGGCGGGTGAGATCTATTTTTACCTGGCAGCGATTGCCTGTATCGATGGCAAGATGAAAAAAGTCGAAGCCGACCTGCTCAAGGAACTCGGACAAAAACTGAACCTTCCCGTTGATTTCCAAAAAGCGGTGATGAAATGGGGAATTAGTCAGATGAACCACAATCAACGCTGGTCCCAGGAACAAAATATTCTGAATCAGCAAAAAGATGTTCTTCTGAAGGCACTTTAGATGGGAAAGTTCCGGGGCCTTTTCCTGATCTTGTTTTTTGTGTTCTCAGGAATTTTATCCCGAACCCCGGTTTCTGATTTTTTACGGATGGTTCCGGAGATCCATTTTTCTCGTCCTTTTATTCCAACCTTAACCGCTGCAGAAATCAGAACTACTGGTTCCAAGCGAAGTCTTGGTGCAGGAATGTTTCTGGTAGCCACTCCGGAACTGTTGCATTCGGCCTTTGACCAAACCGTGATCCTGCTGCTTGACCATGGAAGCCAGGGTGCAGTTGGAGTGGTGATCAACAAACCGAGCCCCATCTCTTTTTCCCAGGTTCTGGTCGACCCTCCGGAACAGACAAAATGGCCTGAAAAACTCTATTGGGGAGGNCCGGTTTCCAGCGGNACCNTGCATCTGCTNCTGAAAACAAATGAAACGTCGGANGGAATGCGNAAAATGGTCGAAGACCTCTACTGGGTCCATGATTCGGAAAGGTTGGAAACCATCCTGAAACAAGGTTGGCCGGACGGCGAAGCCAGGGTCTATGCAGGCTATTCCGGATGGGCACCGGGACAACTGGAGGATGAAATCCTCAGAGGATCATGGAAAATTCTGGAAGCCGATGTTGAATCCGTGTTCAATCCTGATTCCGGAAAAATATGGAAGGAATTGTTTTTCCTCAGTAACTCTCACTGGGGTATGACCCACATCAAGCAACATCAGCATCATGCCTCAATCCCTGCTATCCCGAGAGGAATGCCTGAGGGCTGAATTTAGGCTCAAATTTTTCCNATTTCNCTNNTTCAAACNGAAACACCTGCCCTATCCAACCGCTTTTGAAGGATTCTCTGGACCTGGTTCTGCTTTGAATCTTTAAAACGGTAGGGAATCAGGATCAGTGAAGAGAGNATGAGAAAGATTCCCACCCCGGGTCCAAAGAACCAGGCCAGGGCCAGGCTTACTTCTTCTTCCTGAATCTGGTTCGGCACGAAGCCGATCCCTGAAAGTAAGATTCCTGCGGCAAAAAAGGCAGAGGCACGGGATAGTTTGGAAGCAAAACGCCAGATCCCGAAATACATTCCTGCCGCCTCTCCTTTTCCCCTGACCCGGTGGAGGTCGATGACATCCGTCAAAATCGAATCCAGTAACACCACCGAACCCACCAAGATTCCCAGCAATCCGCCTGCGACCCAGAGNGGNGTCCAAAAGCTGCCAGGTTGGAACAATAGATAAACCACCGAGGTTCCAATTCCAAGCCCCAGAATTCCGTAGCGCAACGGAATGAGTTTGCCGAAGCGCTTTGAGATCCAGACCCAACCCATCAGCGACATCGTCAGGAAGATCATGAAGGAGACCAGCAGAATCCCCACTTCCGACTCATCCATCATCAGGCGATAACGGTAATAATAACGGGCCAGGGATGAATTGAGACTGACCCCGAAGGTGGCAACCGTGTACGCAATCAGAAGCGGCCAGAATGCCTGGTTGGTCAAAATACTTTTGAATTCATCAGACCAATGTTCTGNTTTTTCATTCTGAAGCAAATGTTTCTTNCTTCGAACCGTCAACCAACTGGTGAAACCTGAAAGGATGATCAAGGCTGCCAAAAGCCAGGAAACCTGACTCATCGCTTCCAGTTTTTCNGAAGNACTTTGGGCGGAGGTCAAAAAATAAACAGGAAGTCCTGCCGCTATCAGGGCACCAAGATTTCCAAAAGCAAAACGTAATGCAAAGAGGACGGATCGTTCATTCCTGTCTTGACTCAGGTCTGAAGTCATCGCCATGTAGGGGACTGAAAAAACCGTCATTGCAGTATTCAGAACAAGGTAGGAACCCAACATATACAGAAACCCATATTCAGGGATCACTCCGGAAGGCGGGCTGAAAAGCAGAATCAAACTCGCAGCCAAAATCAGTGTCCCCAAAAAAAGATAAGGCGCCCTGCCTTTGAAATGGTTTAAGGTCCTATCCGATAATTTGCCCATCAANGGGTCCGTCACGGCATCCCAAAATAGACCGATAAATCCTGCCAAACCTGCCCAAAACGGNGAAATCCCGACNATGTCNGTGTAAAAGCTGAGGAGGTAAAGACGCAGGAGTAGTTCAGTTGCGTTGATTCCTGATTCTGCGAAGGAATATCCGATTTTAAATCGGGCACTTAAAATTTTTCTATGTTTCAAGGGATCTAGATTTAAATTCAATGCAGGTTTCAACTTTTAAAAAGAAAAATAACAAAAAGCGTTTANTCTAAAATATCGGCAATCTGTATTGTGGATGATTACGGGCATCATTTATTTCTCGATCAAATCATCNGGTTTGATCATGCTTGAATTTAATCATCCAATGATCTCTTTCAGTTTGACAATCATGAGATGTGCTGATTATTTTCAGTCTTTCATAAAAAAGACACCTTCGCTTCAATCTGATTATGAGTACCCACCACCACTCAACAGTTCCTTCCGATCCTGAACTTCGGGTCAAGGCCCTGGAGTCTCTTCTGGTAGAGAAAGGGCTGGTGGACCCAAAGACACTCGATGAACTGGTAGATCTTTACGAGACGAAAATCGGCCCNAGAAACGGNGCAAAAGTGGTCGCCAAGGCNTGGAAGGATCCAGAGTTTAAAAAATATCTGCTTGAAAAACCNACCGATGCGATCGCCTCCATCGGATACCGGGGTCGTCAGGGGGAGCACATGNGAGTGGTGGAAAACACTGCGGACATCCACAACATCGTCGTNTGCACCCTTTGTTCCTGCTATCCNTGGCCGGTTCTCGGGCTTCCTCCGGTCTGGTACAAATCTGCACCTTACCGCTCCCGGGTGGTCAGTGATCCCCGTTCGGTATTGGAGGAATTCGGAACCCAACTGGCAGAAGATGTGGAAATCCGNGTCTGGGATTCNACATCTGAAATGCGGTACTTTGTCCTTCCGGAAGCCCCTACTGATTTCCAGAACAAATCCCTGGATGAATTGGAATCGATGGTGACCCGGAATTCCATGATCGGTGTTGAGAAAATCAAGGAACCGGAGAATCGATCATGAACAGTGCCCATGATCTGGGAGGCAGGCACGGTTTCGGACCCATTGCTCCTGAAGCCGAAAACAGTGAACCGGTATTTCATGAAGACTGGGAACGTAAAGCCTTGGCCTTGGTCCTTGCAGCAGGATCTCTGGGGCAATGGAATTTAGATGAATCCCGGTTTTCCCGTGAGTCTCAGCATCCCGTCGATTACCTGAGACAGAGTTATTATGAAAACTGGCTCAGCGGGCTTGAGAAACTTCTTGTGGAAAAAGGACTGGTTACAGAAGAAGAACTTTCCAGCGGTAGAGCGTTTTCCAAAGCTGAGGAGGAACTTCAAAAACGAGTACTTCAGCCTGAAAAGGTTTATTCAACCATTGAGAAAGGAGGTTCTACCCAAATGGAAAGTGATGAACCTCCTGAATTCAACATCGGCGATCGAGTCCGGGCAAAAAACCGGCATCCCCTGACCCATACCCGCGAACCGGGATATTCCAGGGGCAGGGAGGGNATCATCGAGGCCCATTACGGTGCTCATGTCATGCCTGATCAGAATGCGCTTGGAAACCGCATCGGGGAGCATCTTTATTGCGTTCGTTTTGATGCCGGGGAATTATGGGGAAAAGACGCTCCTTCCAAGCATCTGGTCTTCATCGACTTATGGGAATCCTACCTGGAGCGCGCGTGAACANAGGCGAAACGGCAGACAAGTCGATCACGGATCTCAAAATGCCAGTCTTGGAAAAGAATCATGAAGGTCCCGTTTTTAAGGAACCGTGGCAGGCTCAGGNTTTTGCAATGGCCGTCACTCTCTCAGAAGCAGAGCATTTAGCTTCAGCTGGCAGGAATGGAGCAGCGAATTAGGTGCCAGCATCCAATCACGGCAAAAGAAAGGGGATCCAGATGATGGTGAGACTTATTATCTACATTGGCTGGAAACTCTAGAAAAAATGCTTTCCAGGAAAAATCTAATCGAACACGCAGACCTTCTTCAGCGCATCNCTGAGTGGAAAGAAGCCTATCTCAAGACTCCCCACGGACAACCCGTTCAATTGGAATCTTGCTGATCATCTATCAGTAAACATTTCTCAAATCCATCTTAGTTTTTTACCTTTCCAATTTTCCATAAGGTCCGGATGAAGGGATGGCGATCTTGTATTGATGCGCTTCGTCGTAACCGCTAGAATTCACCTTCCGAAATGACCTGGCGACTGTTCCTTGTCGATTAANGGGGNAAATCCCCGAAGAACAAAACTGAATCCTGACTATTCAATTCATCATTGTTCAAACAAATTTGAACCTGTTTAAAACCATTTATCCCTGTAACAAATGAATAAAGACAAAGTCGAAGAAGGCATCAAGATGATGCTGGAGGGGTTGGGTGTTGATTTAAATGGATCCCATTTCAAAGATACCCCCAAAAGAGCAACAAGAGCATGGACTAATGAACTATGCTCAGGTCTGGGAGAACAGTCTTTTGAATTAACGACTTTTGACATCGAGCCTGATTATGAACCGAGCATGGTGGTGCTCCAGCATATCCCGGTCAAATCCTTATGTGCCCACCACCTGCTTCCTTTTGTCGGAGAGGCAACGGTGGCCTACATTCCAAATAAGATGCTGTGCGGACTTTCAAAACTGGCCAGAGTCGTTGACTATTTCGCGAGACGTCCCCAGGTCCAGGAAAAGCTGACCCATGACATCGCAAAATATTTACGCAGTCAACTCGACCCACAGGGTGTTGGTGTGATCATCAAGGCCAACCACATGTGCATGCAAATGCGGGGAGTCAATCATGACGGAACGATGACCACCAGCTCTCTGAAAGGATCTTTTATCAAGGAAGGACCGGTTCGGGCTGAGTTTATGGCCCTTGCCCATTCCCAAACCTTAAAGAAGGTCTAGGCTAATCATTTTTGGATAGAGGAAAAGAAACCAGAAAATGGAGAGGCGTTCCGGNAAATTAAAACTGGATGCCTATGCCNCCGGTTAAGGAAAGTCCGCCTGCATTGAATTTTTCGGTGGTACCTCCTGCTTCCAGTTCGGGTTGATAAACCCTCCATGCAGGTCGGACGTAGGCATGCACCAATTGGTTCCTGAACACAAAATAATGCATGGCTTCCCCGTGCAATTCCCAGCCGAGTTTCGCTGTGCCAGCATCAATTGAATTCATTCCCTTGGGAAGCAGTTGGACGCTCCCGGCTTCTGCCCCGAATGCAAATTGCACCGGGCGCTCAGGCCACTGNAAAACATAATCCAGACCGAGGGTGTAGAATTCGAGGCTCTTTGTATTGGATTCATAACGTTGCAATCCCAAGCTATGTCTTAAGGGAGTTTCATCCCGGTATTCTCCTGTTAGCGAAACACCCCATCCGACGAGAGTTCCACCTTTGATGGATTCTGATCCGGAAGAGGCCGAACCGCTCAGGCTCGAAACTCCAAGTTCTGCACGATAGGTGTCCTGACGCAAATCNGGGTTGGCAAACAGGAGCAAACCTCCGATGAGAACGATGATGACTGACATGGGATTTTCTTAAANGCCTGCCTTTTNTGGTTAGGCAATCATGGGCATGTTGAGGTTCAATTCTCGGCCTTCTTCCTTAAATATCTCTTCCGCAACGGATGCCGACATCAGGCCAGGCCAGGTTCGGGGAAGAATACCCGCGAAAAAATCCTGCAGCCTCGAATGCGCCGAAAGCCCAAGAAGCCCCACGGATGACCCTTTGTGTACCTCCCGCACTCTTTGAACCATAAGGTTTGTAATAATCCGCCACATGCTCACGAACATTACCCGCAAGGTGTGCGATTCCTTCCGGAGTAACATCCCTGTTCCGGGTTTGAACCGGCTGGGAACTTCGTGTTCCGGATTCACGTGTTACCGCAAAACCAGATCCAAAACCGATCCCGTCCCATGGATATTTTCTGGCTTTTGAACCACGGATCGCGTATTCCCACTCCCTTTCGGTCAGAAGTCTTTTACCAAGATGCTGGCAATACATTTTTGCATCTTCCCAACTGACTCCCACGACGGGGTGATCGCCAAGGTTTTCAGGAAACTCTCCATTCTTCCAACTCGTCGGAAGCCGATGCCCGGTGCTTTCAACAAATTGCAGATATTCATTGTTGGACGTTTCATAAATATCGATGTAGAAAGATTTGATTCGAACGGCTCTTTCTGGAGACGCATTGTACAGCGGATCATTGCTGCCCATCACAAAAACTCCTCCCCGAAGGGCCACCTGGCCTGAATTGGCTTTTCGCTTTCCTGATTTCTGAATTTTTCTTGTAAATGGATTCATCAACTTCCCCTTTTCCTTTTCTTCAGGAAGGCTGAATTTGATCAAGTCCGCCCAGATGATGACTCCGGAAAAAATACTCATCAATTTTAACGATGCGAGGTAACTGCCATCCGGCTTGGAGGTGATTTTCCCGTACATGAACGCATCCACTCCGTACAACTCCCCCAATCTCCTGGCCTGGGATTCGTCAATGAAAACCTGTTGATTGAGTTTCTGTTCCTGATAGATCAATTGCAGATTTTCACGATCCACCACATTCACCGCACCCTGGGTCGAAAGAGCAACGGTCATATAATCCATCACTTCCCCGTTCTCAAAAATCCGCGGCGAATCGATGCTCCAGAAACTGACCTTTTTAATATCTTCCTCTTTCAAAGCCTGTTCATCCTGGCCGAAAGACTCAATCAGCTTTCCGCTGAAGTCATTCAGCAGTTCATAATTCTGGTTCTGATCAAAAAGGGTGAAGGTTTCCGCCCAGACGATCTGGGAATTCTGAACATCGATTGCTTTCAGAACGAGGGTGTCACTGTAAACATTTCCATAGATGAATAACTGAACGCCGAGGAGCATCCCCAGTTCACGGTATTCATTGGGCGAGACAAATTCAGAGAGTTGAATCCTCTGTTCCTTGAGCAGCAGTTGCAGTTTGGAACGGTCCGTCACCCGAAATCGGCGTCCGCGGACTATTTTGACATTGCTGTAATCGATCAATTCATTGACGTTGATCCGAACCGTCTTGTCTTTCAGACGGATTCGGGAAATGGCAAGGGTGTTGTAACGTCGGTCAATTTTCTGGTGGACGGAATTCGCAATCCTTCCTGCCAGAATTTCATTGTCCACAAATTTCCCCTGTGCCTGGACTCCTGTTGTTTCAAAAAACAACAAAAATCCTGAAATCAGCATCAAATTGAAATGAAATCGGCTGATCCGCTTCATATCGACTCCGGGTGATTAAGTGGCAGGTTTTCTTCGTTCGTTGATCTTTTCAACTGTAGATATTCCTCTTTGAGTTTTTTTCTGGATTCATCAGCCAAAAACATTGCCTCTTCNTTCTTATAACTGTCGTGAGGTTTCCAGTTTCGGGTTTTTAACCGATAGGGCCTCAANCCGCGTTCGGGATCNGTCCGGGTGCAGAAAAGTTCTTCTATCTCAGGACGATCCAGCCAGGATTGCCCCATGTTTTTTTCAAGGGCCAGATACCACCTTGCAAAATGCCGGATACGCCGATCATCAAAATATCCCAGCGGTTTCAGTGATTTCACCATTTCCTGTAAATGCGGTTTAGCCTGATAACGATCATAATCAACAACGTACAGACTTTCTGAGAGAAATAGAGGAGCACCATGCAACAAAAGGCCCTTTGACCTGAGGGTGTTCCCAGTCTGAACAATTTCGATCCCAACGCTTCCCATTTCCCCTTTCATCACCGCATCCTCAACGTCTTCCACTGGTTCCACCTGCAATCCCGGGTAGGCGGCCATGACGATCCCGCTGTAACGTCCCTTGACAAAAACCNTGCGGCCATATCGTGAAAGGGTCTGAAAATCGATTTTGCTCCTCCCCCTTCCTCCCGGTTTTGAAATCAGGAAGAAGCCAACCATGTCCTGAACCTCACAGCCGAGAACCGGATTGTATCGTGTCAATTCCGCAGAACCGGCCACCCGGATACTGGTAGGTTTGATCAACTGGTAATTGTACATCCCCCATTTGGTGACATGGGTCGGGTCCCTCAAATAATACTGGGTCATTGCCAAAAGTTCATCGAGTCCCACCAGGGTGAAATCCACTTCATCCAACTTGATCAGGGAAGAGCCATTATGAGGTTCCTCTCCTTCCACACGGAGGGTGATTCCGTCGATTTCCCATTCATAAGCAAGAAATCCCAACCTGAAAGGACGGGGACTACGCTTACGGTCTACGAATACGGAAAAGCACTTCGGCACATGATCGGGCAGCTGGCTCAATTGCGAGAAGGCCTGTTCGATGTCCCCGGTGCTGTTTTTTTTGCCCTCAGACAAAATCTTCAACATCCCCCCGATTTCTCCTGAATCAGAAACCAAAGTCTTCAGTCGGCTTAGAAAATTTTGTAAGGTTCGGCCGCTTCGGGGGACGGCACAGGAAACCGTCAAATCAGATTCAACAATATTGGATTTACTCAATGCAATCTAAACTCATTGCTGGTTTGCTGTAAGGAAGGTCGGATTTCAGATTCATCTGTTCTGAATAATTGCCTTGCCGTCCTGGGGTTACAAAGGTAAAAAAATGGGCTGGTTTAACATGCAGCGATATTCCCACCAAGAAAAAAATACCAGATATTCTTACTTTTTTAAAGAATTGGGCATCCTCACAAAGATGCATCTTCCAAACTATTGAAGATTAAAGAATTGGTTCACTAACATGGGCAAAACGTTTCCACACTTTTGGGGAATCAAAACATTCCTCAAATGGATCCTTTTAATACATCTAGGACTTCTATCCACACTCATTCATGCTGTCGAAATCCAGCCTAGGGACAGTCTGCATTCTGGGGTGGTAAAGGAAGGAGATTTTACTATTTTCCCACAAAACCGTCTTGGCAACGGGCTTTACCGCAACGGNACTTTGATGGCTTCCGAAGCGGACCAGCAGATCATCGGTTCCCAACCTATCCTCGGCATCGAAAGCATTGTCTACCTTTACCGGGATGTGAACGGGCAGGAAGGTCTTGGATTGGTCAATGGGATCAATGAGGGTACAGGACGCTTAAAAAAAGTCGGAGAGGAATTTTATGAATTCAGCAATTATGAGATCGGCTATCAGCGGATCTTCCGAATTTTGCAGGGGAAAGTCGTCCCTGTCCTGGAAAAGTTACGAACTGCTTCAGGAGTGACCCTTTCAAACACTCACGCGGTTTTTTACCACATTACCGAATCNAGCAATAGCAGTGATAATCTAACGAATTCGAACGATGGCTGGAATTACAAATTCAGACTTCACCTGACCCGGCTCGGCCAGCCTCAACTGGTTTCTCTTTATCAAATCAGCATCGTTGATCAAAGTCCAAAACCGAAGCTTTCCTGGAAAAACGAATTCGAGTTGATTCATCGAAAAAAAGATGGTTCTGAAGAAATTTACAATCTTCAGAAAATCTCTCCCCAGATGTTCTGAAGATCATTGACTCTTATGGATAAAGGATTCTCTCCAAGCGGTGTGATTTATGACATGGACGGTTTGTTGTTGGATACCGAACCATTTTATACCTTAGTCACCCAACAGATTGCACAGCGTTATGGTAAAAATTTTGACTGGAGCCTGAAATCAAAGATACTCGGCAGGAGAGCCTTGGAATCTGCCCGAATGATTGTTGAAACCCTCGAACTTCCGCTCAGTGCTGAAGAATACCTGGAGCAAAGAAATGAGATCCTGCTGGACATGTTCTCAGACTGTCAACCGCTTCCCGGGGTTGTAAAACTGACCCGTCATTTGGCTGAGGCAGGAATCCCTCAGGCCGTGGCGACCAGTTCCAAAAGGGAGATGCTGGAGGCAAAAATCGCCAACCATCAGGAATGGTTTTCTCTATTTCAGACTATTGTTACCGGGGATGATCCTGAAGTGAAAGAAGGGAAACCAGCACCAGACATCTTCCTGGTTGCGGCAAAAAGAGTAGGAGCAGATCCTAAAAAGTGTCTTGCTTTCGAGGACGCTCCCACCGGTACGGTTGCGGCGCATGCAGCCGGGATGGCTGTGATTGCCATTCCTGATGAGAACATGGATAAAAAACTCTATCCAGAGGCATCCAAGATCCTGGACTCGATGGAGGAGTTTCTTCCCGAACTCTGGGGATTCCCCGCATACAACTGAAAAAAACGGAATTCATTCGCCTCCTAGAACTGTACCTGCTGTCCCGCTTTCAGTTTTCTGGAAGGTGAAACAACCACCAAATCTCCTTGTTTTAAATCNCCCCTAACCTTGACCAGTCCCCGACTGCTTCCCAACATTCGAACTTCTCTTCGCTCAAGACGATTTTTTTTAGAGACGAAAACATATTGGGAGCCGCTGTCATTTCGCAATGATCCCGCTGGAACCGCGGTCATCCCGGATGACGAACCAACAAGTTGTATTTGAGCAGTCATTCCGCCCCGCAGAAGTTTGCCGGGGTTTTTCGCGAGGATGCTGAAGGTAAACCTCCTGGTTTGGGCATCCGCCTTCCAGGCTAATTTCTCAACAATGCCGGTGAAAGTTTTTCCCGGGTAGGCAGGCACCGTAAAATCCACCTTCTGTCCCTGCTGAATGGTTCCGATTTCTTCTTCACTGATTCCGCATTCAATCCATACCTGGTCAATATCGATCACTTCCAGGAGGGCTGTCCCGCTTCCCACCACTTCACCGGGATCATGAAAACGCTGGGTGACGATGCCTGAGAGCGGACTCAAAACGATCGTGTCAGCGTAGGACTGCTTTCGAACTTCAAGTTCCTTTTGTGCTACCAGCAGACGGATTCTGGAACTTTCCTCATTGATTTCGTTACGGCTCCATTGAAGTTTCAGGGAATCCAGTCTTTGTCTTGTTGAGGTTCCACGATCGTACATCTTTTGTTCTTCACTGAGTCTTTGCCTACTGTCTTCCAAAGCTTCCCTGGCTTCCTTGAGCGTATTTTCNCTCAGGGAAACCTGCAGTTCCGATAATTCGACCTGAAGTTTGGTCACGGTGTTTTCCAGACTCAGAAGCACCTCACCCTTTTTCACCCTCTGGTTTTCGTCCACTTTTATTCCCGCGATCCTTCCTGCAACTTTGGATTGGATGGTGACATTTTGAAAGGGCTCCACCGTTCCAGCATAGGTCCGCAGTGGTTCATTCGATAACAGAACCACCGGTGCGACTTTAACCTTCACCTGCGCNNACAACGGGTCCTGCATAAGCAGTAAGATTGGGACAGCCATTATCATGGAGACCAGGAGCTTTGTGATCATCTTCTTTTTCAGTCTGCAGTTGCGGTTTTGTCCAAAACGTCTCTTTTCTTCTGTCCAAACAAAACCAGAAAATCATTCAGCAGATAATAAAAAACCGGGACAAGCACGAGGGTAATGAAAGTGGCAAAGAGCACTCCGAATGCAAGACTGATAGCCATCGGAATGAGAAATCTTGCCTGTCGGGAAGTCTCGAACATCATCGGCATCAGACCGAAAAAAGTCGTCAGCGTCGTCAACACGATCGGTCTGAAACGGCGAACGCCTGCTTCCANAACGGCTTCTCTCAAACGATGNCCCTNTTCCCGGAAACGGTTGATGAAATCCACCATGATTAAAGAGTCATTGACGACAATCCCGCTTAAGGCAACCATCCCCAGCACACTGACAATGCTGAGGGTGAATCCAAGCAGGTAATGCCCCATGACGGCTCCGACGATACCGAAGGGAATCGCAGACATGACGATGAGGGGCTGAAGATAACTTCGGAACTGTAATGCCAACAGAGAGAATATGAGCATGATCGAAATGTAACTTCCCTGCTGAACTCCTTTCATCGTGTTCTGCTGGGCNCGGTTGGAACCCTCGAAGCTGATGCGCAGTTGGGGGAATTCTTCCTGAGTTACAGGCAATAAATCCTTTTTCAGAGACCGTTCTACTTCAGCGGTATTCGACTGTGTCGAATCGACATTGGCCGTCACATTAATCACCCTTCTTCGATCGACACGCTTGATGCTGCTGTAGGAAAGCCCATAGTCCAGGGTTGCAACCTGACTTAACGCGAGACGCTGATTTTGAGGCCCCAGAACCACCAGGTCTTCCAGGTTATCAAGATAACGTCTTTCCTCTTCGGGAATACGAAGCATGACGCTGATCTCGTTACCGTCACGCTGAATTTTAAAGACCTCCAATCCCTGAAATGCACCTCGNACCTGCCGCGTCAGATCCTGAGCATTCATTCCCATTGCATGACCTGCGTCACTCAGGGTCAGGCGAACTTCTTTCTTCCCAACATCCGTTGTGTCTTCAATGTCGCTCACTCCGGGATATTGAGACAGGTCCTCCTTGAATCTTCCCACAACCCTTTCCAAAACCTTACTTTCCGGATGACTGAGCTGCAGGTCAATGTCATTTTCAGAAGCAACCCGATGACGGCTACGGTAGGACAGATTGGTCAATCCCGGAATTTGTCCCAGCATCCTCTGCCATTGACGGCTGAATTCCTTGGACTCGAACCCGCGTTCATCGAGCGGTTTGAGGTACACACGCATATTCAGGGTATGGCTTCCTCCTCTTCCGAGAGAACTGTAAATTCCCTCAGCCACCGGCTTCCCTTTTTCTTCCTCATACTTGGCCAGCAGGGTTTGGGCATGCTTCAGCATTTGTGCTTCGACTTTCTCGGTCACTTCTACCGGCGTTCCAAAGGGAAGTTCCGCCCTGACGTTGATCCTGTCACTGTCAATCCTAGGAAAGAAGGTGAAACGAATGTGCCCTCCCAGCGCCAATCCTGCGCAAAGCAGCATCATGAAAAGACCTATCGCCAGGGTGGTATAGCGGTAACGGATGCTGAGATTGAGTGTCTTCCGGTATGGCACTTCGGCAAGCCATTTGAGCATCCTGCTTAGATGACTGCGTGGCCAGTTGAGAATCAGATCTAAAGGACGGAGGAACCATTCAATGAGACGGTAGCGATGGGCCAGATGTCCGGGAAGGATAAACATGGCCTCAATTAAAGAGAGAAACAGGATGACAATCAGAACGTTAGGAATACTGCGGAAAAACTTACCTGTAGTTCCGGGAACAAAATAAAACGGAATGAACGCTGCTGTCGTGGTGAGGATTGTAATCAGTACGGGCATCCCGATTTCCTTGGCACCGTCTACTGCCGCCATAACCGGAGACTTGTTCATCTCCTGATGGGCATAGATGTTTTCACCAACCACAATCGCATCATCAACCACGATTCCAAGAACCAGGATGAAGGCGAAGAGGGACATCATGTTGATACTCACATCGATCCCGGGCATGGCAATCATGGCCCCGGCATAACTGATCGGAATCCCCATCATGATCCAGAATGCAAGGGGGATTTTCAGAAACAGGGAAAGGGTCAAGAACACCAGCACAAGCCCATAGAGCAGATTTTTCACCAGCAGATCGATCCTGTCCTGAAGAATGGTGGANCGGTCGTTGAGAATCGCAGTACTGATGCTTTCGGGCAGGCGCTCCTGGATTTCCAGCAACTGCTTTTTTACCGCCAGAGACACCTCAGTCGGGGTCTGCTCGCCCACCCGATAAACAGCGATCCGTTGNGAGGGCAATCCGTTGTANCGGTTACGCAGGACCGATTCCTCAAACCCGTCTGAAATCCTGGCAACGTCACCAAGCAGCAGCGTTCCCTGCCCGTTTTTCAGCAGGGGAATCCTTGCATACTCACTCGCGCTGTATCGTCGCTCTTTGGTGCGAACCAGCAGGTCTCCACCAGAGGTCTCGATTTTTCCTCCCGGCATATCAAGGGTCGATTGCTGGATAATCTGGGAGATCTGATCCATGGTCAGGGAATACTGCTGCAGAGCGCTGCGGGGAATCTCGATTTTCAGTTCAAAGCCACGGCGCTGTTCCACATCGACCTGGGTGATGGCATCGTCTTTGAGGAGATCACCCTTGATCAATTCCGCCCATTCCACCAGTGAACGATTCGGAGCATCTCCATAGACAACGACATTCAAAACCTCACGACGAATTTTTGGAGCAGTGATCACGGGAGACTCCGCTTCATCCGGGAAGATGGAGATTCGATCGATTTCTGCCTGGACTTCATCCTGGATCAATTTCCGGTTGGAACCCTCGTCCAGTTCAATTCGCAGACTTGCCGCCCCCTCACGTGCGGTTGAAGTGAGTTCTTTGATTCCTTCAATCCCTTCGATCGCAGACTCAATCGGGACAATGATGGACTCTTCTACCTCTTCCGGAGTGGCTCCAGGGTAAGAAATAGATACTCTGATAAGATCCAATTCGAACTCAGGAAAAAGCTCCTGTTTCAGATTCAAGGTACTCATTCCTCCCCAGATAAGCAGAATCAGCATCAGCAGGTTGGCTGCAACCTTATGTTCTGCCATCCATCGAATCATGAANCCTCCTGCTCTGGTTTGTTTTGATTTCTTGGCCGTTGCCTCTTTGCCTCTTCACCGCTACCGGCAGGGACCTTGCTAGTCGTTGGTTTCTGCCATTCCTGTTTCCCGGACTTCTGCTTGTTCATTCCACGGCCAGTGCCTTGTTTTTGTTCCCCATTTCTTCCCTGAGTTTTCATGCTTCTTCCAGGCGCACCGGATCCCTGCAGGCTGACCTTCATCCCGTCGGCGGCTCCCTTGAGCGGGGAAGTCACCACCTCCTCGCCATGCATCAATCCATTGGATACATAAAAATAATCACCTTCCAAATGAACGATCTCGACCTTGCGGATTTGCAGCAATCCGTTTTCCACCACCCAAACCGTGTTTTCATCCCGAAGAGCTCTGACCGGAAGTTCAATCACGGATTCCAGAATCCTGCCTGGAATTTTGACATCGACAAATGCACCAATAAACAAAGGAACAGGAAAAGCAACCCTTTTTTTCTTATACGCCTGCCCCTCAGCTGTTTTTTTGCCAGCGGGGAATGNTTTTTTCTCTTTATTGTCGAGAGAGATCCATTCTCCCGGTTCAGAAGGTCTCAAACGGAAGGGATCCTCGACACTGAGGATCAACTGGACCATCATCCCTTTTGGTGTCAATTCAAGCAGATGCCGTTCAACCCGGCCGTTCCAAATGGCATGTTCAGAACCGACACGCATTGAAACTTCGGCATCAAGGGAAAACTTGTTGGGATCTTCTTCTTTATCCGATTTCTCAGGCTTGTCCATCAGCCATTGAAGACGGCTCATCGGTACATCCGTGAGGACTTCAGCGCTGTCGCTTCCTATCAGGTTCGCCAGTTGGGTGCCGGTATTGACATACTGTCCCAGATCAACATTACGTTCCTGCACCACTCCGTTGAAAGGAGCCTTGATCAAAGTAAAATCCAGGTTCGCATTGTTGAGGGGGTCGAGTGTCATCAGCAATTCTCCTGTCTGAAAATAACTGCCTTCCTCGAGTAACGGGCTGATCCAGTTCACCACCCCATTTACCTGTGCGGTGACGACCACCCTTTGTGCGGCACGGACACTCCCGTGGGTTTCCAGCACAATTCTCGGATTGGAACGAACTGCCTGGGTCACCTCGACGAGAGTTCCTTTAAATCGACCCTGCCTTTTGCGTGCTTCCGGCTTGTTCGCCATAAAATAGGTCACCAGCCCTGCACCTAAGCCCAGAATCACCAACGGCATCCAGAACTGGGGATTGAAAATTTTCTTCAGCATAAGGCTACCTGACTCAATCTTTCGATTGGAGGTTCATCGGTATTTCCAGGAAGAACGTGCTGCCCGAACCTTCTTCGCTTTCCACCCGGAGANTTCCATCATGGGCCTCGATGATGGTCCTGCAGAGATTCAACCCCAGACCATAATGGTTCGAATCGCGAAACCGGGATTTATCGATTTGGTAAAAGGGCTCAAAAATCATGTTCTGCTCTTCGGTTGCTATTCCGACTCCATAATCACGAACACTGAGAACCGCCTGGTCTTCTCTCCGGNNAATACTCACTTCGATAGGATTGGAAGCATCATCACTGAAACGCCGGGCATTGTTCAACAGGTTTTCCAGGACAATCCGTAATTGCTCAGGATCGGCCTCTAATTCCAAACTTTCTGGAGATTCCTTGAGAACGATTTCAGGCTTTCCTTCAGAATAATGTCCCAAGACGTTCTTGACCATTTTCACGACATCCAACTGGTGGAAATTCAGCCTGCCGTTTTGACTCTCGAGGCGGGATGTTTCAAGGATTTCAGTGACCATGCTTTCCAGCATCAGCAGGTCCTCTTCCAGGTTTTTCCTCAGTGCATCCCCTGGCATCATTTCCAAAGCGACCTTCATACGGGTGATCGGCGAACGCAGTTCATGGCTGACATCAAGCAGAAGTTGTTTACGTGCAGATAGCATCGTCGAAATACGTTCTGCCATCCGGTTGAACCCTCGTGCAAGCCGTCCGAGTTCGTCATGCCTGTCACTCCGCACACGATGCTCAAGCTGCCCCTGGGCGAGGGCCTCGACTCCTCCTGAAAGCCAGTGGACCGGTTGAAGCACCCATCTCAGCGCCAGATACGTCAGGAAAATCAGGAACAAAATTGCAACCGCCAGGATGATTCCCAGCATCCATCCGGTTTCGCTGATTTTTTCTTTCTGGTAAAAAATATAGAGGACCTGATCTCCGTTTTTAACCCGGAAAACTCTATCTTTTATAAAAGGATTTCGACCGAAATCTATACTTCTATTCGTCTTCAATTTACGAAATTCATACTGCTCCAAAGATGGAAGGGTTCCTGATGTTTTCCATGAAGTCTCCGGGCTTTGGTAATGGATATTGATAAAAAGTTTTTTGCTGAGTTTTTCTGCCTGAACCCGGTTCGGCGGCGAACCGAGGTCTTTCACCAGATAACTGACATACTGGTTCATGTTTCTTCGAAAAACATTTCGTCCCTGTTCAATATGCATGAGCCAACTGACGAAANTCACGGTTGAAACAATCAGGATCCCCGACACGAACATGATTAACAGCAGTTTGCTAAACAGGGACCCGAAAGGCCTTCTCAGCCATTCAACTTTCAAAATCCTCCTTACCGATGAACATATACCCCGAGCCCCAGATGGTTTTAATGAAACGGGGATGCTTGGAATCATCTTTCAGTTTTTGACGCAGGCGGCTCATGTTGATGTCTACGGTCCGTGAGTAAGCATCCCATTCAACACCATGCAGTGCTTCCATGATCCGATCCCGGTCGAGGACTTTTCCGCCGTGCCGTGTCAATAACGCCAGGCATTCAAATTCAAGGGTCGTCAAATCCAGTAATTCACCATCGAGTTCCACCCGTTGACGTGGATAATTTACTCTCAATCCTGAAAAAAGCCTTTCCTCTTTTTCATCATTGCCGTTTCCNGCCCTGCGTAAGACGGACTGAATCCGGGCAACCAGTTCTCTTGGCTCAAAAGGTTTCGGCAGATAGTCATCGGCGCCGATTTCGAGTCCGACAATTCGGTCGGTGGTTTCACCGCGTGCGGTGAGCATGATGATCGGGATATTCGAATCCTTCCGGATCGTCCGGCATACTTCCAGGCCGTCCATTTCAGGAAGCATGATGTCCAGGATCACCAGATCCGGTTTCTCNCTTTCCAGGAATTTNAGCCCCTCACTGGGTTTGATTGCGGTCAGAACCTGAAAACCCATTCCGCCCAGATAATCGGTCAGCAGCCTGTTCAGCTTNGAGTCATCATCGATGACAAGGAGTTTTTGAGATGTGCCTTCCATTTTCCGTCTGGGTTTTCCTGATCCCTGTCAATGGTCCGAATTCAGACCAATTTCCTGANAGGATTCATTGATTACTTTCGAATCCAAGGATTCATGGAACAAAGGATTGACTCCCCTTACATTAATCCCATATTGATAAGTCAATTGCCCTCCGGTTCCACCCAGCAGNATGATCCAGATGAGTCCTACCCCAAGCCGGAACCAGATAGGATTTCCGCAAACCAAAATCCCTGTTTCTGCGCCGGGTCCAATAACGAATTCCCACCAGAACGAAAACAAAAAGGGTTCCCAGGATTCCAAAATTCTGGTGAGTCCCTATCACCTCATGAAGTTCGGTTTCTTCATAGGGAAAATGGGAAATGACTCCTGAAACTGAAGCAGGGATGCATGACAACCCTCCTACCCATAATAGCAGCCAACTCGCCTCATTCCACCTGGAAACCCGCATAGACAGGAAACTCAAAACAAAACTGAATCCCAGGAATGCAATGGGGAAATGGATCAGGATGGGATGAAGATCCTGGGGGATGTTCNTGATGAAATCCAGCATCATATCATTATTCCCCCTCTCAGTACCAATGATGCCAACGGCGTTGACGGCGTTTTTCCCTCCTGTCTTTGCGGCGTTCCATCTTTTCCACGATTTCAGCCCGCTGTTCCTCNGTGAGNATTGNATGAACCGAAGCAATGGTTTCTGCGGCTANAGGGATTCGTTGATGGATGGCATCCCAACCCGAACGCAAATTCGATTCGAGACGGGTGGTATCGGCAGACTCGTTGTTGAGTTGTACAATCACTTCATCAATAATCGAGAGTCTCACCTGCTGAATTTCTTCCCGTTCGATCAATAGCTTTTCAGTCAACGGCAGCATTTCCGTCTCCTGTTCCGGGGTCAGATCAAGTCGATCGGCAATTTTTCCGTTGATCTCTTCGGCGGTAGGCTCTTCATCCGAAAATCTCCAAAAACCTCTCCGGCCTTGGGTGATCCTTTCTCTCCGATTTTCCAGTTTCTCGGAAAGCTCATTTCTTTTTTCTTCACTCAACACGGCATGATACTCGGAAAANGCATTGACTGCTTTAGGAATCATGGGCTCCATCTGATTCCAGCTCGAATAAAGCATGTTTTGTAATTCCTCCTGATCAACTGATTCATTTTTGAGCTGAACCAGGATCTGTTCGTATAAACTTGTGCGGAGTGTTCGGAAGGTTTCACGTTCCGCCAAAATTTCTGCCGTTACCGGCTGCACACGGGCGGCCTGCTCCTCGGTTAAATCGAGTCTTTCTGCAATGACGGCATTCACCTCTTCTGAGGATGGGTCGTCTTTAGCACACCCTGTCAAAAGGATTCCTAATCCGATGAACATTGCTGCTGATATTTTCCAGAATAGTTTTGATAACATATTTGATCTCCAAAAAAAGTTTTGATTGATGTTGATCAAGATANTCGATTTCTNCCGGAAGTGGATTTCAGAGCGGTAACACTGAGTAACAATATGTATCAATCCTCAGGAACAAATGGATCCTCCTTCTTCTTCTGGAAAAATAAGGTGGAATATTCATTCGGGTTTCTGCCTCCAGGATCCATGATTAGAACTTCAGATTGATTCGGTGAACTGATAATTTGTCATCCATAGTAAAGCTTGATCATCATCCTTTCATTCCTCCAAACCAAGTGATTCAAAACATTTTTAAAAAAACGCTGGAACGTAAAGCATGCTTTTCAGCCGGNATCGAAGTGAACCGCCCCTTGGACATTTTACCAGGAGCCGAAGAGATCCGGGTATTGTTGCTTGGAGACTGGGGTTCAGGTTCGATCGAGCAGAAAAATATTGCCGAAAAAAGTGCAATCACCTGCGATCAACTGGGCTGTGATCTGGTCTTGATGATGGGGGACAATTTCATCCAGCATGGAGTCGAAAATCTTGACGATCCTCAGTTTCAGGAAAAATTTGAGAAGGTCTATACCCAGAAAGTTCCCTTCTATCCCGTCCTGGGAAATCATGACCTGCAGGGGAACTGGCGGGCACAAGTGGAATACACCAACCACAGTGACCGCTGGACAATGCCTGACAGNAGCTATGATTTCCTGGGAGGCCCGGTCCAGTTCATGGGCATCAACACTTCCTGCACGGTCTGCTCCCTCTGGAAACTACTGAGCCCNAGAACCACCCCNTGGAGAGTGGTCTTCGGCCATCGGCCGATTCAATCCCAGGGCAGACACCGCGGGATGAACTGGCTGGAAAAANAGTTTCTGCGCTCGTCCTCCGCCCAGCTTTATTGCTGTGGACACAANCATATTCTGGAACACTACAACATGGGAAACATGGACCAGATCACTTCGGGAGGAGGAGGAAGCCCGCTGGAAAATGAAAAAGTTAAAAGCAGTCCAGAAGCCGAATTCCTCCATCCCAACCATGGGTATGTTTGGGTCCATTTCAATCAAGAAAAGCTGTCCGCCAGATTCTTTGACCAGAACGGAGAAGAAGTCTATCAATTCTCTAGAAATCAAAACTGAACCCGGAGAAAA
>FUFK010042485.1_pt1 | contig 23696 bp, 17 predicted proteins | sample 1021851 | NCBI WGS metagenome assembly FUFK01 (sample SAMEA51879418, study PRJEB19060) | metagenome | reverse complement strand
TACACTCAATGAAGGCATGGAAACTCATTGAGAAGCTGAACACAGACATGCAGATACTTGCCTTTGAGGCGATCCAGAACGGCACCAGCAAGTTTTCTGACATTGAAGACAAGTTGCGGATTATCGAGCAGGACCAAGAGAGGAAGATGGTGTCACCGACCACGGGCTCATTGATAGAAAGGATGGGACTCATAGACATAGGGTTTCGCGCCTTCGAGACACTTCAGGAATCAATAAGCGGAGTATCCGAACCGAACTTGATCGAACTCCAAAAAGAATTCGACACTAGTAGTATTGATTGGACGAAAGTCACCAAGGAAGGAGACATGGAGAAGTTTATCTACAAGTTGGAGGAGCAGCGTACGTTATTGGAGCACGTCATCGCAGGAGTAAGTTCGCTCGACCCAGAGTACGGAGACTACCCTCCCCCGATGCATCTGTACTACAAGATGAGGACGATGCTGAAAGACAAAGGTGCACCAGGGTATGGAGGAGTTTCATACACAAGGATCCAGGCGGATATCGCAGAGGCCCTGAAGAAGGCAAAAGACGCAGGAATAAAAGCGGGCGGGGAGGACGAATTGAACGCCAAATATCAGGCACTTGTACGAGCGTTAAAGGACATCGACCGCGGAATGAAAGAGAGTAAATCTGACATCTTGGCAACGGAAGAAGCAGCAAAAGGAAAAAACAAGACAGGAGGAGGCAAACCACGCTGCATGGACTATTTTCACGGAGGACCGGATGCGTGCCCCCATAGTGGCGGAAAATGCTCGGGGTGGCACGTGACGAGTGAACAGTATTTTAAAACCGGGGAATGTAATATCGACAAAGCGGGTCAAGTTTGCAAACGAGGGGCGGGATGCCGCTTCCGGCACAAAAACGATTACTTCGTAATAAAGCCAAAGACGAAGCCCACTCAAGCGAATAACGTGAACGTAGAAGACGACGATCAGAAGGAATCCTCCTGAGATGAGTCGAGCGAGAATGTGAACAAAGAGCTGATGGTGACGACGGAATTCAACCAACCGGAATCACTGAAAGCCTTAGAAGAAGAACTAGATATTGGAAGTATAGACAAAGTGAGTACAGAGGGATACTTGAAGAATGAAATAGATGGAGACGAATTGAAAAGAATACTGAGATTGGAAGACAGTGCGCAACGAAAGTTGATGGTTGAAAGCATCCGAGCAAAATCGGAGGAGATACAGAAAGAGTCGATCAAAAGAAAGGAGATTGCAGCAAACGAACAAGAGAAGAAAGAACGGAAGGAAAGAACCAGCAAGATAGTGAACGCAGTGTGGAGCAGTGGCGACAACGAAGATGGCGATTGGGTGTCGGTTAACCTCGGGAGGACGCTTGTAAGCAAGAAAACGAGGCACAACCTATTCGCGGCAGTGGCAGCAGCAGGAAGCACACTGGGCACTGTAATGAAATTAGGAAGCGAACCATACTTGGTGGACGCCGAAGGACACAAGTATAAATTGAGAAAAATAGGGAGGCAATTACGCTTTGAGGCGAGGATTGTGAATCAAGAAGGGCAATATCGTGAGGTAGAATTTGTCCATGATACTGGAGCGGCATCGAATGTATTGAAGGTCGAGGATGCCGAATTTTGGGAAGACAGAGGGAACGAAATAGTGTCGATGTCGGGATTCAACGGATCGAGCGAAGACCTAAAAGGAGGAGGAGATTTAGAAGTACGGATGAAACCGATGAAGGAAGAGCAGACGCAGCACAGCAGACAGCAGAAAAGGATAATGACGATGGACGATGTGGTGAATTTAGTAGCGGTGGCGGAAGCAACTAAGAGCGAAACCGACGCAGATATGGAGTTTGATGTGGGTGAGTCGGAAATACTCAACATCAACTTTGAGGACATCCTGAATGAAATCACCGATGAGAAGGTGAGGCGACACATACTCACGAAGCTCTCATCGGCGAGAACACTGATCGACATCAACAAGGAGACAAACGAGAATCAGGTAGATGAACTGAAAGACAACGAGGTACTTGAGAAGAAGTGGAATGAGCAATTGCAAATCTTGAAGAGGATGAACGAGATGGAAAGGCAGCATGAACTGCACCCACACCTAGGACGTGAAGCGCTCAATAAGGCCGTCCAGGATGGAGTCATTCCTGGGGGCATTATGCTTGAGCAGACGAACGAAGACCCCGCGGATCAAATTGGGGGAGGCACAAAACCACGAATTTCCCGGAAGAGGAAGAAGACAAAAGCAGCTTTGGCGCGGGATGAAGCGATGTCCAAGGCCCGGCAGGAGAGGTGTCCATTCTTCTTGACGATGGGCGATTTGATAGTGCTGAAGAATGAGACCGCAGGAAATCGATTCGGGTATGAATACATTTTGACATTGATGTGCGCGGATTATGGGGTAGCGAAAATCTACCCTCTAAAAGACAAGACGGACGTTCCTAGAGTGTGGAAGCAATTTCAGCAATGGCTAAAAATCATTAGTCCATTTACGAAAGCCAAGGTAGGACAAGCAGCTGAAGTTGTCATATTTGCCAGCGACCGAGGCTCGGAATTCATCACGACATCCGGAAGGCAATTGTCGGCGATGGAAGAGGAGCTGGTGAAGAGTGACATTGCGAGATGGAATCCTTCCGCAGGGGATTCGAATAAATTAGGTAAGATTGAACGATTTAACCGAACTCTTATGGAAGCAGTAGGAGTTTTCCTGAGACGAGCAGGGGCGAAGAATATTTATGCGTACGACGCCGCGACGATGTTCGAGGCGCATTTTAACGGGATGCCAACGGGCTTCAACAAGAAAGGAGGAGGAGAAGCACCGTTTAAGTCGCTGGGCATACCCATAGATAGCAAGAAGTGGCAGCGGTTCATGTGTCCAGCTTGGATACAGATGCCGAGCACCAAGAAAAATGAAGATGGCGGAGGAAAAGAGACGAAGCACCTGATGCCCAAGGCGAGGCGATGCTGGATTATCGGGTACGGGTCGGGGATGTACGAGGGAAGCGATTTCGATGGGTACAAAGTAATACTGGACACCGGGGAAATCTACGCGTCATCGAACGTTACGCCGACACCGCACATGGAAATGACCAAGAGTTACTTGACCGGCAAAACGCATGACCCACTGGGCGAAGGGAAGCTGATTGAGCGAATTTTTGACGTGGATGGGTCTGAGACGTTGCGATGGGAAGATGCCAAGGTGAATTCGCCGAGAGAAGAGAGAGAAGAGAGGAAAAGCCCTCCCCTTCAGCAGGAAGAGGAGGAGATCGAGAAGCATGCGGGACGACCACCACGATCCAATAGAAACAGAATGACAGCAGGGACCGGAGTGACGGGGCAAATGCTTCATGAACGTGCAGCAAAAGATGAGAAGCGCCGGAGAGAACACGAAAGTAAACAGAAAGCAAGGCGCGAGATCCGCTTGGCAAGAGCGGCAAAGATGGGACTCCAATGGATTGCACCAGACGAGGCAGGGAAGAAAGATAAATGCCGAATCAGGTACGATTATTATTGGAACAGGGTGAAAGACTTTGCAACCTATGACAAACTGAAGTACGCGGCCCCTCAGCACTGGGATTCCGGGGACTTGATTCACGATTGGGTGAGAGGATTTGTCAAACCCATTCAAATTGAAGGAAGTCTCGACCTTGAGGAAGTACGTGACATAGATATACAGCAGGAATTTGATGATACGAAGATAAACGACATCAATGCGATGGTCGAATGCGAGGCAGAGATTGGATTAGAGATGGACGAAGATTACATTTACATAGTAGAAGAAAGTGGAGCGTCGAAATACAAGAAGGTAGACGGTAGCGTCGTCCTCGAGATGACGGAAGACAAGACGATGGGAGCGGACATGAGACGTGAGGAACGCATTCGAGACGAGTTCTTCAAAGAGATTGTACGGGAACTACAGATCGAGTTAGATGTGGACGAGAAGCCACCTGTATGGCTAGCGTTGGCCGCATTCCACAATGCCGTGATCTACAAGGACGGTAGAAGGGTGCCAAGAACGATTACGGAGGCCATGCGATTGCCTGAGTGGGAAGAATGGAAAGACGCGATCCGTAAGGAAATCCTGGGTTTGATTGAGATAGGACTATGGGCGGAAGTCCCTCGAGAAAGTGTACCAAAAGGGACGAAAATTTTACCCGGGAGGATAATTCTGGATATCAAGTTGATTGATGGAAAATTTGACAAGTGCAAGGCACGATATGTTTTGAGAGGAGACTTGAGCAAGCATGGTGAGCATTTCTGGGAAAGCAGCAGCCATCAAGCGAGGGCAAAGTCAATGAGGATGATGTATGCAAACGCGGTCGCTGACTACGGGCGGACGCGAAGTAAGAGTTACCTCGTAAGAAATTTGGACGTGAAACAGGCGTACTTGAAAAGGATGAGAAAGAAAGGGGTGGATCCCGACATATACGGAGAACTTCCAGAATTCACCGACGGGATTTGCCGAGACAAAAGCTCAGGCTATGTTGCATTGATGAATAGATTTTTATACGGTGCCGTAGACGCCGGAAGGGCCTTTGAACGAGAGATGTGTGAATTCATGGACTCGATCGGGGCGGTGGCGACGGTTTCTGACCGGATGATCTTCCAATGGGCATGGAACGGGATGAAATTGAAGGCGTGCGTGCATGTAGACGACGTCTTGTATAACGGGACCAGCGATAGAATTCTTGACGAGTTCTTTCGACTGGCGAACAATTATTTTGGAGAGTGTACGGGAGGAGGTGTAGCAGACTTCGTGCTTGGAATCAAAATTGAATGGGACCTTGAAGAGCTCACGGTAAAACTAAGCCAGCGGGCTCATGTAGAAAAGTTCCTTGATGAGTTTAAGTTTGACTCCGCGGCGACGAAACCGAAGCCAACGCCACTACCTCTGAACGTGAACGCAAGAAAGAACGAGGGACCTAGGGTTCCGAAAGAAGAATGGGACTATTTCAAATTTTGTGGATACGCAAATTGGCTGGCAGTCAACACCATGCCTGGAATAGCGGGAGCAGTAAACTTAATTGGGCGTTTCTCTCAGAATCCGGGAGAGGAGCATGTCAATTTGCAGAAGCACCTACTTCGATACTTGGTTGGACATTTGGACGAAGGGCTGACGTATTGGGGAAATGCTTCGGTGTTGAACAGTGAGTACAACACCATAGGCAAATTGGTAATGTATGTGGACAGTGACTACGGAGGATGCGAGGATGATAAACGCTCAACCACAGGGGTGATCATCAAACTGAATGGCGCGGCAGTGATTTGGAGAGCATTGAAGCAACGCGTCAACACGACGGCGACTTCGCACAGCGAGATGAACGCATTGGCAAGTGGAATCAAGGAATTAGTATGGGCAGTTGATCACATGAACGAAACAGGGTATGAGCAAGCGACCGTACGGGTGCTTGAGGATAATCAGTCGACACTGCTACAGGCAACTGGGGACTTCAAGAGTGGCAAGTCCGACCATTACCGAAAAATGCAGTTCTACTGTGAAGATAATTTGAGAAAGGGACTATATTGGCTGGATAAGGTGCACACCGACGACAACGAAGCGGATCTGCACACCAAACAAGTGTCACCAGTTGCGAAGTATGAGAAATTAAGGGATCGAGTGAATGGCACTACGCCATTCACTTACATGAATCAGAAGATCAAGGACATTTTGAATGGCAAATATGGATAAGATGGCGATTATATTGCTCAGATCAGAATTAGCGACGTCGCGAAGTACCAGTACTCCATGACCAAAAGGGAGGAGCACATATTGGTGCTTCGGCTAGTCGAGGGAGGAGCGTTAATCTGAGCATATAAGAATAAGATAGTAAGCTAAGAAAGAACAATAGGGGAATTAGAATGAAGGCACGCATTTTCACGAGGAGCACTGTCGTCGTGAATCAATAGAAAGAGTCCGAGGAAGAGGGAAGCTGCAACCCTTAACCAAATCTGGAAGCTGNTGGGAGTGGGACCATCAACACTACGGACGGCATAGNAAGCGNGCATAGAAACAAGTGAGTACNNATTAATAAGGAGCATGGAGAANGAGGANAGAAATAACAGAGAGACGAGAGACAATTAACACACCGTNGCACGAGACCAAGGANGTAGTACAAGATGATGATGAGTCGGGAACGATGGATTGGTTTACCAAAGTTTTCGCCTCACTGAAAGTGGGTACGGATGGGTTCACTGGCTAGCTTGCGCTCCCAGTGATCCTAAACGGGACTCCACCGGCCTGGCGAGGCCTCTATAGTGAAAGGAGTAAGATGCACAGTGGAAAGGGCCGACATGACGTGGAATCTGCTCACGAAGGAAAGAATAATGAAGATGTAGTACCAAAGCTTGCGCTCGTACCTCGTCGGACAATCNAACCTTTGCGAGTCTGTATAGGACACTGAGAGGAAGTACTCCTGTACTCAAAGCTTTACCACTTAAAGTACAGTCGTAGNACAACCGTACCAGTGGACGAATACTTGATGACACCGTACATGCAGGCCAACAGTACATACAAAGAAGAANGACAGAAGATTCTTCAGTCGAGAGAGAAAAAAAGAGAAAAATTACTGACGTCGTATCTCTGACGTCGATCTCACAACCCAGACAGGCCATAGCAACGCGAGAGAGAGACACAGGTCTTTCTTCGTGGGCTCCCATCTAAGTCTAGAAGAGAGAAGTGAGTTTTTAGTCACTTAAAACGGTTATNCGGCCCTAGTATGGCATTCCTCTCAGCGCAGAAGACAGGAACAAAAGTAAAACCAGGAATGCAAGAAGAAATCGATGAGGAGCCAGCAGAAATCCAACATGAGATGATGGATGTACTCGCTTTACCAATTCGTGCAAAACCGCTGTTTCATAACAATCATGAGGATGTTGATGAATTCCCTCTCTCCGAGTCAAAAGATGGTCTCAAATCAACGTCGATCGTAGTTGGAGATGGATTATTTCGAGTTGTTGAAACAACCCTACACCAAGATGGTATTCCGCGAATCGATGTGCAATTGGTGATGGATGCTGAACTGACAAGTTTTCAGCATGTCATTGAAAAACCAACATCCATTCAATTCGGCCTTTCTGCTGGGTTCACGCTCGTCGGCCTGCTTTTGATGATGATTCAAGGGTTAACGCCGATCGGTTTAGGTCTCGGTTTGTTCTTGGTTGGGTTGAAATTCCTTCCAACACATCTCGAGAAGCATCGGCTCATCTTCTCATCTTGCGGCAATTCTCACGAGATTGAATTAGGCACGTGGAACGCCTTCAATCCTGGGTTCCGAGCAAGTATGGCGTTGATTGGCCCAACGATGGCGGATTACATGCGAACTGGTCAACTTGACATCTCCGAGATCAACGAAGTACACAAGCAACTTCGCACACCAGTTGTTCCAATCATGGAACAACCGATTGCACAGCTGCCAGAGCCTGCTGCACCAGTCGAAATTGTTCCTTTACAAGCACCGGAAGTGGCCCCTACGACAGTGACACTTGAAACAGAACCTGTTGTCAATGAAGCTCCCGAACAGGAAATGCCCGCTCCATTGGGCCCTCCTGCATCCACACCTGCTCCTCCAGAACCAATGCCTGCTCCACTTCCTCCTCCACTTGCACCACCTGTTGGGCCGCCGAGTCCTGCACCACCTCCTGTGATGCCCCAGCCACTCCCAGCACCGCTGCCTCCACCAATCGCTCCTCTCCCAGCAGGACCGCNGGGAATGAATCAGCCGATTCCACTCAACATGCCAATGCCTGAAGCTCCACGAATTGCCGTTCAGGCAACACCAAACGATGAGCCTTCAATTTCGCAAGAAGAGCAAAACGCGCTTCTTGATGAATTGTCTTGATCAGTTGATTCCGCCAGCTGCTGGAAGATGCATCGATTGAATCAGCCGTTCTGTTTGTTGGCGTAATTCGTTCAAATTCGATGGTTCAGGAAGTGGATATGTATCTGCATTGAGAGGTACACGAACACCTGGCCCAGGTACTCTATTCAATGCAGTACCCAAACGAATTGCGTCCTCAAAGAATATCCCAGATGCACCCATGTGCCTTGCTTCGAGGCGCATTCGAACCCATTGGTTGTACTTAGGAAGAATTTGGCCAATCGCATCAATCAATGTTGATCGTTCACCATCTCCTTGGTCACCTTGAGGAAGAAGTCGTAACGTTAACCGAAGCAATCGATCGACNCGAACATCACGGGGTTCGCTGCCAACATGCGACGCTAAGGCTCTTCGTACAACAGAAACATCTCTCGAACCGGTGAGAGTATCTGCCTCATCCGTTAAACCGATGAGACGAAGAAGGCGTTCGTAAGAGGTCAAATCGCCTTCAACGACTGAAGTTGATGCTGGTGCATCAACTCTTTTCTTCTCTTCTATGACATGCTCTTTTTCCTCTTCGATGGGTTTGATGTCTTCTTCCATCGATTGGGTAATTTCTTCGGCTGCTTCTCTTGCCAGTTTCAACTTTGATTCTTCTTGACGTTNGCGCCACCAACTCCAGCGTTCGACTGACCACTTATCATCTGCAAAGAATTCCTCATCTGACACACCATCATCGTGTAGATGCTTTGTGTCTGGGTGCTGCCGCTCTTCCTCTATTGATTTGATGGGGTGTCCCGTGTTGTTGGGTATAGCAAAAGCCTCTTCATCATTGATTGTAGGTTTGTCTTCCATAGCTTCCAGCATTGCTTCATGAGCCTCTTCAAGAGTTGATTGGGGTTGAACTTTTGCGGGCATTTTTCGAATCAGAGATTGTTCNCGAGGAACAAGAACCGGCCGCTGTTCCGGAAGCCAAGTGGTGTAAGTGTACGTTTCATCTTCGATATCTCGATCTGCGAGATGGCGAATCAAGGCTGGAATTTGTTGTTCNATTTTGACCAACTGCAATGGGTTACGAATATGTAGGCTGATTTCTCCAGCACGATGTACATCACGTCGCCAATCGAGATTGGTAATTCTACGCTGTGTTGCCACGATACGTGACATAGCNTCCATTGCTTTTGGGAACTGTTGGAAGAAAGCATCTGGTTGCTCGTTGAGAAGTTGTAGTAATTCTGTAACGTTCCAACCACGGCCNTCGAGACGTAACAACTCTGCTTTGGTTCGCTCGATGGCATGAGAAGTCACACCACTTGCAACGAGATGTTGGGACTGATGCTCAATNGAGGCGACGGCATGCTCAAACGAACGCAAATCAGAAAATGTCTTTTGTAAATCGACTTGCCCTGCACGACCTGCTCGCTCCCATTCTGTCTGAAGCATGCGTCGATGGCGTGTGTTCCGCAGTGTTTTCTTGCTCAACCATTGCTCCATCTCATCGAGTAAATCATTGTCCAAATCCATGGTACGAAGGATGGTTGAACGCCTCTCAGTTTCTTCTTCTCCTCCAAGAGAGGTGTCGAGTTGTAGCATGTCCTCAAGCAGTTCATTTGCTCGGTTGTAGAGAGGAAGTTGAAGATTTAATTCTTCAAGACCTTGTCGTGGATCATGTGTCATTTTGTATCGCCAGACATCCATATCAAACCCAAATTGTTCCCACCGTTCAATCAAAGAAGCACCTTGAAGTTCCTTTTCAGTCCATTGCTGCTCCAGTGCATCGATGTTATCTAAGAAAGCATCCGTATGCTCAATCTTTCCGACAATTCCATCGATTGAAGCATCATGGTGATTCCACAGTTTCTTAATCTCGTTCCATCGTTCTAAGGCAGCAGAATGACGATGATATTGTTGTTCTATTTCGGGAAAAAGATGCTCCCACTCCAACAAGTCTTCTGGAAGAATTCGTAATCGGTCTTCGTATGTGTAGCCTTCAGATTGCCATTGACGTAGCATGGTATTCATTTCGTTGAGACGGTTTTGGAGATGCGCGGATATTGTTGCAACATTCTTCTCGAGTGTTTCAATCTCATCGGATGGTGATTCAACGAGGTCGTTGGCTCGACCAACGAAGGTTTCAGCAAGGACTGGATCAAATGGAAGAATGTCAGATTGTATACGCAATTGCAGCAAGTCCATTCGGTTTGAGTAGTCTTGTAGTTCCTCAATTTCATCAAACTGCTCAATGATTTTTGACGATTGGATTGCAACGTTGTATCCTTTTTGATTTAATTGCTGAACTGCCTTTTCGATCAACGTGCGTTGACGTTCTTCATCCTGAACGAGTTGTTCGAGTTCATTGATGATGTTCGGATAGTTCGCTGGTTGCGCAAGAAGAGGAAGGAGCAAATCCAGTGACGTCCAGCTGGATTCATCGAGCAATGCAGCGATGTTGATGATGTTCCAAAATTGATCTTGCAATTCTTCGTTCATCGACCATTGAGGATACCAGCGATAATATCCAGATTCCCAGGGAGCATTTGTTGTACTCCATTGATTGAATTGGTCTTCTACTTCTTCCAAATCGTTTGGATTTCGGAATTCATCAATCAACTGATGAATATCTTCTGAGGATGCAAACGGTTTCATACGAGATTTGAGGTGTTGTGCCGATTCCACAATTCGTTGTAAATCAGCCAACTCAGAGGGTTTCAATTGGCCAGCGCCTTCTTGGAAAGAGGGTGCATTAAAGCCTAGATCTTTCCAAATGGAGAGATAGGATTCCAAATCGATGGAATCCTTGGAGGCATCATCACTTCCCATGTTTTCTCCTCCATTGGTTGATACAACTGCATAGGTTTTCAATGTGAGCCGTGATTTGGTCTAATTCATTCGAAATTATTGGGCTTTGGAGATTTCCAAAGGGTTGGAAAACAGGTGTATGATGCTCATCAAAGACCGCAGAACATAAAGGGAGTTGAACAACTAAACAGGCAATGGAGCCTATTACATTCCTCGTTGTTGGTCTATCGGTTGGCGCAGCAAGTGCTCTCACGTGGAACCTCTATCATGCAAGAAACGCCTTGCAGGACGTCTCTGATCGGACCATCGTTCTCTCAGAGTCACAAGGTGCACATGCAAAACAAACGACCGATGCGTTGGAATTGCTTCAGAAAAAAATCGATCATTACGACAATTTGCTTGGAGCGCTACGGGCCACGCATCCAACCGTCGATTTCGGCATGCGTGCTCATCAAGCGATCGCTTCACTGGAAAGTGGGATCGTTTCAGCGAGTATGGTACAAGATGCAATCGACGCTGTTTATTCATCAATCCCGTTACAGAATGTCGATATCGACTTGTCACCAATGCAAGCCCAAATGACGTCACGCCTTCTCAATGTTCTCGACCAAAATGGTATGACGATGGCGACATTGAGTCTCGATGGTCGTCAAGCGCTGCAGGTAGGACTTTGCTCATTGCATTTGCAGAATCTAGATTGGGCAGAGAGCGCTTTCGGAGTCGCACATCAGGCATTGCCTGGAAACGTGGTTGTGCTGCAAGGCCTCGAGAAGGTGGCCCTTCTCAAGGCGGATGATGTTCTACGGCTCCATTGGTTGGAAGCGCAACTACGAATTGATCCCGATAATCCTGAATTGCTACGAACTCATGCCCACATCCTTGTTCAACAAGGAGATGAGAACGCTGAGAAGGATGTTCGACGGCTTGAAGCACTTGGGCTTGATACGCCCGCAGATCGTTCTCTTCTCGCTGGACTGCGTCATCGAGCTGGTTCATCCAATGAAGCGATTGATGCCATCGAACAGGCACTTGCTGAAGACAACAAGAAACCTGACTACTGGCTTCAATATGCTCAGTTACTCCACGAAGCTGAAGAGAACGAACGTGCTTTGGAAGCCGTCGATAGTTGCCTAAACCTCGATCGTCAAATTGGTGAAGCATGGGCCTTGAGAGCTATCTTACTGAGCGTTAAGCAGGGACGTGAAAAGGAGGCTTTGAAAGCAGCTACACATGCTGTTGCATTGGATTGTGGTGGCGCTCAATTGATTGTGTTGAAGGCTGATTTGCTTGCTGAATCAGGTGATGTTATGGCAGCTGAAACCTCACTCGAGAAAGCCATTGAAAAGCATCCGATGGATGCTGAACTCCGCAGCACTGTTGCCTCGCGACGTTTAGCAGAGGGGCGCATTGAGGTTGCACAGGCGCTTCTTGATGGAACACCTCCGAACATTGATCATCCAGAACTCCACATTGTTGAAGGGCGCCTTCACTTGGCTCGTGCGGATCGACGACGTGATGGAACAGGAGAAACCGATCAACTTCTTCTCAGCTCTGCTATTCAATCCTTCCAGGCAGCTCTCCAACTCAATCGAGAACTTGGCGTTGCATGGCTTGGGTTGGCACGCACGCAGCGCCTCATGAAGAATCTTGATGAGGCGAGCGAATCGCTTACACGTGCTAAGCGACTTCTAGGCGATACGGACTCAAGTTGTTCAATTGAAGGTGCATTGTTGGCAATTGATCTCGATGATATTCATGCTGCAACGCGTTACATCGATGCTGCAGAAATACAAGGCAGTGGTCCAACTATTGCCTATGTACGAGGAAACATTGCTATCAAATCCGGGGACGCTGAACGCGCCATTGCGATGTATACTGAAACGCTCAATGAGCGACCAAAACACATTCGAGCGAGACTCAACCGGATCAGTTGTTATCTCGGGCTCGATCAGGCTGTTGAAGCAAAAGATGATGCGAACATCCTCCTATCTCTCGCCCCAGAACTGGCCGTTGCTGTCTTTGCAAAAGCCGATGCACAATCTCGTCTCGGTGAGTGGGAAGAAGCAAAGGAAGGATTCCAGGCAGTGCTTGAGCAAGCCCCTCATCACCACATGGCTTTGACGAAATTGGGTGCATGCTTCCTCGCCTTGGATCGCCCAGAACGTGCAGAGGGTCCAATCAATGAAGCGCTTCGACTAGCGCCTGACCATGCAGATGCTTGGCATCAGCGCGGTATGTTGTATCTTTCCTGGGGCAAATACGAAGCTGCACTCAGCGACTTTGAAGCAGCCATTCGGGCAGATGGAAACAACCTCGATGCTCGAGTACAAGCGGCTGCCATCCACCATGCAAGCAAAAACATCGAGCAAGCTTCAGCCGCATGGAGGGGTGTTCTTGCACTCGATCCGGATCATCCACTCGCACGACAACGTCTCCAAGATTGTGAGCAACATCTCGCAACCTTGTGAGTTTAAGCGAACACATATCAATGAGTTTGCTAAGGGGGTTTCATGTCCCTCAGAATCGGTGATACAGCACCTGAGTTTCATCTTCAAAATGCAAACCAGAACATTGGTGATGCGTATGCATCACTCGCCCAATCAATGAAGAAAAACGGATGCGTTGTTGTCTTTGAATGCAATCACTGTCCATATGTTATCGCTAGTATTGATCGAATGAACAACATGGCAGAATATTGCAACGTGAATGGGATTGGATTTGTTGGAATCAACTCAAACGATCCTGATAATTACCCTGTTGATTCGTTTGAAAACATGGTGAAAAGAGCGGATAAGGGAATGCCATACGCATACTTGCATGATGGTACCCAGGAAGTTGCGACCGCGTGGGGAGCACAGCGAACACCCGAGTTCTTCCTTCTCGATGCTGATGGTGTTGTCACCTACCACGGACGCATGGACGACAATCCACGTGATCCAACCAATGTAACGACCAGTGAACTGAAGGATGCTATCGATGCAATGCTTGCTGGATCGACACCAGAAGTTCAATCCACAGATTCCATTGGCTGCTCAGTCAAATGGAAGTGATGAGTTGTCAGGTTGCATTCGCCAGTGCGATTGGGATGAAAACGACGTTTGTCGTAGTTGTGGAACGGATTATTCTCCACCAAAGAAGCTGCGTCCGTTCCATCTCGCCTTCCCAGTTGATGATTTGGAAAAAACGAAGCAATTCTATGTTAACGTTCTCGGTTGTACAACGGGTCGAGAAAAAAATGAATCGTGTGTGTTCAAGTTTTTTGGACATCAAATCGTAGCGCATTTGGTACCAACAATGCCTGAACTATCGACCAGCCCAGTCGATGGAAAGCAAGTCCCCGCTATGCATTTTGGCCTCGTTATGGAATGGAACGATTGGCATCAACTCAAAGACAAACTTGGCAAAAATGGAGTTGAATTTGTCATAGGACCTTACACTCGATACGAAGAATCAGCCGGGATCGCAAGCGACCATGTTCTTAGTTGATCCTTCAGGAAATCATCTTGAATTCAAATCATTCAAAGACGAAAGCGCCATTTTCGATTCGGAGTGGTAATCACTCTTCTTCGAGTCCTTCTCGCAACTGCTTGATTTCATCAACCAGAACATCGAGTTGAGATTGTATCTTGCGAACTTCGTTGTTGATACCTTCCTCAGAGTCAGCTTCCAATGCTACAACGGTATTAGTGAAGATGGCTACAAACATGTTGAGGAAAGTAAACGTCGTCATGAAGATGAAGATGACGAAATAGAAACCAACCCACCAACCTTCTTCTTCGATCAGCAGTCGAACAATGCCGTTGGACCATGATTCAAGGGTCATCACCTGAAACAGAGAATAGAGCGATTTGCCGAGTGTTCCAAAATAGATGGCACCTTCTGTGCCTGAATTCTGGAATAATGCAGTGGATAGAACTGCAAAGACGTAGATAACGACCATGAGCAATGTTGCAACCGCTGACAGCCCTCGGACTGAATAGATCAACGACTCCGCAACCAATTTTAATTCTGGAATTCTTGAGACCAATCGGAATGCTCGTAATACACGGAACACACGGAACACGCGGAAGACTCCTGTGGATGGGAAGAGTGCTATTCCAACAATAATGAAATCAAAAATGCACCACGGATCTTTGAAAAAATCAAAGCGCATTGCATAGATTCGAAATAAAATTTCAGTCACGAAAATGGTCATGAAAAACCAGTCCAAATAGAGCAAGAAACGGTTGCCTGTTGCTCCCCAGTCGTACGTCTCAAATCCTATCGAAATTGAGCTTGCCAAGATAGCGATGAAAACAATGTTGTTGAATCGTTCCGAATCAACAATTTGACGAATTTGTGTCCGTGTCTCAATTATTTTTTGGCCTTCCATAAGCCGAGGTGGTCTTATCTGCTGATGAATACTCCGCCTGCGATTGATTGTCAAATCTTATTTCGAGTAGACGGTTATACCTCCCGCAGTATCAGATCATTTCGTTGATGCGGGTGTCATAGGCCTGGTTTAGGTTACGGATTTGATAACCTTGTATTGCCAAAAAAACGAGGCCGGTCATTCCTCCAATTAAGAAGTAAATTCCTTCTAGATCAGATAAAATGAATCCTGATACGAAACAAATTGTTGCAACGACAGATGGCCATTGTGGAATTGGAGGGTATGGGATGTTTTCCTCTGACTCAATTCGTTCACGTGCGGACTTCATGTGTTTGTCCCATTTCGAATATCTGGAAACACCAATTAGAATTAAAATTGAGCCAATCAAAATAAACAATCCACAAAATGGGATTACGTCAAGCGTGTCTTCAACTGTGAACAAAAGTGAGAAAGGAACCACTACTCCTAGAGCAATGCCCGCTATTGACAGCACGTTGCTCGGTTTTTGAGAACGTACCTTGACGTAATTATTCAATGGAATTGACGGTGTGTCTCGTCCCTTGCCAATACTTCCTAGAAGGATAGGAACGGAAGAAGGTGAAGCGTCTTCCGCCATGGCAATTGACCACGAACTATCGGTTTAGATGTTCGCATTAGAAGGCACATTTACATTCTTTCATTTCCAACCATCATGAAAAGGTTGGTACAGTGTCTGAACGCTCAATCTACGGGTCCTCAGCGCTACTAAGTCCCTCAAGGTAGCGTTGCCGGACCTCATTAATTCCGAAAGCCTTGGCCTGTAAATCGAGCATCGTTCGCTCTTTGCTGTTAATGACGCCATCGGCATTCGCTGCGGCAAATACCTCAAGATATTGCAATTCTTGTGTTGTGTGGGCTTCTGGCATCAAAGTGGAAGACAGGTTGGAGAAGATGCGAAGAATGGGTCGTCGCAGCGCAATCAGTGGGACACCAACGATCAGTCCGCCGAGCAATCCGCCGCCGGGTATTACGGTTTCCATCGCTTCGGAGGCAATGAGGAGTGAAAGCGCGCCAAACCCTGCGAAAGTGGTTGCAGTAAACCCTTTACGCAAGCGTTCATCGATGCCCATGACTTCGTGTTTGAGGATAGCATAAGTGAAGATAACGCCTTGGAAAAGTGTCGACAAGATATTCATGAGAAGGGCTAAAGCACCTCCAACAGCAAGTGCCACAACACCAGTGTTATCTGAGGTTTCGGGGTTGAACAACGTCATATCAGGAGATGTGAGGCCGAAACCAGCAGCAAGCGCAATCATGAGGAGGACCGCTCCCAGCATGAATCCCACTTTCACGAGAAAACCTGTGCGCAAGGCTTTGATTTCATCAAGGTTGTAACCATTGGCATCCACGAGTTCTGGATTTCGAGCCAGGCGAGCCATAAAAATCGCCACAAAAACCAGCGGCAAACTCGTGATAAGGACGGCTGTGAGAGTAAATTCGCCCGTGCTGGTACTAACGTAGATTGCTGGGTATATTGCAGCAAATGTTTCCGGGCAGACTGGGGTATAACCTAGTTCGCTGCCGAAGACAGTGTTTCCAACACCTTGATTCGAGGGTTCAGCGCAATAGATGTGAGCCATGTCACCAATTGCGCCATCGACGCCGTGTGTTAAAAGAGGGTACAAGATAATCAAAAAAGATACAACTGGAAGAATCCATACGCGCTTCCACTCAAATATGCGTCGTATCCGTCTCGCCCACTCTGTTTCGATGAAAAAAGAAACCAAGGCGACCATCATCATCATTCTCGTGAGGCCGGTAATGCCTGCTAAAGGTCGCAACCAAATAACGGATTGAAGTCCCTCTAGTGAGAAAGGGTAAATCCAATAAAAACCGAGTGTGAAGGCCATGAAACCCTCAATAAGTAAAATCATCCCGATAGCTTGATTTTTGAGATCGTTACTGCCGGATCTGAAAATGAGAAGAGAGAGACCGGCCACAAAAAGTCCGGTTATGGCCCCAATAAACGCCACAGTGTGGTTAAGCGCAAAAACTCCGGAAACAGAGAATTCAAAGTTACTAAACACTCGGATGTAATAATCTAGTGTCGAACCAACATCTGACACATTACTCCCATATTTGGAGAGATTTTCAAAATTATGTCGATTCGATTTCCCTCCTTTGTCGAGTTGAGTAGTCGATTGTATTTTGAAGCAAAGTATTGAGATAGAGAGACGGTTTGCGTTGAATCATGGGGAGAGATGCACGCAGAGCACTCGGTCTCGTATGCATCATGATGCTCGCTCCACTCTCTGGTTGCTTTGGAGAAGGGGACGATAATGGACCAGTTGGAGAAAACGATGTTACCGTCACACCTGAAACGCTCATTGGTGGAATCTTCCAAGGCCTTACAATTTCTGCTGACCGTGCCCTCTCAGCCTTTGTTCCATANTTGATGNTGAATCCTGACACAGGNTTTGTNCAAAATTCAACNGTGGTNNATCTNAAAGCAGGCGAGAGCGNNTTGCTCACNGTNCTTGCACCNCCNCGAACCGATACNGCTGTTGTTNTGCTNGGNGATTACGGGCGNGAAAANTGGCCAATNCGTGANCTCAACGANTCNTGGAAAACNTGGTGGGANCGAGGNGGTTATGATGNNAANAATTCNCANGGNATTNCCCGANTCGTNGGCNACAATGGNNCACTGGATACTGTGCAANCATCNNNCNNAAANGGNGGTNNTGTNACNCCNGTTCTTCTCTCNNTCATGCGCCCAGAAGCCCCTGGTTTTTCCGAGGCGGAAGGTAGTCGCCACTCAACTGGAATGGTTGATGGTCGAACCGTTTTCAATTACATCAATGTGATGTCGGATGAGACGCCAGACCCAACAGATCTTGCTGACGGTGCCGTAGGTTATCTTGATCGCTGGGCGGGGCAAGGGAATGCTGCATATGAAGACGCTGCCCAGTATCTCATTCAGACTATGGAGAATTTCGGGCTTGAAGTTATCACGCAGCGGTTTGTTTACGATTCACTGATGACAGGTTCTCAAAATCCAGAGGCGTACAACATATGCGGATACCGTTGGGGTGAAGTTGATCGCGACAAGTGGATGGTCTTTGGAGCCCATTTCGACATTGCACCTCCGATCAACGGCGGTATGCTCGACCCTCATATCTTTGGAAGAACGTACGGAACACGTGTCGGTGCCTACGATAATACAGCAGGTACAAGCATGGTTCTAACAGTAGCAGAAGCCATGGCGGACCACAGCACTCGAAACACAATGGTATTCTGCTTATGGTCTGGAGAAGAGGGTGGAAAGCGAGGTAGTGATTTCTGGACCGATTATTGGGTTAAAGAAGACAATCCAAACGTCGAGGTAACCAATTACGTCAATCTCGACATGGCCGGCGTGAACTGGCCGGGTGGTGGCGGTGCACCATGTGGAGATGGACACGGTGGAGGTGAAGGGAATTGCGACCCAGAACCACAAGTCGATCCAGATGGTTATCCGAAGGACGAGGAAGTTTGGCCAATGCGTGTTTACATCGGACCNAGTCTCGATCACGATGTCATGAATCAACCNGGAATGGTGGGTTTGGCTATGTGGATTGGTTCGGATGCTATTGGTGTTGAAGAACAAATGTCTCCACTACTCGGAGAAGGGTATGATGCGGAAACATGGAAGGTTGACGATTGGATGGCCAAAGATCGTCCAGAAATTATTGTCTATGAAGATACGACGGCACGTTCGGATCACGCTACATTCCAAGACAATCTCGGAACCGTTACAATGGGATTCGGTGGACTCGTCGATGGGTATTGGTGTTATCACCAAACATGCGATACAGTTGATGAGATGATCGATTGGATGGATACAACTGGGAAAGATTACGGTGAAGAGCAGAGTGGAACGAGTAACCTCGTTGATGCACTTGATACAATTACATGGTGGGCAACCTACTCGTTCTTCCATCTTGATGAAGACCCAATAAGAAATGCATACTTGGATGAGTGATTGATTCATTTTTCTTTATTAAAGGCANACAAGTTATATGCAAACGNCGCGAGGCGCGANTATGGAAGATGGTCANACGCCCTTTGCAAATTGGGTCAAAACGAATGCCTCGACCGCAAATTTAATGTCAATTATCATGTTGATTTTTGCAGCATGGGCAGCAGTTGAAATCGTCACGAACGTTGTTGGCAACGAAGTCCCGCCAGTCACGGGAACAGAAGTGCCAGGTGACGATCAACGAACCAACGATGGGAAGATTATCGGGCTTGGCGCCGTTGCTGGAACACTCGGCCTCGTTTTGCAGCTCCTCATCCCGCGAGAAGAATCAGAAACGATTGTTGAATCTGAACCTGAAGAAGACGAAGAAATCGATGAAGTCGTTGACATCATGATGGAAGATATCGAGTCTGATGATGGTGAGAATGAAGAAGAATCGGAGGAAGAAGATTCAACCGATGATGGGGATAGCCTTGAAGAGGAAGACCAAGTCGTTGATGATGAAGCCGAGGAGACTCCTGAAGAAGAAGCTCCGCAAGAAGAGGAAAAAACTCCTGTCAAGAAGAAGAAGTTTTGAGGTGAAGAACAATGTGGGAACATCGAGCAGTATCGCATAAGCAATTCAAAGAAAGTGGACGAATTACGCCAACAGAAACCTATGTTCAATTGATGGACAAGGTCGAAGATGCCGTCAAGGAAGCACAAAAAATGCCATTTGATCATGAAGAATTCCTCAAATACATTCCATCACAAGGACCTTGGGAACCTATTCACGAAACAGACGATACAAAGGGAGACCCACGTACACGATACATCGGTCCAGGTCGCCCAAAGTTGCTCAACACCAACCTTTTCCTAGGTTCGACATGGATTGAATCTGAGCGATTTAAGTTCGAACGTCGAATCAGCACACTCTCTGACTTCCTCAAGCAAAAGACGGTTGTCAATGCAAACATGTGGACGCCAAAACAACTTGTAACCACACAGACGTTCTTTTTCTGTTCAACAGGCGATGAAGAGCGATTGGGTGGTTCTATGCTCACTGGTGAAACCGTATCAAGTGGCCACCCATTCCTAGGTGATGGTGGCGATGAAGATGGTGTTGCTGAGTGGGAACCGATTCTATGGGGTCTCGGACACCGTGGCGTTGTACCAGACTCAGATCCACAAGACAAAGTCTACTATCCTTCCTTGATGCACCGGGGTGTTGCGTTCAACAACCGTCTTGGATGGATTCGATACTCTCCTGCTGGATTTGGTAAAGATGCAAGTGGCTACCTTATGACCAAACCTACAACATGGATTCACCCTGCTGTCGATGGTAACCGAGATACTGCTACTGCATTCAACCTCTTGGTGAACTTGCCAGACCGACGTATCTCCTTCGGTGAAGAAGGAATCACTGACGTCTTCCTCACCACTGGAAAGACATCCTTGTACACCATGATGGGTATGATGTCCTCCTCAACCGTTCGACAAATGTTCGGCGCAGGTTCCGAAATGGTACCTCTCGAATTCCACTGCATCGAGCCTGGTCTTGATGAGTGGATCAAGAACGCAAGCGATGAAGACAAGTACGCTCGCCTGTTCGAAGTCACTGCTTGTCTCGGCTACCTCTTGACCGATCCAAAGGTTGGCTCACTTGGTGGCGCTGCAAAGCGTCGACGATTGTTGCTCTACCCTCACGATCAAGGAAACCTCTTGACATGTGTCAATGCAAGCCAAGTTGCTGACCACGCACTCAAGTCAAACTATGCTGCTACGGTCTTCACTAAGCTCGACCAAGCAGACTTCATGAACCGTGTTGCTCGTCGATACAAGGCATACGCTGACCTCGTTACTGCAAGCGATTTCGCTAAGGGCGCTCGCTGGATTAGTCAGGCAATGATTGAGGGCGACAAAATCCTCGGTCCAAACGTCCACTCAATCCTCGCGGTTCGCGGATACGATATCCTCAACCTCGATGAGTACATGGAATCGTTCAACGACGTCTCGGCCGCTCCTGAGCGATTGATTCGACGTGTTGTCCAATCCGTTGCTACAAATGCTCTCAAGACATTGTTCCCAATGGATATGCTTGGGGAAACAAGTGGCGCACAGCCATTCTCGCATATCTTTGCACCAGCAGGTAGCAGCGAACAGGCGCTTGTCTACTACACGGACATCCGATTCCTCGTTCCAACGTCCATTGACAAGCTACGCATGATCACAGGTGCTCGTGGAGCTGACCGTGGACGGATGCGAGAAGCTTACGGTCAAATGACCGGTGCTGACCCAATGACTGGACTCTCCATTATCGATCTGTGTCTCCCATTCCTTGCTGATATGGGAGAAGAATCGTGGCAGACAGGAACTGGCCTTAACGAAGATGAGATCATCGTCGAAGTCACAATGGCTGTCAATCCTGCAATCGTCTGGAAGAATTTGTTGGAACCAACGACAAACGAAGTCTTTGACCTACCAAAGGGCAAGAAGGGGACTTCCGCCAACGTTTGGGGTGACATGTTCATGGGCAATGAGCCGCTTCACGAGAAGATGGTCAAGGATGGTCAGGGACACTATCTCAACTTGCTCCGACTATGTTATCACTGGAGCCATGATAAGTCCAAGGAAATCCATGGGCTCTGATTAAACCAAATTGGATAGCCAAATGACGAGTGTCATTGCTGACCATCCACCGGTTAGGAAATAAATCGGTATTGGTGAAAGAAATACCAAGAACAGTGCAAGCCAAACATTGCTGTTCCAGTCCTTGACTTTCAATCCGTCCAATGGACCAAATGGGATCATGTTGAACAATCCAAGGCCAATGTTGGCATACAGCCACCAGCGAACGATATCGTAAACCATGGCTTGCCAGATGATTGAACTACCATCGATATGCTGTTGACCTGCAAATTCTGCTGCTCCTGTGAGCATGAACAAGAGAACGCCTAACGGTATTCCNATGATAAATAANCCNAGATTNACCAACGGTCCTGCGATGGCAATGTGTCCGTTCTGTCGGCGAGTAACNAGACCTGCNACCATAACNGCTCCTGGGGCCATGAACANTACACCGAAGATAAGTGCTAACATAACTCCAAATTGGAGTCCTTTNGGATCCGCACGGAATTCAGCCCAACAACCATTTTTCTTAGCGATAATCTTGTGACCAATTTCATGAAGAACGAAGGCTGGCCCAATAGCAATGAGGACCAATGGCATGGTAACGAGTACGTTAACCACCCATTGACTTAAGCCAAACTCAGAAATTCCACCAAGACCCCTTCCCCCAAACATGAAGCCAAGTGCAAGAGTAAACGCTGCAGTGGCNTACAGAAGGTGTCGCTTTTCTTCGTCACTNAAATGCCAAATGCTGCCTTTNTGNAGNGTNGGNTGNGTTTGTGACATCACGCGAAAGAAATTGTTGATCGGGGAAGANCTTCTCTGTTGTCGCCCTGCGTGAACACGGTGAATCTTCTGTTGCGACCCGTAGAACGGGTTTGGTTCGAGAATGTCTGCACGAGGGTCTCGAACCATGGTTGCCTCAAATCATGGTCTTCTTTCAATCCTCGCTCGCGATGTACGAGAGTTCATGTGTTTGAACAACTAGGCACTGATGAGCACCATGTCGATGCCTAGGCGAGCGATGAAAGACATGGGCTTCCAAGCCTGTTGTCTCTGGTGCGATGAACCTGATGAAGCAGGGAGTCCAAGATGTACCAAATGTATTGCCTCACACAGAAGAATACGTGATGAGATAGCAAAAGCCCCACCTGAAGATGCATTCTACCAATTTGCAAAAGAACTGCTTGCCATGGCTGTCGCACCCCATCGTCACGACAACGATCCAATCCACGGTAAGGTATTGGAAGAACAACAAAGGCTTGCTGGACAATACATCCCGAAAGGTGCTGAGCAAACCGAACAAGATGTGTTGGATGTGTTTGAGCATCAGAAAAGTTCTGAGAAACCAAACATCATTCAAAACATTGCCAACAAGAATCAATGGAAAGAGAAACCTCCTGAGCCAGAGCTAGCACGTAGAATTGGTACAGATACATGGAGTAAGGAATCAATCGATACAAAACAGTATCATGCTGGGAGAACAATTCCAAGCAAGGATATTGTTCCAGTAGATCGTTCTGACCGTGCAGGAGAAGATATTGAAATGGTTACACGTACTAACATTAAGGCTGAAAATACGGGTGTCGATGAAGAGATTCTCGAAATCCTTGAAAATGAGGAATTGCATCAAAAGAAGGTGAAGAAAGATGCGTGGGATTCCACAGTCTCTGATGTTCTTGATCTCCTCGATAATGAAGATTGATTATTTCTCAATCTATGTTTGATTGTACTAATTGTTATTCAAATAATTAATTGGTGAGTTGATAGGTCACTCGTTGTGTGCCCTTCCCCTTCGATTTTTTCCCGATAAATTCAATTCCTTTGATCTCTGAAATGTTGCGAACATGCGTTCCAGCACAGGGACAAAGATCTTGCTTGTCACCAATTGTAACGACTCTTAAATCACTAATGAATGAAGGCAATAGGTCCATGTTTGTCCGTTCTTGAGGCATAATCGAATTTATTTCATCTCGTGTCATTTGAGAGTCGGTCACTTCCAAACCGAGCTGGATTTTCTCATTAACTGCTGACTGTAAATCAGACAACATTTGTTTACGTAGGTTCAAATCCTACTCTCTCCATGCCCCTTTCGTCTAGTGGTTAGGACAT
>FUFK010047329.1_pt1 | contig 23717 bp, 30 predicted proteins | sample 1021851 | NCBI WGS metagenome assembly FUFK01 (sample SAMEA51879418, study PRJEB19060) | metagenome | reverse complement strand
GGATAATTTATCAATATTTTTCTTAAAGCTCTTTCCATGAAGACTATGAATAAAATTGTCAAAACTAATAAAACAAAAATAGCTATAAGCATAAATGTGGATACAGCACCCGTTCTACCTAGCTCAAATGTTGTTACCAAGGCTCGTGGAATTTCAGCTACGATTCCTGCAAATATTATTAATGAAATACCATTTCCTATACCTCTCTGTGTAATTTGTTCTCCCAACCACATCAAAAAAATTGTACCCGCAACGATTGTTGTAACAGTTGAAATCTTAAAAAATACACCTGGATTAATAACTAAATTTGCAGATGACTCCAGTCCAACTGAAAGTCCATAACCTTGTAATGTAGCTAGTAAAACAGTTCCATATCTAGTAATTTGGGTTATCTTAGATCTTCCGATTTCACCTTGAGCTTTAAGATTTTTAAAATAATCTGACACACCCGTTAATAGTTGAACTATAATTGAAGAAGAGATGTATGGCATTATACCTAATGCAAAAATAGCCATTCTACTAACAGCGCCTCCAGCAAAAACATTAAACATACCCAACAAACCTTTTTGATTACCTTCCATCATCACCTTTAATTGTTCAGGATCAATTCCAGGTAAAGGAACAAAGGTGCCAAATCTATAAACTGCCAGTATTCCTATGGTAAAAAGAATTCGGTTCCTTAAATCATTGCTACTTGATGAACTGCTCATTAAATAATAACTATTTTTTTAATTGTATAGATCCACCTATCTTTTCAAGTTTTTCTATCGCAGATTTAGAAGCTAGGTCTGCCTCAATATTTATCTTATCTTTAATTTCTCCAGTACCTAGTATTTTCAGCTTCATTGAATTTTTATTTATTAAATTTAATTTCTTTAATAAACTTGAGTTCAATAAATCTTTAATATTAATACTTTTCTTATCAATATATGATTGAATTTTATCAAGATTTAAAATAGCAATTTGACTCTTTTTGAGAGGATTAAAACCTCTTTTTGGAAGCCTTCTATATAAAGGCATTTGACCACCTTCAAAACTTTTAATAGCGACACCAGATCTAGACTTTTGTCCTTTGACACCTCTTCCAGAAGTTTTACCTTTACCAGATCCTATTCCTCTACCAACTCTTATTTTTGGGTTTTTAATTTTATTTCTATTATTTAAAGTTATCATTAGTTTCTTTTTTCAATTACCTCTGAAATTTTTTTGTTTCTAACAGTAGATATTTGTTTAGGTGAATTTTGTCTTAATAGAGCTTTCATCGTAGCTCTAATCACATTGTGCGCATTTGAGGTGCCCATAGATTTTGCAACAATATCTTTGACTCCAAGCACTTCACATACAGCTCTAACTGGTCCACCTGCAATAATTCCTGTACCTTTTGATGCTGCACGTAAAACAATCCTTCCAGAACCATCTTTTGCTTTAACATCATGATGGATTGTTCTTCCTTCTCTTAGTGGGATATGAATAAGTTTTCTTCTAGCAATTTCATTAGCTTTTTTAATTGCATCAGGGACTTGCTTTGCCTTAGCATGCGCAACTCCAATTTTTCCAGCTTGGTTTCCAACAACTACTAAAGCTGAAAAACCAAATCTTCTTCCTCCTTTAACAACTTTTGTAATTCTATTGATATGAACTAGTTTTTCAAGAATATCGTCAGTTTTTTTATCTTTATTATTTTCCATAATTAAAATTCCATTCCATTTTTTCTTAATGTCTCTGCAAAAATTCTAACCCGCCCATGATATTTGTATATTCCTCTATCAAAAAAAATTTTTGTAATCTTTTTTTCCTGAGCTTTTTTTGCTAATTTTTCTGCAACAATTTTTGATAATTCAATCTTATTTATTTTCTGATTTGATTTAATATCTTTTTCTATAGAAGAAGCAGACAAAAGGGTTATATTTTTACTATCATCAATAATTTGAGCTGAAATATTTTTAGAGGATCTGAATATACTTAATCTATATCTGTCCTTTGGAGCAGACTTTTTTAATTTATTGGTTACTCTGAATTTTTTTCTTTTAGTTGTATCAAGTTTCATTATTTCTTCTTACCTTCCTTTTTAAGGACATATTGGCCTTTTTCTCTGATTCCTTTACCTTTATACGGTTCAATTTTTCTTAATGTTTTTATTTTTGAGACAATAGCACCAACTTGTTGTTTGTCTGGGCCTGTAATTTTCAAAGTAGTCTGTTTCTCAACTAAAATTTTTATCCCCTCTGGAATATCAAAATTTATATCGTGACTATATCCAAGTTGTAAATTCAACTTATTACCTTTGAGTGCCGCTCTATAACCAACACCAACCAGTTCCAAAATCTTTTCATATCCAACACTAGAACCAATAACTGCATTATTTATCAAACTTCTATTCATTCCCCATAATCTTTTTGTATTTTGATTTATTTTTTTTGGTTGAATTGAAATTTGTTTACCTTCTTTTATATCTAAATCGAACATATCCAGATCAATATTTAAAGATTTTTTACCCTGTGGGCCTTCAATATTAAGACTGTTTCCAGCTAATACAACTTTAACTTTTTCCGGAATTGAAATATTTATTTTACCAATTTTAGACATTAAAATACCTTACAAATAATTTCTCCACCAACTCTTTGTTTTCTTGCATCAATATCAGTCATAACACCNTTTGGNGTTGAGATAATCGCTATTCCNAAACCGTTATTAATTTTTGGAAGACTATNNGCNCTTGAAAAAATTCTTCGACCAGGTTTTGATACTCTTTCAAAAGCATTAATAACAGGATTTCCTGAATGATATTTAAGTTCTAACGATAAAACAGTTTTATTATTGTCCTCGTTATTTATCTTAAAATCTTTTATAAACCCTTCATTTTTAAGTATATCAGCAATTTTAACTTTAAAATTTGATGAGGGTAAATTTACCTTTTTATGATTTCTTGATTGAGCATTCTTTACTCTTGCAATCATATCTCCTATTGGGTCACTTAAGCTCATAATCTCCTTTCTACCTACCAACTTGATTTAACTAAACCTGGAATTTTACCTTGAAGCCCTAATTGTCTTAGTGCAATTCGAGATATTTTTAATTTTCTATATACTCCATGCGGTCTTCCAGTTATTTGACATCTATTCATAACTCTATTTTTTGCTGAATTTCTTGGTAGTTTAGATAATTTTTGTTGAGCTTTAAATCTTTCTTCTAATGAGAGTTTTTTATTCATTACTACTTTTTTTAAGTCTTTTCTTTTTTTATAAAATTTATCTGAGAGTTTTATTCTTTTATTGTTTTTGTTTATTGAACTTAACTTGGCCATTTTAATTATCTCCTTTTTTTATAAATGGAAAATTTAATTTCTCTAATAGTGCAATACTATATTCTTTATTCTTTGAAGAGATCACTATAACAACATCTAAACCTCTGACTTTATCAGCTCTATCGAAACTTACTTCAGGAAATATAATATGTTCTTTTATACCAAATGTATAATTACCAAATTTGTCAAAACCATTCGTTGATAATCCTCTAAAGTCTTTTATTCTAGGTAAAGCAATATTTACTAATCGGTCAAGAAACTCATACATTTTATTTTGTCTTAAAGTCACTTTCAGGCCTGCATTTGAGCCTTTACGTGTCTTGAAATTAGCAACTGATTTTTTAAACTTTGTAATAACAGGTTTTTGTCCCGTAATTTTTGCCAAGTCTTCCTCACACGATTTCAAAATCTTGCTATCATTTCCATCCAGACCTAATCCCATGTTAAGAACAATTTTCTCAATCTTTGGACCCATATATAAATTTTTGAACCCAAATTGAGTTTTTAAAGATGGTTGTATTTCTTTATAGAAAAGATCTTTTAGTCTTGGTGTCATTATTTTTTAACCTCTTTTTTATTCTTTTTGTTTTTTTCTGTAACTAATTTTAAATTAGAAATATGAATAAAGCTTTCTTTTGAAAATATTCCACCCTTTTTTTCTTTAGTTGTTTTAACGTGTTTTTTAATCATATTAATTTCTTTTACTTTTGCCCTATTTCTTGCTCTATCAATTTCAATAACTTCTCCCTCTTTTTTTCTATCTTTTCCCGCCAGAACTAGAACTTTTAAACCTTTTTTAATCATTATAAAACTTCCGGTGCTAATGAAATTATTTTCATTTGACCTCTATTTCTTAATTCCCTTGTTACAGGTCCAAATATTCTAGTTCCTACAGGTTCTCCTTTATCATCAACCAATACTGCCGCATTATTATCAAACCTAACTTTTGAGCCATCATTCCTATGAATTCCCTTTTTTACTCTGACAACAACTGCTTTATGAACTGAACCTTTTTTTACTTTTCCTTTAGGTATAGCCTCTTTAACTGCAATGACTATTGTATCTCCAATACTTGCATATCTTCGCTTAGATCCACCTAAAACTTTGATACATTCAATTTTTTTTGCTCCTGTATTATCGGCAACTAATAATTCTGTTTGAACTTGTATCATTATTCTTTTCCTTCCATTACTTGAAATTTTTTATTCTTTGAAAAAGGCCTACTCTCAACAATAGATACTTTATCTCCATTTTTATATTGATTATTTTCATCATGAGCATTGTATTTTTTTTGTACTTTAACTACTTTTTTAAGAACCGGATGTGAATATTTTCTTTCAACCAAAACTGTAATTGTTTTATTTGGCTTATCGCTTACAACAACTCCTGTTAGTACTTTTTTAGGCATTTATTTTTTCCTTAAGTAATGTTTTTAATCTAGCAATAGATCTTTTTGTTTCACTTATTTTTGCCGGATTAGTTATTTGAGAATTCATTTTTTGGAATCTAAAATTAAATAAGTCTTTTTTATACTTATCTAAATTTTTAATAATTTGATCCTTTGATAATTTTTTTATCTCTTTTTTTTTCATCTAAGCGAACCTTTTAATAGTTTTAGTTTTTATCGGAAGTTTAGCGGAAGCTTTATATAGAGCTTCTTTAGCAATTACCTCTGAAACTCCATCTACTTCAAATAAAATTCGGCCTGGTTTTACTCTACACGCATAATATTCTGGCGAACCTTTACCTTTACCCATACGCACCTCAATCGGTTTTTTAGAAACTGGTATATTTGGAAATATTCTTGTCCAAACTCGTCCTTGTCTTTTCATATGTCTTGTAAGTGCAACTCTAGCAGCTTCAATTTGTTTGCCCGTCACTCTGTCAGGAGTAAGAGCTTTTAAAGCATATGCACCATAGTTAATAAAATTAGCTCTTGATGCAGTTCCATGTATCCTACCTTTATGTGCTTTTCTCCATTTTGTTCTAACAGGTTGTAGCATTTTATTTTTCCTCTTTCGGTGTTACTTTGTTTGTTTCTTGGCTAAATTCTTTTGCGAAAACCTCTCCTTTATATATCCAAACTTTTATTCCAATTATACCATATGTTGTGAGTGCCTCGGCTTCAGCATAGTCAATATCAGCTCTTAGAGTGTGTGATGGAATACTTCCATCTCTAAGCCACTCTGTTCGTGCAATTTCATTTCCACCCAATCTTCCACTTATTGAAACTTTAATTCCTTTTGCTCCCAATCTTAAACAAGACTGCATTGCTCTTTTCATTGCTCTTCTATAAGAAATCCGTTTTACTAATTGTTGTGCAATATTTTCACCCACCAAATAAGCGTTAGTTTCTGGTTTTTTAACTTCTTTAATATTCAGTGCGATCTCATTAGATGTAAATTTAGATAGATTTTTCTTAATTTTATCTATATCACTACCTTTTTTTCCAATTACAAATCCGGGTCTTGATGTATAAATAGTCACGTAACATTTATTTGCAGTTCTCTCTATCATTACTTTTGATACACCTGAATTAATTACATTTTTTTTTATATATTCTCTGATTTTAAAATCCTCAATTAAATAGTTCCCAAAGTCTTTTTTCTTTGCAAACCAGACTGAGTCCCAACCACGATTAACTCCTAATCTAAAACCTACTGGATTAACTTTTTGTCCCATGNCTCTCCATTTTTTTTGCTTCTGATAATATAATTGTAACACTTGAATAAGGTTTTAATATTGGGGCAGCNCTTCCNTTNGCTCTNGGTCTAAATCTNTTCATTGTAATTTTTTTTCCACAATAAGCCTCTTTTACAATNANNTTATCAATGTCATATTGATAATTATTTTCTGCATTTGCTACAGCAGANCTGATNGTTTTTCTTATATCTTTNGTAATTCTTTTNTCAGAAAATTGAAGATCTCTAATTGCTATATCGACTTTTTTTCCAACTATACCCTTTAAAATTGGATTAAGTTTTCTTACACTTGATCTAATATTATTATTAATAGATCTAACTAATTTTTCTTTTTTATTTTTATCTAATTTTTTCTTTTTACTCATAATTATTTTTTAACCTCTGCTTCTGCGGGTTTTGCTTTTTTATCAGCTGGTGTATGACCAAAAAAAGTTCTAGTTGGAGCAAATTCACCTAATTTATGTCCAACCATATCCTCAGAAACTGTTATTGGAATGAATTTTTTTCCATTATAAATCAAAAAACTTACACCAACAAAATCTGGAATAATTGTTGATTTTCTTGACCAAGTTTTAATTGGAATTTTCTTTGGATCTGTTTTGTATTTATCAACTTTTTTCATCAAACTTTCCTCAACAAATGGACCTTTCCAGATTGCTCTTGCCATTATTTAGTATCCTTTCTCTTGTTTCTTCTTCGAACAATAAATTTATCTGTTCTTTTATTATCTCTAGTTTTTAATCCTTTAGCTGATTGACCAGTAGGTGAAACAGGATGTCTACCACCAGCTGACTTACCTTCACCACCGCCATGAGGGTGATCGACTGGATTTTTCACAACACCTCTCGTATGAGGCCTTCTTCCAAGCCATCTTGATCTTCCAGCTTTACCAATTTTGATATTTTTTTGGTCTGGATTACTTAAAACTCCAATTGTTGCAAGGGCTCTAGAGTCTATTTTTCTAACTTCACCAGAGGCTAATTTTATTAAACTGTAGTTTCCGTCTAAACCACTAATCGTTACGGACGTACCGGCTGATCTTGCTATTTTACCACCGCCACCTGGTTGAATTTCAACATTATGAATATCAATACCAACTGGAATGTCTTGAAGCGGCATACAATTTCCAATTCTTATCTCTTTTTTAGATCCGTTTTCTATTTTGTCACCAACTTTTATTTTTTGTGGCGCGAGATAATAAGCATAAGAATTATCATCAAATTTTACCAACATTATATGGCATGATCTNTTTGGGTCNTANTCAATTCTTTCAACTNTTGCAGGCATATCAAATTTTTTTCTATAAAAGTCTACGTGTCTATACATTTTTTTGTGTCCACCAGCTCTATTCACTGATGTGATGTGTCCATTATTATTTCTACCCTTCATAGCATTTTTTGAGGAAACTAAAGATTTAAATGGTTTACCTTTCCATAATCCAGACCTATCAATTAAAATAGTGCCTCGTGTTGACTTGGTGTAAGGTTTAAAAGTTTTCAATCCCATATTAAATACCTGTTGTAAGATCTATGCTTTGACCTTTTTTGAGAGTTATTATTGCTTTTTTAAATCCAGATACTTTTACTTTTCTTCCTCTGGTTAACTTTATTCTGCTCTTTTTGTTGATGATATTTACTTTAGTAACATTTACCTTAAAAATCTTTTCTATATTTTTTTTAAGATTTTCTTTAGTTGCTTTTGTGGGTACTTTAAAAACTATCTTATTTTGTTCTGAAAGATTAGTAGATTTTTCAGTAACCAAAGGAGATAAAATTTTATCGTATAAATGTATTTTTTCCATAATTAGCTGTATCTCTTTTCTAGTTCTTTAATTGATCCCTCAGTAAAGACTACTTTTTTAAATTTTACTAAATCAAACGCGCTAAAGTGATTTGCATCAGTTACTTTAATATTAGGTATGTTTCTGATTGATTTTTCAATTTTCTCTTTAGAAGATTTATCTAGAATTATAAGTGAGTTAGATATTTCAAATTTTTTAATTATTAAACTCATTTCTTTAGTCTTTTTAATATCCTGACTAAAATTACTAAAAACTAATAGATTATTATTTTTTATTTTTTCAGTAATCAGAGAAGCTATACTTTGCTTTTTTTCACTTTTATTTAATTTTCTTACCTTATATGCTAACTCACCTTTGGGTCCATGTGCGATACCACCACCTACAAATATTGGTGCTTTTTTACTAGCATGACGCGCATTACCGGTACCCTTTTGAGCATAAATTTTTGATGTCGGTCCTGATACCTCATTTTGTTGTTTTGTTTTAGCATGTCTACCTTTATAGTTAGCATTAGTTTTATATAATACATTATTTACTAATCTAGTATTAATCTTTGCAGAAAAAATCTTATCTAAAACTTCAATAGAGTCTTTTTTTCCATTTAAATTTATTTTTTCAATTTTCATTATTTTTTCTTTTTATCTGGGGTTTTTTTTGCTTGATCAGCAGCTTTAATCTTTTCATCTATAGTCATTTTCTTTAAATTTTTAACNGATTTNTTNACNANAATTTCAGNATTTTTNGATCCNGGTATNGATCCTTTNANNTANANNANTTCATTTTCNANATCNGNTTTNATNATTTCTATATTTTGCATNGTNCTTANTTTNTCACCCATATGACCAGCCATTTTTTTTCCTTTAAAAACTTTACCAGGATCTTGTCTTTGACCAGTTGAACCGTGTGACCTATGTGAAATGGATACACCATGTGATGCTCTTAAACCTCCAAAATTATGCCTTTTCATAGCACCTGCAAACCCTTTACCAATTGTTTTAGATCTTGTATCAACAAATTTTACATCTTTAAAAATTTCTAAACCAAATTCGTTACCTTCTTTAAAATCTCCAATATTTGACACTCTATATTCCTTCAATTTTTTTTTTGCTTCTGCATTTTTTTTTGAAAAGAGACCTTTCATGGCCTTGGTTAATTTAGAATTTTTAATTTTGCCATACCCAAGTTGAACTGCATCGTATCCTCTTTTCTGTTTCTCAATAACTTGTATCACTCTGGCTTTTTCCATTTTAAGAACTGTAACAGGTACCAATTGACCAGTTTTATAAAATTCTCTGGTCATACCCATTTTTTTTCCAATTAACGCTATTTCAGTCATAATTAAATCTTGATCTCCACATCAACACCTGAGGCTAAATCTAACTTCATTAATGCTTCAACAGTTTGTGGTGTTGGTTCAATGATATCTATTAATCTTTTATGGGTTCTAGACTCAAATTGTTCTCTACTTTTTTTATCTATGTGAGGTGACCTTAAAACAGTGTATCTTTCAATTCTCGTTGGTAGAGGTATTGGACCTTTGATAGTAGCACCAGTTCTTTTGACGGTATTAACTATTTCTTCGGTAGAAGCATCTAATATTTTATTATCGTATGCTCTAAGTTTAATTCTTATATTTTGTTTTTCCATTTTAGCCTGCAATCTTTTTAGTTACTTCATCTTGAACATTCTGTGGAACTTTAGCATAATGATCAAAAAACATTGAATATTGTGCTCTTCCTTGCGACATTGATCTTAAGCTATTAATGTATCCAAACATATTTGCCAAAGGAACCATTGCTGTGATCACAGTAGCATTTCCTCTTTGTTCTTGGGTACTTATTTGACCTCTTCGACTATTTAAATCTCCAATGACATCTCCCATATAATCTTCAGGTGTCACCACTTCAACTCTCATGACAGGCTCTAGTAATTTTAAACCACCCTTAGTGCAAGCATCTTTAAAACAAGCTCTACTTGCTAATTCAAAAGCTAAGACACTAGAGTCAACATCATGATGTAACCCATCTAATATTGTCACTTTATAGTCAATCATCGGAAAGCCTGCTAGAATTCCACCATCAGAAACTGTTTCAATCCCTTTTTCTACTCCAGGTATAAACTCTTTTGGAATAGCTCCTCCTTTAATTTTACTTTCTACTGCCCGTCCTTTACCAGGTTCCTGTGGCTCAACTAACAGTTTTACTTTTGCAAATTGACCTGCACCACCACTTTGTTTTTTATGCGTGTATTCAACTTCAGAAGCACTTTCAATTGTTTCTCTATAAGCAACTTGAGGAGCACCGACATTTGCTTCAACCTTAAATTCTCTTTTCATTCTATCTACAATAATGTCTAAATGCAGTTCTCCCATACCTTTAATAATTGTTTGACCTGACTCTTCATCTGAAGAAACTCTAAATGAAGGATCTTCTTTAGCAAGTCTACCTAAAGCTTCACCCATTTTTTCTTGGTCAGCCTTTGTTTTAGGTTCAACAGCTATCTCAATTACTGGATCTGGAAATTCCATAGGTTCTAATAAAACTGGATTGTCTTTATTGCAAAGTGTATGACCGGTAATAGTATTTTTTAAACCAGCTAAAGATACTATATCTCCAGCATTTGCTTCTTTAATATCTTCTCTAGAATTAGCGTGCATTAACAACATCCTTCCAACTCTTTCCTCTTTTTCTTTAGATGAGTTATATACCGCTGTTCCAGTTTTAATCGTTCCTGAATATACCCTTATAAATGTCAAAGATCCTACAAAAGGGTCATTCGCAACCTTAAATGCTAAAGCTGAAAACGAGGCACCATCATCAAATTTCATTTCAACCACATCTTCTGAACCTAATTTAGTTCCCTTAATTGATCCAATATCTATCGGGCTTGGTAAATAATTAATTACAGCATCAAGTAATGGTTGCACACCTTTATTCTTAAAAGCAGAACCGGTTAATACAGGCACAAAATCAAAATTTAACGTTCCCTTTCTAATACACTTAATTAAATCTTCTTCCTTTATTTCTTCTCCATTTAAGTAAGACTCCATTAATTTTTCATCTTGCTCAACAGCCATTTCAACTAATTCAGTTCTATATTTTTGAGAGATTTCTTTAAGATCCTCTGGAATATCTTTGTATTCCCATTCAGCACCAAGAGCTTCATTTTTCCAAACTTGTGCCTTCATTTTTACAAGATCTACTACTCCACTTAGAGAAGCTTCAATCCCTATTGGAACTTGTATTACTAATGGTTTTGCGCCTAATCTATCTTTTATCATATCAACACATCTAAAAAAATCTGCACCTGTTCTGTCTAATTTATTTACAAAACAAATTCTTGGAACTTTATATTTATCAGCTTGTCTCCACACAGTTTCCGATTGAGGTTCAACACCTGCAACACCATCAAAAACAGCTACTGCTCCATCTAATACTTTAAGAGATCTTTCAACTTCAATTGTAAAATCTACATGTCCTGGAGTATCAATTATATTTATTCTGTGATCTTGCCAAAAACAAGTTGTAGCCGCAGATGTAATAGTAATGCCTCTCTCTTGTTCTTGTTCCATCCAATCCATTGTTGCAGCACCATCATGAACTTCACCAATCTTATGGCTCTTTCCTGTGTAGTATAAAATTCTTTCAGTGGTAGTTGTTTTACCTGCATCAATATGAGCCATAATGCCAATATTTCTATATTTATCTAAAGTATGTGTTCTAGCCATAACTTATTACCACCTAAAATGTGCAAAAGCCTTATTGGACTCGGCCATTTTATGGACATCCTCTCTTTTTTTTACTGCTGCACCTTTTTTTTCATAAGCATCAAACAGTTCATTAAAAATTTTATCAGACATAAGTTTATCTTTTCTTTTTCTTGCAGACTCTACTAACCATCTAATAGCAAGAGCTTGGGCTCTTTTACTTTTAACTTCGACTGGAACTTGATATGTCGCTCCACCAACTCTTCTAGACCTTACTTCAACAGTAGGTTTTATATTATTTATTGCCTCATTAAAAATATTAATTGGTTCATCTTTTGATTTAGTTTTAATTTTATCAATCGCATCATAAACTATTTTTTCAGCAACGCCTCGTTTACCATCGTACATTATATTGTTAATTAATTTTGGTATAATTGTTGATTTAAATTTTGGATCAGGAACAATATTTTTTTTAGGTTGAGTTTTTTTTCTAGACATTATTATTTACCTTTTTTTGTACCGTAAAGAGATCTTCTTTTTTTTCTGTTAGCTACACCTTGTGTATCTAGATTGCCTCTCAAAATATGGTAACGAACACCAGGAAGATCTTTAACCCTTCCACCTCTAATTAATACTACTGAGTGTTCTTGAAGGTTATGACCTTCTCCAGGAATGTACGCTGTTACTTCAAATCCATTTGATAATCTTACTCTTGCTACTTTTCTTAACGCTGAGTTAGGTTTTTTTGGTGTTGTTGTATAAACTTTTACACACACACCTCTTTTTAAAGGTTGTTTTTGTAAAGCTGGTACCTTGTTTCTAGCAACAGGCTTAGTTCTTTTTTTTCTTAACAACTGGTTAATTGTCGGCATAATCTTTAATTAATTAATATTTTTATTTTTGATGAAATAACTGACAGGTTATTTGTGGCAGCGTTTAGTACTTAAGTATGTACTACATTCCAACCAAAAATATCGCCAAAATACTAATTAATTCTACTTTGTCAAACTAAAACTAAAAATCTTAGTAGCTTTTTTTATTGATTTACTTGAGTTTCTGAAGGTTCAATTTTGTCTTGTTCTGACAAAAATTTATTGTCATCTTCAAGCGCTTTTTTGTTCCATTTATTTTTAATATTCCCAGTTCCAGCAGGTACAAGTCGACCTACAATTACATTTTCTTTTAAACCATTGAGTGGGTCAACTTTCCCTTTTATAGCAGCATCAGTAAGAACCCTCGTAGTCTCTTGGAAAGATGCAGCTGAAATAAATGACTCAGTTTGTAGTGAAGCTTTAGTGATCCCCATTAACACCCTTTCACCCGTGGCAGGTGTTTTGCCCTCAGATTTTAATTTTTCATTCAAATTATCAAATTTAATTCTGTCAACTATCTCTCCTGGAAGATATGTTGAGTCTCCTGAGGATTTTACCTCAATTTTTTTCAACATTTGTCTTAAAATTGTCTCTATATGTTTATCATTGATAACTACACCTTGAAGCCTGTAAACTTCTTGCACCTGATTAACAAAATACTCTGTTAATTCTTTTATTCCCATAATTCTTAAAATATCATGTGGTAGCGGTTGACCGTCCAAAAGGTATTCACCTTTTTTAATTTTTTCGCCTTGATTAAAATTAATATGCTTACCTTTAGGTATTAGATAATTTGAAGGCTCATCACCGTTTTCAGGAACAATAGAAATTCTTTGTTTGCCCCTCACCTCTTTTCCAAAAACAACTTGACCATCATTTTCTGCAATTATTGCACTGTCTTTTGCTTTTCTAGCTTCAAACAACTCAGCAACTCTTGGTAATCCTCCAGTAATGTCTTTTGTTTTTGTCGTTTCTTTTGGAAGTCTCGCAATTACATCGCCTGCTGAAACTTTTTGCCCATCTTTGACAGATAAAATAGAGTCAGGAACCAAATAATATCTTGCTTCATTATCATCAGCCTTTTTAATAACATTTCCTTTTTCATCTCTGAGGGTAATTCTGGGTTTTAAATCAGTGCTCTTAGATTGTGCCCTCCAATCAACTACAGATTTCGATGAAATACCTGTCGCATCATCTGTTGTTTCTTGTATTGATACACCGTCAATTAGATCAACAAAACTTGCGATACCACTTTTCTCAGCTATTACAGGTGTTGTGTATGGATCCCATTCACAAATTTTAGTATTAGCTTTTATTTTATCACCATTCTTAAAGAATAATTTCGACCCATACGCAACTTTGTAAACTGCAATTTGAACTCCATTATCATCTTCAATAGATAGCTGTGTGTTTCTACCCATAACTATTAAATTCTTTTTTGAGTCTTCTAAAATATTTGAATTTATAATTTTAAGAACACCATCATTTTTAACAATAATTTGAGAGTCTTGTTTCACGGAAGCGGTACCTCCAACGTGAAAAGTTCTCATTGTTAATTGTGTACCAGGTTCACCGATAGACTGTGCAGAAATCATTCCAATAGCTTCACCTACATGGACCATTTTACCTCTTGATAAATCTCTTCCATAAGATGTAGCACAAACTCCTTCTTTAGAGCCACATGTCATCACTGAATAAACTTTAACAGATTTTATACCTGCTGCATCTATTTGATCACATCCAGCTTCATCTATCATTGTTAATTTCTTAATTATTACTTCACCTGTTAAAGGATGTTTGACATCATCAAAAGTAACCCTACCTAAAGCTCTCTCTGACAAACTTACAACAACATTACCACCCTCTAAAATTTCTGAAAGTTCGATAAACCCGGGATTTTTACAATCACATTCTTTTTTAGTGACCGTCAAATCTTGAGCAACATCACATAATCTTCTAGTTAAGTAACCAGAGCTAGCTGTTTTTAAAGCTGTATCTGCTAAACCTTTTCTAGCACCATGGGTTGAATTGAAATATTCAAGAGCTGTCAATCCTTCCTTGAAATTAGATGTAATTGGGCTTTCAATAATTTCTCCAGATGGTTTTGCAATTAATCCTCTCATTCCCGCTAATTGCTTCATCTGAGCAGCAGAGCCTCTCGCTCCGCTATCAGCCATCATAAATACAGAATTTATTTTTAGTCCTTCAGAAGTTTTTTCAGTTGCAGAAATACCTTTCATCATTTCTCCAGCAACTTTATCAGTACATTTTGACCATGCATCGACAACTTTATTATATTTTTCACCTCTTGTAATCAATCCTTCAGCATATTGCGTTTCATAATCAGCAATTAATTTTTTTGTATCATCAATTAATTTTGTTTTATTCGAAGGAATTACAAGGTCATCTTTACCAAACGAAATACCGGCTTTAAAAGCATGTTTAAAACCTAAATCTTTTAATTTGTCACAAAATATTACAGTAGTTTTTTGACCACAAAATCTAAAAACAATATCTATTATCTCTGAAACAACTTTTTTTGGCAAAAGTCTATCAATTAAAGAAAATTTAATATTATTATTTTTTGGTAGCAAATTAGCTAATAAAAATCTTCCAGCTGTTGACTTGTATTTTTCAAATTTTTTGTTCCCTTTTTCATCAACTGTTTCAAATCTGGAAATAATTGTACTATGAACTTTAATTTGACCCGAAGAGAGAGCAAATTCTATCTGGTCGGAGTCTAAAAAATAACCTGAGGATTTTTCATCAATTGGCTCTTGTGATAAATAATAGATACCTAAAATCATATCCTGACTAGGTACAATTATAGGTTTTCCATTTGATGGAGATAAAATGTTATTAGTTGATAACATTAATATTCTAGCCTCTAGCTGAGCTTCTAAACTTAGAGGAACATGAACAGCCATTTGATCACCATCAAAATCAGCATTAAAAGCAGCACATGTCAGTGGATGTAACTCAATTGCATCACCCTCAATTAATTTTGGTTCAAAGGCTTGAACACCTAGCCTATGAAGTGTCGGTGCTCTATTTAATAATACNGGATGTTCTCTAACAATNAGCTCNAATGCATCCCAAACNGCATTNGTTTCTTTTTCAACTAATTTTTTTGCTTGNTTAATNGTNGAAGCTAAACCNANTTTATTTAATCTTGCGTAAAGAAAAGGTTTAAATAATTCAAGAGCCATTTTTTTTGGTAAACCACATTCATGTAATTTAAGATCAGGACCAACTACAATTACTGATCGCCCAGAATAATCAACTCTTTTTCCAAGTAGGTTTTGTCTGAACCTTCCTTGTTTACCTTTTAACATTTCTGCTAAAGATTTTAATGGTCTTTTACCTGTTCCAGTTATTACTCTTCCTCTTCTACCATTATCAAATAGTGCATCAACAGACTCTTGAAGCATTCTTTTTTCATTTCTAACAATTATATCTGGAGCCTTTAAATCCATTAATCTTTTTAAACGGTTATTTCTATTTATAACTCTTCTATAAAGATCATTTAAATCAGAAGTGGCAAATCTTCCTCCATCTAGCGGAACTAGAGGTCTTAGCTCAGGTGGAATTACAGGAACTACGGTCAGTATCATCCATTCTGGTTTTTGCCCTGTTTCTAAAAAAGACTCAATTAATTTTAATCTTTTAATAGCTCTTTCTTCATTAACTTTTGATTTTGTTTCTTTAATGTAACTGACTAGGTTTTTCTTCTCTAATTCCAAATCTAAGTTTTTTAACATCTCAAGAACAGCTTCTGCACCAATGCCAGCTGTGAAAGCTTCTTCACCAAATTCCTCTTGATATTTAGCTAGTTCTTCCTCGTTTAATAACTGGTTCTTTTGTAAACCTGTTAACCCAGGCTCAATTACTATAAAATTTTCAAAATAAAGAACTCTTTCAACTTCTTTGAGCTTCATATCAACAGCTAATGCAATCCTACTAGGGAGAGATTTCAAAAACCAAATATGCGCTACTGGTGTTGCAAGATTAATATGACCCATTCTTTCTCTTCTAACATTTGATTTTGTAACCTCTACTCCACATTTTTCACATATGATGCCTCTGAATTTCATTCTTTTATATTTTCCGCACAAACATTCATAATCTTTTATTGGACCAAATATTCTTGCACAAAATAAACCATCCTTCTCTGGCCTAAATGTTCTGTAGTTAATTGTTTCTGGTTTTTTTATTTCTCCATAAGTCCAAGATTTTATTTTTTCAGGACTTGCTAAAGAAATTTTAATACTATTAAAATTTTGTGCTTCAGAAATTTCTGAATTTTTGAATAAATCTGTTAATTCTTTTTTCATAATTAATTTAATTCCACATTTAGTGCTAAAGATTTAATCTCTTTAACCAATACATTGAATGATTCTGGTATACCTGATTCAAAATTTTCTTCTCCTTTAACTATTGTCTCATATACCTTAACTCTTCCAGCAACGTCATCAGATTTAACGGTTAATATTTCTTGTAAAGTATATGATGCTCCATAGGCTTCTAGAGCCCAAACTTCCATCTCTCCAAACCTTTGACCACCAAGTTGTGCTTTTCCTCCTAATGGTTGTTGGGTAACTAAACTATAAGGACCAGTTGATCTGGCATGAATTTTATCTTCAACTAGATGATGTAATTTAAGCATGTATATAATTCCAACTGTAACTGGTCTATCAAACATTTCGCCTGTTCTACCATCCCATAAGTAAGTTTGACCTGATCCAGGTAGTTTAGCCAACTCAAGCATTTCCGTTACATTAGTTTCTTTTGCACCATCAAATACTGGTGTAGAAATTGCTATACCATTTTGTAAATTGTCACAAAGATCATTAAATTCAGTTTTGCTTAATTTATCAACTTTTTGATTAAAAATTTCTTCACCATAAACTGATTTTAAAAAGTTTGAAATTTTTTCAGTTTTTTCAATTTTCTTATTGTTTTCATTTATTAAATTTTTAACTTGTTCACCAAATTCTTTACAAGCCCATCCTAAATGTGTCTCTAAAATTTGACCTACGTTCATTCTACTTGGAACTCCAAGTGGATTTAATACTATGTCTACTGGTCTACCATCCTCTCTATAAGGCATGTCTTCTACTGGTACTATTTTACTAACAACTCCCTTATTTCCATGTCTTCCTGACATTTTATCACCAGGTCTTAATCTTCTCTTAATTGCCACAAAAACTTTAACCATTTTCATGACACTTGGTAATAAATCATCACCACTTCTAATTTTCAGTACTTTATCCTCAAATCTCTCAATAATATCCTCTTTCGCTTTATTGTATTGATCTTTTAGTTGGTTTAGTTCTGTTTCTGATTTTGCATTACCTGTACTGATTTTAAAAACATCATTTATGTTAAGTTCATTTATTATACTAAAATCTAATTTAGTACCCTCATTCAATGTTTTGATTTTTTTTGATAATGTTTGGTCTGAAAGTATTTGAGCAGCTCTTTGTTTAATACTTCTCTCTAAGATTTCTTCTTCAACAATCTTATCTTGTTGAACTTGGTCAATTTCTGCTCTTTCAATCGTGATAGATCTTTCATCTTTTTCAATTCCATGTCTATTAAACACTCTAACATCAACTACCGTTCCGCTGCTACCTCTTGACATTCTCAGAGAAGTATCTGTTACATCAATAGCTTTTTCTCCAAAAATTGATCTTAATAATTTTTCCTCAGGACCAGATGCTGAGTCTCCCTTTGGAGTAACTTTGCCTACCAATATGTCTCCTGCATTAACTTCTGCACCAATATAAACTATTCCAGATTCATCCAAATTTTTTAATGCTTCCTCATTTACATTTGGTATATCTCTAGTAATTTCTTCTTCTCCCAACTTAGTGTCCCTGGCCATTATTTCATACTCAACAATATGCACTGATGTAAAAACATCATCAGTTACACATCTCTCAGAAATTAAGATTGAATCTTCAAAATTATAACCTTGCCAAGGCATAAAAGCGACGGTTACATTTTTTCCTAATGCTAGCTCACCAAGTTTTGTTGATGGTCCATCAGCTATTATATCACCTGTTTTAACTTTATCCCCAACCCTTACTAAAGGTTTTTGGTTAATACATGTATTTTGATTAGATCTTTTAAATTTTTGTAAATTATANATATCTACNCCTGANTTTGTANAATCAATTTCNTCNGTTACTTTAATAACAATTCTTTTTCCNTCTATTTTATCGACAACACCATCTCTTTTAGCAACTATAGTTACACCTGAGTCTAAAGCAACATCACTTTCAATACCTGTACCAACTAGTGGTGACTCAGGTTTTAATAATGGAACTGCCTGTCTCATCATGTTTGATCCCATAAGAGCTCTGTTCGCATCATCATTTTCAAGAAATGGGATTAAAGAAGCTGCTACTGAAACCAGTTGTTTTGGTGAAACGTCAATATAATCAATGGTTTCAGGTTTTGATAATAAAAAATTTAAATTTTGTCTGCATGAAACAAGCTCTTCTACTATTTTACCATTTTTATCAATTTTGGTATTTGCTTGAGCAATTGTAAATTTTGTTTCCTCCATTGCAGAAAGGTATTCAACTTTATCTTGAACAACTCCATCTTTTACTCTTTTGTATGGGCTTTCAATAAAACCATATTTATTAATTTTTGCGTATGTGGATAAACTATTTATTAAACCTATGTTAGGTCCCTCAGGAGTTTCGATTGGACAAATTCTTCCGTAGTGTGTTGGGTGAACGTCTCGAACTTCAAAACCAGCCCTTTCTCTTGTTAACCCTCCTGGACCTAAAGCTGAAACTCTTCTTTTATGGGTTATTTCTGACAAAGGGTTCGTTTGATCCATAAATTGCGAAAGTTGTGAACTTGCAAAAAAATCTTTGAGAGAAACTGTCAATGGTTTAGCATTGATCAAATCTTGAGGCATTGCTGACTCAACGTCTAATGTTGTCATCTTTTCTTTTATTGCTCTCTCCATTCTGTAAACACCTATCCTTGCTTGGTTTTCAACTAGTTCACCTACAGATCTTACTCTTCTGTTACCTAAATGATCTATATCATCAACATCATCTTTGCCATCTCTTAAGTCTAACATTTTATGAATGATCGCAATTATATCATCATTTCTTAAAATAGTGATTTTATCTGAACATTCTAAATTTAATCTTGAATTCATTTTTACTCTTCCAACATCTGATAAATCATATCTATCAGAGCTGAAAAATAAATTATTAAAAATTTGAGTCGCTATTTCAATTGTTGGCGGCTCACCTGGTCTCAACATTTTGTAAATTTCAGTAATAGCTTCATCTTTTGAATTATTTTTATCGTTTAAAATCGTAGTTAATAGATAAGGTCCTTTATTTATAGAATTAGTAACTGAAGTTTTTATAGAGTTAATGCCAGCATCTAAAATGTTTTGAATTATCGTATCATTCAATTCGGTACCTATTTTGAATGTACCCCCCTCTTCATCCTTTACTTTTATATCTTCGTGTAAAAATTTACCGAATAAAGACTCTTTTGAAACAAGAATATCTTTTAATCCATCATTAGATAATTTTTTAGCATTTAAAAAATTAATCTTTTCACCTAACTTTATTACAATTTTACCAGTTTTTGCATCGATAACTTCTTCAGAGAAATTTTTTGCTTTATAATTCTCTGGATTAAATTTTGTTTTCCACTTTCCGTTTTTAGTATCAAAAATATAATTCTCGCTATCGTAAAATTCATTTACAATATCAGATTTACTGTAACCTAAAGCTAACAATAGAGTAGATGCTAAAATCTTTTTCTTTCTATCAATTTTAAAATATAAAAAATCTTTGACATCATATTCAAAATCTAACCAAGATCCTCTATTTGGTATTACTCTGCAATTAAATAGTAATTTTCCACTAGCATGAGTTTTTCCTTTATCATGATCAAAAAAAACTCCTGGACTTCTGTGCATTTGATTTACGACAACTCTTTGAACTCCATTAGTAATAAAAGTTCCACTATTAGTCATCATAGGGACCTCTCCCATATAAACTTCTTGTTCTTTTGCTGAAAGAATTTCTTTAGTATTATTTTCTTGGTCTATGTCGTAAACAACTAATCTTAAAGTACATTTTAAAGCAGAGGAATAAGTTAAGCCTCGAGCTATACATTCTTCGACATCAAATTTTGGTTTTTCTAATCTATAAGATACATATTCTAATGTTGCTTTATCATTTAAATCTTCTATAGGAAAAATACTTTTAAAAACTCTATCAAAACCTTTTGTCAAATCGCCTAAGTCAGGTTTAAAATCAGTTAACTCTTTATATGAGTTTTTTTGTACTTCAATTAAGTTTGGTATAGATAATGTTTCTTTTAACTTACCAAAACTTTTTCTAATATTTTTTTTTTCAGTAAAAGATATTTGCATCAATGTTTAACACTGATTAATAAAATTAATCAGAGCTAAAAAAATCCTTTTTAATTTATTTAAGTTCTACTTTAGCGCCTGCAGCTTCCAANTTAGNCTTAATTTCTTCAGCTTCCTTTTTAGGAACACCAGTTTTTACTTCTTTAGGTGCACCNTCAACTAAATCTTTAGCCTCTTTTAGGCCTANTGAAGTTGCTGCTCTTACTTCTTTAATNACGTTGATTTTTTTATCNCCTGCAGAAACTAACATGATAGTAAANTCATCTTTATCNTCTGCTGCTGCTGCTGCNCCTGCTGCTGCTGGTGCTGCTGCTGCCATTGGGGTAACGCCCCATTTTTCTTCTAATTGTTTTGAGAGATCTGCTGCTTCAGCAACAGTCAAACTTGATAAATCTTCTATAATTTTATTTAGGTCAGGCATTTTNTACTCTTTNGGTTGTGTTTCAGAATTTTCTGGGGGTAAACTACTCATTTTTTCCGATCGTGCAAGCAAAATACTGACTAATTTTGATGCAGAAGCATTCAAAATACCCACAATATTTGCNCTTGCTTCATCTAAAGTTGGTAAACTAGCTACATTTAATACTCCAGCTTGATCTANAACCTCATTATCCATGATTCCACCAATCAATTTNANATTCTCATTATCCTTAGCAAATTTCGATAAAATTCTTGCAGACATAATTGCATCCTCTCCAAATGCTACTGCTGTNGGNCCTGTAAATAATTTTGATAAATCCTTACATTTGGTTTTTTCTAAAGCTAATTTTGTAATTCTATTTTTTGTAATTTTAAAAACTATTCCATGCTCTCTCATTTTTGATCTTAATTCATCAAGTTGAGGCATTGTTAAACCTTGATAATGAGTTACCATAACTGCTTTACTATTTTCAAATTGTGCAGTCATTTCTGTTATATAATTTTTTTTTTGTTCTTTGTTCATCATAAAAATTTAAATNCTTTTTCCTATTTTTAATTTATACGAAACACCCATTGTTGANGTTACAAAGGCTGANTTAACTAATTCACCTTTTACNGTATTGTTAGANTTTTCTTTNTCAAGAGTTTCAATTATTGCATTNTAATTCTTAATTAGTTTATCATCAGCAAAAGATTTTTTACCGATACTTACACCAATATTTCCATCTTTATCATTNCTTATTTCTGCTTGACCAGATTTNGCATCTGTTATTGCTGTCTTTAAATCCTCAGTTACNGAACCTAGTTTTGGNTTAGGCATCAANCCCTTTGGACCAAGCACTTTTCCTAATTTAGATAATTTAATCATCATAGAAGGTGTACAAATTAATTTTTCAAAATTAATTTCTCCATTTTTAATCTTTTCAATAAAATCATCACTCCCAACAATATCTGCACCAGCTGACTTTGCGTCAGCGGATTTTGAGTCCTCACAAACTACTGCAACTTTAACTTTTTTTCCTGAACCACCAGGAAGATTTACTACAGTTCTTATATTAATCTCATTTTTCTTTTGTTTATTATTAATTTGAAAACTTAAATCAACCGACTCATCAAATTTTGTTGTGCAATTTTTTTTAATTATAGGAATTAATTTTTCAATTCCCTCAGCAGGTAATTCAGATGTTTTTTCTGGTAATTTTTTAAATCTTTTGGACATTATTAATCTTTAACCTCAATACCCATAGATCTCGCCGAGCCCGCAATAATTTTTACTGCCTGTTCTAAATCTATAGCATTTAAATCATTCATCTTTTGTTTAGCAATTTCCTCTGCTTGTTTTTTGGTAATAGATGCTACTATATTTCTACCTGGTTCTTTTGAACCACTTTTTAATTTAGCTGCTTCTCTTATGAAAAAAGATGCAGGAGGTGATTTAATTTTAAAATCAAATTTTTTATCTTTATAAACTGTAATTTCTACAGGAACAGGTTTCCCTGCTAATGATTTAGTTTTATCATTAAAAGCTTTACAAAACTCCATAATATTTACTCCTCTTTGACCTAAAGCAGGCCCTACAGGGGGAGCTGGGTTTGCTTGACCTCCTTTTATTTGTAATTTTATAAATCCACTTATTTCTTTTTTTGCTGCCATTAACTAATTTTTTCCACTTGGTTATATTCTAATTCAACAGGAGTAGGTCTACCAAATATTGATACCGAAACTTTTAATTTAGATTTCTCCTCATCAATTTCTTCAACCATTCCACTGAACGATGCAAAAGGACCATCAACAACCTGGACTTTTTCACCAACAGCGTATTCTATACCAGACTTTGGTTGCGCTACACCATCTTTTATTTGTCCTAAAATCTTCTCAATTTCTTTATCTGAAACAGGTACTGGCATTCCTTTAGTGCCTAAAAAACCACTTACTCTTTTAATATTTTTTATCATGTGGTAAATACTGTTATCCATTTCGCTTTTAATTAAAACATAACCTGGAAAATATTTTTTTTTTCTTTGTATTCTTTTTCCTCTTTTTACTTCTGTAACATCATGGGTTGGAACAATTATTTCATCAAATTTATCAGCTATTTTAGCTTTATCAGCTTCTTCTTTTATGAGGCCAGCTACTTTATTTTCAAAACTCGAGTGTGATTGAACAATGTACCAATTTTTCATTATATGCTCACTTTAAGAAGTATATCTAAAAAAAATTTTAAAACTTGATCTAACAATAGAAAAAAAAGAGACATCACTACCGCCATTGCAAAAACCATTAAGGCTCCTTGCAAGGTTTCTTTACCAGTTGGCCAAGTAACTTTAAATGCCTCTTGTTTTACTTCTTGTATAAATTTAATTGGGTTTCTCATAATTTTTTTATATATGGCAGGAGCGGAGGGACTCGAACCCTCAGCCTCCGGTTTTGGAGACCGGCGCTCTACCAATTGAGCTACACTCCTATATAGAGTTTACTCTATAATTT
>FUFK010064504.1_pt1 | contig 23719 bp, 41 predicted proteins | sample 1021851 | NCBI WGS metagenome assembly FUFK01 (sample SAMEA51879418, study PRJEB19060) | metagenome | reverse complement strand
TGTCTGAAACCGTGGCGGTGGCGGAGTAGGCACGGCTGGACCGTCAATGCGCTCTAGGCCAGCACCAAGATCAGCTGCGCCATCAACGATTTGAATTGGGACATTGTTTCCCAATCTTGCGTTACTCACTGCAATTTCATTTGCCAAGTCACGCTGAAAATCGGACAAAACTTGCGGCTCTGGTTGAAAAGCAGGCGGTATCATCCGTTGCTCCATGTCCATCTGGTCAATTAGACGGTTCATGGCTATTTCTTCACGAATAGACACTGGTGCGTTGCCAATAGCTGGTGCAGGCAAACCCATCGTGACTATGTTGGTCAATGCTTCGGTGGCGCTGGACCCCCCGTCATCACGCGGCTGTGAGGTGCCTTGAACGACGTTGGTAGTGCCGCCAACAGGGCGATTTTGATTGGTCAGGCCGGGACGCTCGTTATCATAAAACGCACTGTCGCCGCTTCCACCCACAGATCCGCTATCATCGCTGCCGCTAGAGTCATCATCAGAGGCACCGCTACCAAAGCAGTACAGGCGCGACTGTATGCGCCGCTCCATGTCAAATCGGTCAAGAAACTTTTGCTCTAACATGCCCTGCTCTACCTCGTTCTCGCCGGTAGTAATGCCCGCGAACACCCTTGCCTAACTCGTCACCAAACTTGGCGCGTAGCTGCGTTGCCATCCACGGCGTATCACCGTATGGCGCTATGAAATCTGCGAANAAGATGTTCTCACCTGATTTCCACTCGCTCGGAGCTACNGCACGCTCACCGCGCAACAANTCAANCAGAATGTCATCACCAACAAANGCCCANGTNGCAAACCCCACCATGCGNCCATCTCTTTGAAACGCCANNGNCTGCTTCAAGCTCATNGGCTTGATAAACTGACGCTTGAGACGCGCCATCGTCCAATCTTCGTAGGTGTTNGACGTGGCTAANAANTGNCAAAGATCGCCAAACGAAATCATGCGCGCGGTAANTTCGTGCTNATNGATGAACCGGCGGCNGCGGCCCGCAATCTAAGCTCTGCCTCTGCGGCCAACTCNTGNCGNCGTAGCTCTAGCTCTGCNGCCATCTTCTCACGCTTNAGAGCGATTTCTTGCTCTGCNTCAAACCGCTTNAGNTCAAACTCTTGCTGNATACGCATCATCTCTGGATCGTTGGACTGTTGCTGTGCTTGCTGCGCCTGTNCAGCTTGTGCCTGACTNACAGTNTGCGGCGTNCCAAAGAACCGCGCTGTGTCCTTGAACCCGCCAATCTCAACGATTTCCTGCAACATGGCAGCGTATTGCGACAGGCTGCACAACGGATTGTCCGGCCCTAGCTGGCTGATGATCGTCTTGCCCTCGGCCATCATCGCTTGNATGAACGCAATCTTCTGTTCATCGTCTGCCGTGCCAAGNCCNACATTGACGATCACGTCAAACTCGCTGTCAAACTCACGCGGGTCCACAGGNACATAAGTGTTCCGCAGACGCACAATCCGCTCTTGCTGTTGAAAGTCAGCGACAAGCTTCAAGATGCCACGAAAGAGATCCTTAACGCCTGTTTCGGCAAAGCTTCTCGCATATGCCTCAAGCTTGGCCTGTGCCCCACGCACCGTAGCTGCCACAGCACTTGCNGTGGTCGATTGCAGCGCNTTTGCATCCAAGCCCTGTGAGGCTTTGGACATNCCCGTGCGGNTTTCCTTNACCTCGTCCAGATAGCGCATCAACGGCTGAACCTCGCCGCCTACACCTTGGCCTGACANNGTTTGCACCGCNCCCGGCTGACGTACCCGCACAATGCCGCCCGCCGTGCTGTCGAGCAAATCATCNAAGTTCACCATGCCTTCAACAGCGATGGTGCGCGGATTGACCGTCAGATAAGTNGAATCCAGATATTGCCGCATCAGCGTGGACTTGATGACTTGCAAATCCTCGGTCAGATCAAAAATCGACCGGCCAACAAGCCTGTGAGGCATCATAATCGGCGAGATGACAGCAAACGGGATGTTGTCAGTCACCTCATTCTCAAGGATGTAACTGCCGCTATCGCCTATCGACAGGATGCGACGACGCTCTGCCACCCCATCTTCATCGAAATCCACCAGCATAACCGTGTCATACACGGCCACCTCTCGCTGTGAGGGATCTGATGGCGCTGTTTCCGTGCCACTCTCAATGTCGCCNAAGCGCACCTGACGCTCTTGCTCNACCTCAAGCTGCGGATANCCNGCATATGTCTCGATTTCATCCTGATCGTANCCCATNGANACAAGGTCACTGACCGTCATCATCGTGCGATGGCAGACAAACCGTGCATCTTCCAAGGATTTGGCGCGCCGGTTGAACATAAACTCTTCCGGCGGCACATTCTCAATCCTGATGCGCCCGCTTGTTTTCTTGATCCTCAGTTTGAGGTTGTAGCTTTCAACCACCTCAACATCTTCACCATCATCACCGATGATCGTGGTCATGTTCTCGCGCTGGCTGATCAACTCCACATCAGGGTTTGCCAGTAGCAGCGCGATCTCCCCCTCGGTCAGGTTTTCGTACTCTGCTTCCTCAACCGTGGTGGTGTCGTCATAGTAGTATTTCACCACACCCAGGCCGTACATCAGGCTGTCGCGGAACCAGTGCGAGAAGATGCGGAAACCGGGGTTGTCGTGATTTATGATGTAATTCACATAGTCGCTTGCTTGATCTGCGCGTGGCTCGTCCTCGGCAGTGCGCGCCGCAAATCGCACATACTTATCACTCGCTGTGAATATGCGCATAAGCGAGGGTATAATCGTCTCTACAGTGTCGGCAAAGTCCTGCGAGATGACCTGACTTTTGCCATCAACCTCATTGCCTAAAGGCTCACCAAGATAGAAATCAAGCGCCTTTATGCGTTTGGCGGAAAACTCCTGATCGTAGTGGTTCAGCGCATCAGTGATCTCACCCGAGACGATGCTGCCAAGTGCTTCTTTATCCATCACTTTTTCCGCGTTTTTGATAAGATATCTTTGTCAGCCTTGCGCGCACCACCCTTGCCACTGATGAACGAATTTACCCGGCCCATCGCCCAAGCTGCCATTGGCACGTTACGGGAACCCCCGCTCAAATACGCGCCCTGACCGCGACGATAGACCTGTGCCAACTGCCCGTAAGAGAAGCGTGACTTTTCAGCCTTCTTACGAAGAGCGGCTTTTGTTTTTTCGCTTAGTGGTTTTGCTTTTGGCATTTTGTGCTGCCCTCGACCTACTGACTGCCGCTACGTTGATGTTGCGACCTTCCTTGTACGCCTTTCTGGTGCGCTTCATTTCGGCGGCTTTTGCGCTTGGGTTTCGTGACCCCCGAACGTATTTCAAAGGTTCGCCCGTCTTCTTGTCGCGCTTGACCCTGCGGAACACTCGCTTCGCCATCAATCTGCCTCTTGGGGCGGCGTAAAACGCGGTGATACATCAGCCATTCGTCGCATATTTGCCATTGACGATGTTCATGCCTTTGCCAGTGCGAACAGCGGCTTTCTCAGCACCGTAGTTCTTTTTCTTGGCCTTCTTCTTCCCGCCTTCTTTCATGCCTTTAGCCATCGCTGTGCCGTACATCATTTTTTCTTTCTCCTTTTGCGAAGTTTCTTGAAATCAGCGGCTGTGATCTTGTCACGCGGCGGGGCAACCCGCGCCAAACGCTTCTGCTTGGGGCTGTACTTGCCTTTAGGCATAGCTCTTGCCCTTCGGTTTCTTGCCAGCCCGCTTCATGGCTATGGCCGTTGCCGCCTGCTTTCTAAGCTTTGGACTTTTTCTTGGCCTTGCTTGGGGCTTTTTTCTTCCGTGGTTCATTCTTTACCTCGTCAGAATCATTGGTTTTGCCGACCCCCTTCGTTGTCACCACAGACATCGCGGGGGGCTGGCTTGCCTCAAAAGAAACGCCGGGAATCCGGCCAGAAATACACTTTGAACGCGCCGCACACTTTGACGGGTACGGGCAAGGGTCACACGTCACCATGCCTTGCAACTCCAATATCTTGCTGTGAATTTGTCCTTCGCCGTATCGCAGCTATGCCGCGCACGAAAGTTCGCCCGNCGCCCCGGCTGATCCTTCTTGATAGACATATTNGGATCACCNAANCGNACCAGCTTCACCTGATNGCCCTTCTTGGCTAAAACTGCGCTTTTTTTGCTTTTACCGGGNGTNCGNTTTGGCNNGTTNNANCCNNNAAATANCTCNCCNCNGTACNNNAGTTTGCCAGACGGCGTGCGCTTAACGTCCTTCGTCGTCGCCATCTTGAACCCTCACAGANTGAAACAACTCTTCTGCCTCTTCCGGCGTCATCCCNNCCTTCTGTGCCGCCCANGCAACCGCAGNAAGCCCNGCAGACACAATCTCAGGCCACTCGGCCTCACACAGATCCACAGCGCCAGCCATCTGCACCATGATCTGATGCGCGATTANATCGCTCGTAATAGAGGACGGAAAGCNAACACCAANCTCGTCTTCATCAGCACCGGGAAAATCCACAACATTGGTCATACAATCCAACTCGTATTTGCTCGTAAGGGGGTGCGGCTCGACCACCGGCTCATAGCACCAGATGCCATCGCGCCCTCACCTGCAAAGGTCAAAACAAACGCATCAGCAACGTCAGGAGAACGCTGCCCACGGCGCTTCATCTCGTCCTTGCTTTCAATCTTCAACTTGCCATTAGAGAGATACTTATACCGTATCCCAGTGATCTCCTGGATCAGCGCGTCATCCTGTGGTAGCACCACATCGCGACCCTCAAACCACTCACGCGCCCGCCAGAAAAGCTCGTCACGCAACCGGCCAAACTTATCCCGCAAAGCAGGACTTTCCGATACAGATACCGCCACAGCGGGTAAATCCAACTCCGCCAGACGATCCGCCAAACCCGCACCAATGCCAATCGCATCAATGAATATCTCCGTGGGCCTGTCCATGTAACGACACGCCTCATACTCGGTCAGCACGATACCCGCCAACTCCATGAGATCCTTGCCGCGCCACGTCTTGACCGGCTCAATCAACTCCTGACCGCGCCTCTTAGCCAAAGCAGACCTGTCAGAGCCAAAACGGGCACAATCCAAGCCCCACACCGTCGGCGTGGTAGGCGATGCCTCAATATCGCGGCCAATCGCACTCTCAATCAAATGCAACGGAAGCAAAACGTCATCAGATTGAGTAGGGAATTCTCCAAGAACCCTCACCGAAAATATCGAGGAGTCCCTGCCATACTGCGCTTCCATGCTGCTAATGAAGTCAGCATCAACAGTGTCAGCATCCTCACAACTGACCGTCATGCAATGCCACTGCTCACGATTGCTGTGAAACGCCTCGTAGAAAAACCCATCAGAACGGGTGGGGTTGCCAGTAAGCACAGTCTTGGCATTGGGGGTACTCATGGCACCCTCACCCACCTGGAACACGACATCGGGCACACCAGAAGCCTCGTCCACCAAGATCAGCATATTATCGCTGTGAAAGCCTTGAAGCGCCTCTGGCGACTCTCGTCTGCTTGTGCGGGCGACTGCAAAGCTGTCATTAGCGCCCTCAAGACTGATCTTGTCGGCCTTGAAGGACAAACGATCCTTGAAGCCGGGGTGCATGCCACGCGCCCAACGATCAATCTCTGTCCACAACACATCACTAAGCTGGTGAGCGGTGTTGGCCGTACACACAACCTTGGTCGGATAACGCGTCAACAACCACCACAACACAAGCCACGACAAAAANGCCGTNTTGCCCACACCGTGGCCCGACTTGATAGCGACCTTGCTGTTATCGCGAACCGCACGCAAAGCATCAGCCTGCCAAGACTGCGGCGTGGCATGAAGAACATGCCTGACGAACATCTCAGGATCGTCGTGCAATTCACGCAGAATCTTCTGAATGTCGTCAGTCATTGGCTAAGAAAGGTCGTGATGGTGAACGCTTGAATCATCGCCGTCCTCTGGTGAGTACATCAGGTAATACCGGCCACATTCCATGCAATGAAGGTTGGACACGATGCCGTCACCGTCCGCACCGTAATCCTCATAGCTGTGGTCGCCGCCGTGAATGATCTCACCGTTGCATACGAAGCAGTTCAAGGCATCCTCGTGAAGAGAGGGGTATATATAAATAATATCTGCCCCCGCTGTTTTTTGCCGGGGGGGTGTCGGCTCCGATCTGCCGGTTTTCTGCCGCCGATGGCCTAGACGACGGGATTGCAGGCGAATGAAATCAGCAACTTAACCGCTGGCACCGATGACAGCCTGCCAATCAATGCACCGATGCCGTGCCCGTTGTGGTCGCATTATCGCCGGAATCTCGCGCGCGTGCTGTATTACTTTCAGTCTGCTGCTTTTCTTCTGCTATCGCCTTCAATGCCTGCACATAGTCTGTCCCCGTGTGCTTCACTTCGTGACGATGATAGCCGCCGAACTTCTTGGGCGCGTCCGTCGCTGCCTGCCATTTCTTGCCGTCGATTGCGACCCGTCCCGCGTTTGGGCATATCTCACCATTGATGACCATCTGAACCAAGTCGTCCACTTGTTCCGAATACGTTTCGGCCCGGTGTTCCATTGCCAGCGAATACCGCTCCCGAAAATCTGGATCATTGTTTAGCCGGTTGCTGATCAGCCGCCAGCTTGGCATGTCCGATTCATAGGACAGTTTTTTTGCCTTCGCACCCTCACTGATACGGAACAGAAATTCGTTCCAGTGTTCCTCAGTGTATTTCTTCTTTCGACCCATGATCGACCCATAAAAAAAGCCCCGTGCGGGGCGCGTTTCTCCATTCGTACCGTATTAAATGCCTATATCGGCGCGCATTGCAATAAGTTTTCATGCGTTTTGTGCTTGCTTTAACCTCTGGTTGATGCTTATATATACGTATAGCCAACTTTCAGAGAGGAAATCAGACAATGGCTTTCAAGTACACACAAGCGCAAGCGCTGCAAAAGGCAATCATCCTCGACAAGCTGATTGACACACTCAACAGCCGAATCGCCGACGCGGACAGGAGTTTGCAAAAGACACGCGGCGACGTTGCAACGGCCTACGTTCAATCGTGCCGTGATACTTCTGCAAATTACCTTCAACTGATTGAGCTTCTTGAGGGCATCGAGTTTGAAGGCGAGGTGACGCTATGAAACCCCGCCTCTTCATCAAACAGCAAAGCCACGTCACCACCTTCAAAGTGCGCGGCAATCCGTTCCGCTATGTGGTCATGCGCAATTCCGACATTGCCCGACACGGCGCGGCCAACGCTATCCGCCAGCGTGCAGCGCGTGCCCTTCAGATGGGCTTTCACCATACCGCACGGCACCAGAACGCAATCGCAGACATTCTTGACGGGGTGACGACATGATCGACACAACCATGAACATGAACGCGCAGGCTTATGCCTTGATGCATTTCCTATCAACCCAAGAGCCGCACACCGCACGCTATCAGGACGGCAAATATCAGATTGATATCCGTTGCGTGCCATACATGAATTGCCGTGAACGTGGCTTTGTGCTGGAAATCCGGCAAATGTACGGAGACGAACCCGTCTGTCTCGCGTTCTTTGAACATCGGAACAGTGACGCATTGTGCTGCATCAGATGGCAGTCGGCTCAGTATGAACACTGCTACACGGCATCCGACATTCCCGACAGCGTATATCCCGACAAATGGTCCGTTACTAAGTCATGGGACTACATGGATTTGGTCGGCGCGTCAAAGTATGTGCTGGACGTAATTCAAGAGGTGTCTGCAACCGACGAGGTGACGACATGATCACGCAAACGATTGACGCTTGGCAATTCCGCGATCATCCGGTCTTGCAAGAAGCTTTTACAACAGAAGCGCGCAACGCTCTTTTCGACTTTTACTGCGAATTGAGCGATTGCACCGGCGAACCTGTCGAGTTTGACCCGGTCGCGTTCCGCTGTGAATGGTCTGAATATCACATTCAAGAATTGTGGGACGATTACAGCCACGTTTTTGAAAGCGCCGGTCTGACCGTGGAAGACGATAGCGACGACTACGACGCGCAAGTGAAGGCGCTGGAAGATCGCACCCGCATTATCGACATTCGGCGCGGCACGCATATGGGCAACATTTTGGTCATGGAGTTTTAGCCATGCTTAACTTTGACCGCCTCGCACGTCATCCACGCAATACGGCGTTCACCGACGCCGTGCTTGCTGCCACAGAGCCGCACCCGTTCAACCGGCACCTCGTTTTTTCACGCAAATATAACTGCGTCATAGAACTGACTGACGGCTTCAAAGACGGGCAAATGACTTTGGGTTTCATTCAATCTCTGGATTACATGAAGGGCAATGGCGGGCGCTGCATTAGCTGGTTGCTCGACCTTTGCCACGACCATGAAATCCTACTGAACATTTATTGCGATGCTCAGCCACGCCATCACAGTCATCTAAAGCAAAGCGAACTGAAGGCATGGTATCGCCGGAAAGGCTTTGTGTTCCCGCGCAATGGTCGGGACGGGTACTACACCCCGACAAGCCCAAACGCCGACGCATCCGACAAGGTGGCCAGCCATGCGTGACTGGATTGAACAAATATGCGCCACAGTCATCTTCTGGTGCTTGATGGTGCTTCTGTATGTGATGGCCGTCCTAGCCACCAATGGCGACCCCAAATACTGGTAACAGCGCGGCGGGCTGTAGTGGCCCGCCCTTCCCGTCGGCGGGGATTGGTACTCCGTCCTGATTGAGTAACCAAACGAAACGGGAGACTGAACAATGCAAAAATTCAAAATCATTGACGCGGTTGAGAAGCCAAAAACGCAACGGGCTGGCTTGCAGCTTTACCCGTGGCAGGATGTGGACGTGGGCAAAGGCTTCTTTGTGCCCGACGAAAAGGACAAAAAGCCGATGCGCGGGAATCAGCTTGGCCAGACGGGCAATCAATGGGCGAAGCGCCAAGGCGTTGCAGCGCGGTTTCAATCATTCCGTTACACCATCGACGGCAGTGACGGCGTATTTGTGCAAAGGGTGGCGTGATGACAGAGCAAGCAATCATCGAAAGCTTGTCGCCCGATCTGGCGACGATCAGGCTCACAAGGACAATGCTGGAAAAGCACATAATCGACGCAAACGAAAGCGTCCGCAGATTAGCTTTGCTTTGTGGCATTGACTATCAACAAATCGGTGCGGGTGAGAAAATCACCCGTGCTGCAACGCTTCCCGACGGCACCGAAACCGCAATCAACTTTTACAAGACCAAACGCGGCGACAAGCGGGTGAGCATCTCCAAGCTGAAACACCACGCACGGGCCGACGATCTGGTCGGCATCACCTATCAGACCAAGGGCGGCGACGTGTTTCTGATCATCAACATCACTGCGACGGCAGAACGCCGCAATGAGGTGGCGTGATGTTGTATGGCACGAAACTGATTCACAGTAACGGCGACGTGACTTACTGTCTGCCACCAAACCCGAAATTGCAGCGCGATTTAGAGGACAGCCGACGGCGTTGGCATGTCCAGAAAATTGAAGACTACATCGAAGGTCTAGACAATCGGGACGCCTGCATTGCCTTGCGTGTCTTGTTGCATAGGCATCGAAAGTCAAAAAAGATCCGCCAGATTGTGATGGAGCAAATGACATGACTAATGAAGAAATATATGGCCGTCTGTTGGATTTCACCGAAGAATTAGCCAACGATGGCGCAACACCGCAAGACGTGGCGCAAACGATGGCAACCTTTCTCTGTGAATTGTCCTATGACTGCGCGCCATGTCCGCAAGTGGCAACCCACTTGATTCTGTCTGCAATCACCGGACGCATTGAGCGGGAGCATGAATCTATAGACGCTTGAACGCATCCACCAACGCATCCAAAGCGAGTCGCATCAAATCCGGTGCGGCTCGTTTGCTTTTCCCGTTCTTTTCCGCCCATTCCGTCGCCATGAGGTTATGGCAGGCAATGTCCGCCGCGATGGCATAGAGGTGCCCGCCCATCTCGCGATGCAGCTTTTTCAAGTCTGTGAAGGCATGTGCAGCACGTTCCGATGCCATGCTATCACCAGATCCGGCAGGCATGTCCGACAGGCGAGACGTGATTCCTTGCTCTAGGCCAGCTTGCCGCCATAGTGCATATAGGCGCATCCCGGCGTCGTATTGCTCCGGCGTGATCGTGCCGTGCCGCCTGTAATAATCCAAGCTTGTGCCATCGACCACGCGGCGTACCAGCTTTCCCGCTTTCCTTGTTTCAAGCGTTTCGATCTGGTTGTGCTGTCCCCTTTCGGGTGTTGGCAGCACGTCCGCGTTTTCAAAGACCTTTGCTTTGCTTTTTTTCGCCATGCTCCATATCCCTCAAAGCCTCTTTGATTTCCTGCATTGCCCCAGGATGGTCTGGTGGAAAGCCCCAGTTGTCGTGCCAGAACCCGGTTTTCTGCCAGTTTCGGATGCGCCCCTTGGCTCGTGAGGTGCGTGTGTCCGCGATATCCTTTGCTTCAAAGGGATCAAGCCACCCTTTCTGATTGAGCCATGTCAGCGGGCGACGGAAATATTCATCATCCTTTCCTTTGCTTCGATGGGCGTTCAGTTGACCCTTGTAAGCTTTGATGATGATTTCCGGTGTTACTGTTTTTGCTGCTTTGAGGAATTTTTTCTTGCAGTCATCTTTTGCCTGCTTGTGAGCAACCTCTGCCCAGAAAGTCTCGAACATCGTGTATTGATCGACAGGATTATTTGCTTGATGAAGCATTTCTTCACCCTCCGTTTTGTGTGATTCATTTCTTTGTAAGACACTACTAGAATAGTCTCTTTCTTTTGTATGTTCCTGATTTACCGGATACGGTTTTTCCGGATACGGTTTTTCAGGAAGTGGTGAAATTTGAGGCGTATCATAGATAAAATAGATGTGAGCGTTGAATTTTCCCCCGTTTCTCTGTGCATTTTTGATGACATAGCCACGTTCGATCAAACCGGCGATGGCTTGATAAGTTTTGTCCCTGCCCCAGCCGAAGCGTTTCATCAGATTTTTGACCGAAAGCTGCCAATCGGTTGGCTTCGATAGCAGATACACCATCATGGCAAGGCACTCGCCCGAAATTTCGGTGTCATTGAGCAAAGCGTTGGGGATGACGGTGTAATTTTCCGTGAGCGCGCTTCGGATTATGAGCTTGTCAGTCATATCCAACTCACCTCTGGCTTTCCGGCAAACCCTGCTTCCCAAACGAACCATGCGTAAGCGATGGTGCCCTTTGACATCACGGGTTCGTTGCTACGAATGAAATCGCCCCGCCAGATGGTCAGTCTTTTGCTGAAAACGTGGACACGGCGAGGCGGATGTTCCTTAAACAGTGTTTCGTGTCGCTTGCCGCCTTCAAGAAACGCAAGCCGCAACAGCCAAGCGTGCTTTGTGCAACCAAGCTCTATCGCGTGCCGCACGAAATCATCTGCAAGACGATATGGCGGGTTTGTTACGAGGCTGTCTGCCCGACGCTCAGACTCAAGAAGAAAATCAACCTTTGCTTCACAAAAGCCGTAGTCATTCAAATCAGAACAAATCGTGGAATATTGATATTCCTGCAACACCTCTGCCAAAGAACCATCTCCTGCGGCGGGTTCCCATATCACTGGTGAGAAGGTTTCTACCGACAGAAGAGCCTCAACAGCTTCCGGTGGCGTGGGATACCAATCATCTTTGTGCCGCCGATCAGTCTTCATCTAACTCAATCCATCCCCTGCCCTCGCATGTCGGGCACTCGCCATCTCGTTCTGTGAGGAATCCGCCGTGCATATGGTCGATTACCGGCACCTCAAGCGTTGCTATGCACTCGCCGTGGCACTCGGGGCACTCCTGCACCTCCTCCCAGATGTTGCAGTACCGCGAGATGCGGATTTTTACCGGGTATTGGTTCTGGATTTTGCCCCTAGTCACTTTTCTGCCCGCGAAGCAGGAAGCAAAAGTCGTCCATGTCCAAAACGACAAGCTCCTTCTGCCTGTCTGCTTTGATGACAAGTGCGTCGGCGTCTTCCAGCCACTTGTAGATTTGCTTGAAACCGTTTGCGCGGGCTTTGATCTCCAGGGTCCACTCGTCGGCTGGTAGAGGATCACCCTTGCGGATCACCACGTCGCCCTTGATGGACGCACCGCCGCTAAGTGGCACCCTGTAGGCATCCAGCCCGTGGGCCTCTAGCTTCTTGCGCGTCTCATTTTCGACGCGATAGCCCTTGTCACGCTGACTCTTGCCCATGCTCTAGGCTCCAATCTGCGCTTGTGACGGCACCGTCGGTCATTTTGTGAATGGCAATCATGTGTGCGCCGCTGGGCAAGCTGATGCGATGCACCCATTTCCACACCGACGTATTGCTCACGCCAAGATCACGCCCGAAGGCGGCGATAGATATGTCTTTTTCTGTTAGATACTGATGCAGTGTCATGTCTATGCCTTTCGATAGGCATAAACTAGAGGTTATACAAACCTCTTGCAAGCGTATTGAAACTGTGACACTGTGTTTTTAACTATAGGTTGACGCAAGACAATTTAGAAAGGTAAGAAAATGGCTAAGAAAAACGGAAGCCGCGCTTTAGCGCATGGTGAAAGCTGGATCAACGGACCAATCGCCCCGCCATCTGCGAACCGCAGTAATCGTGGATCGGCAATGGCACCCCCTCTTCGTCTGCTTGGTTCGTTCAATGATGAAACACCTTGGCAAAATCAGCCAACTGCGCCGCCACTCGGCTGGCTTATGAAAAGAGACTCTAATGGAGCATCCAAACAACTTAGCTGCAATACGAGCTAAAGCGCGTATCTCGCAGAAAGAGGCCGCAAAACAGGTTGGTGTTAGCCAGCCGGAATATGGCCGTATGGAGTTAGGCCGCAGGCAAATCGGGCATCACATTGAGGCAATCTGTAAGACCTTCAATGTCACAGAAGAAGAAGTATTTGAAGCCCCCGTTCTTGCGGAAATTAAAAACGCAGACGCAGTTTTAACCGACAGTCGTTTACCCGTGTATGGAAGACCGGGATTCGGAAAACAACTGCGGTGGACCGAAGAGGCCCAAAAGATGATTATAAAACCTCAAGATTTTGAAGGCATAAGAGACGCATATGCTGTAGTTTGTCCAAATGACTGCATGTGCCCACGTTGCCGCGTTGGTGATATCCTTTACATAGACCCAAACCATGTGGTCAAACCTGGCGATTTGGTTATCGTCGCACAAAAGGATTCTGACCTTCGTGACATTGTTCAGTTAGTTGAAAAACACGGCGATCATTGGACGTTTGAACGCCTTGATCCGGCTGAAACGCTGGATATCAGCATCGAAAATCTCGACAGCGTGCATCCTGTCAGGGCAATAAAATACGTTTAACCTGACTTATAGACCTTTACTTTATAAGTATTGGTTGATATAAGCGGGTTTATGTCAGATGTACACCAGCTTCAAGACAACGAGCGTAGCGATGGGTTGCCGGACTTTGTGGCANCTCATCGCCTCACNCCAGAACGGTTAGCAGAACGCCGCTCTACTNTGCGNGGTAGTTGCATAAACATCCTAGCTGGTGGCGACTACAAGCGNATAGACCGNTTGTTTAAGGAAAAGACNGGNNAANTAGAGCCGGAAGACNTNTCAGGCAAGTGGCCTATACANTTNGGCCANTGNACCGAAATCNTAAATCTTNACACNTTTGAGCAAAAGAACGGCGTCAAGATNGACAGCTATCAGCGTGTCGTGCGCTCCCCTACCGAGCCTTGGATGGCGGCNACATTAGATGGCGCTTTCTACCTTGGTGGCAGGGTGGTCATTGATGCTAAGTGGACCGCTGGCCGTCCCGTCGAAGGCGAAGAATGGNCTGACGTGCTGCCNAGGATCGTGCGNTATAANACNCCGCAACTGCATTGGGGTGCCCGCATCCTGGGGGAGATAGAAGGCCGTCGCATTGAACGCGGTGTTCTGTCCATCATTCGCGGTGCCAACCCACCCACAACGCATTTCATCGAACTCAAGCAGTCATATACCGACCATCTGGTCGAGCTTGGCCGCACGTTCATGGAAGGCGTGAAGAAGGGCGAGATGCCTTTCATAGACTTTAGTGAAGAGCCGCCTGTGCCTGTCGAAGAGCGCCAGCCCTACGACATGGAGAAGGACGTGGCCCCTGCCCAGCAAAAGGCATGGAAGCGGCACGCAGACACATGGCTGCAAACAAAGGGCGCGGCTGACAGCTTCAAGCAGGCGGACAAACAACTCAAGTCGCTGATACCGCGCGATGCCTCTACAGCATCCGGCGCAGGCATCAGTGTGCGCGTTTCTAGCAATGGGGCGAAACGCATAATGGCAGAGGAAACAGGCAAGAATGAGTGAGTTAGCAAAGGCGCTTTGCGAGTATCAGGCTGCAACCGGCGGTTTTGAGGCTGATAAGAAGGGCAATCGTAGCCAGTACGCATCTATTGGCGCTGTCATCAACAATGTCAAAGAGGCGAACAAATACGGCCTGACCTTCACGCAAGAGGTGGACTTTGAAGGCGACACGATGTTCGTGCGTACCGTGATGATGCACAGGAGCGGTGAAGCTCGTATGTCTCGCTATCCCATCTTTGTCGATGACAAGACCAACAGCCAGAAGATCGGCGGTGCAATNACNTACGCCAAGCGTTANGCCCTCGCCTCAATGTTTGGCACCGAAAAAGGCGTGGAAGACACAGACGACGATGGCGAGTCAAATGGCTTGCTNAANGACGCACCGAAAGAGANNCCTCCNAAGCCCGCTGCAACAACGCCAGCTANNGTCTCCCTGTCTGACGATGCGGGCCACTCCCGTGAGGATGGNCTNNAACCCGCCTCACGGGCTTTTTCTTCCATCGTTGAGANCGTAGNGCCGCAGGAAGACCCGNTGGTGGCNNAGGTGGCCGCTGTGGACGATCTGGANNGNCCTCAANNNCCTNTTCAACGANATGGGCGGCNNNNGNATGNCCNANGANAAACNAGNGATTTTCTCAAACCGANNGAAANAAATNATGCAAGGAGCAAACAGCTAATGAACGACAAGCCAAANGTAATGCACGGNAAGGACGACATGACGTTCAGCCTCAACGACAAGCGGTCAGAGAAGACCGANGAATGGCANTCNGATTGGTCGGGGAAAGTCGTCGTTGGCGGCACNGAATANTATCTNAACGGCTATCANAAGAACGACGGNTGGATTGCTGGNAAGTTGAAGGCTGTCCCTGCAAAGAANCCAGCGGACGATGACGAGATNCCNTTCATNAANTNANCCGCACCCGCTNNTGGCNNTNNNCAACAANNANGGNATGCTNNTGGTNATNGGGGATTTGAACGCGCAGATGGACATGACCCCGCAGACAAATGAGGCGACATGCAATGGAGCTACTAAAGCGTGCCGAAGAAGCAGAAGCCAAGGTTGGTCAGGAATGACCCGCTGCGGGACACATGCAAGCACTGTGGCTGCACGTTTGATTGGCGATATGGCGGGGTTGCCAATGGCCTCAAGGAAAGCTTCTGCGGGCCGCAATGCTGCCACGACAACTATCAAAACGAGCGGACGTGGGAAGAGATGTTGAGAAGGGCACGGGATGGATGACGCAACCGCAATCCTTGAGACAAAGGACTACATCGAATTGCGCGCTGTCATCAAAGTGAACGGCAAAGAAACTGATGTCCATTTTAGCAATTATTGGGGATCAACTTGGCAAATAGGTCTGTGCGATCAGGAGACTAAGAACGCCGTGATCCCCGTGATTCGCCGTGTGTTTGAAGCTCTGTATCAGGAAGGATATTATGCAAATGACCAAAGAAGGCAGACGTTGGACAGAAGAGCGCCGCAAAGCTCACAGCGAGGCTATGAAGCAGTATCATAAGCGGCGGAAGATCAAAGCGGCCCCCAAGCAAGAGGCAAGCTGGTGGCAGCGCCTACTGGCAAAGGTGCTTGGGAAGGCACCAAGCTGATGTTTGCGCCTTACGACAAAGAAAAATGGAAGTCGTTGAAAAAGCGGCGGATCAAGTTTTTTCTCACTGACATAGGCGCGCGGAACCTGTGGGAGATTTTATACTTAAATGACCCCCCAAAGGTAATGCGCGGCGCTAAGTTGAACACCCGCCTCAAGAAAGCAAGGACGGGACTTATTAATGATCTTAGTCGTCAGTACGAATTCCAAACAAAGGCCGATATTTATTACCTAGAGGACGACAAAGTTTATGACTGATTTTTACACACCGCAGGAACTAGCTGACCGCTGGAAGGTTTCAGCCAAGACGGTCCTGCGGATGGCCGAATCTGGCGATCTTGCCAGTATCCGCGTGGGTAAAAAAATAAGAATACCAGCCCACGCCCTATCAACAGTCGAGGGAGACACGACATGCAGAAATACGAGTACGACGTTGTTCAAAGACAGAGTGACAGAAATTGGGAAATCACCTGGCGACAGGATGGCAAAGCACGATACGCATCAACTGGCACAAAGGATGCGGCGCTTGCAAAAGTTTTCCTAGAAACCTTCAAGAAAATTCACCAACCGAAAGACGTTGTGACGATTGGTGACATTTTGCAGCAATACACGATCAAGTGGTATCAGCCACGCGCCGTGAAGATGAGCCGCCACAATTCAATCATCAAGGCGTTAGACCCGTTGTCTGATTGCGATCCGTTAGACCATGAAGCTTTTGAGGAAGCGATTTGGGAATGGAAGCAGGAGCGGATGTTTAAGGTCAAAGAATCCGCTATGGCTCGTGAATTGTCCGTGATGATAGCTGCCTTGAATTGGGCCAATGATCGTGAACGCGGGCGAATGTTAAAAGGCGTGCCGTATATACCAAAAAATAAGTACGAGAAGACCTATCGCGTGCGATGGCTTGATGCTGATGAAAGGGAAAGGTTGCTGGATGCTTTGCCGTCGTTGCCCCTGTATCTGCGCTTGGCAATCGGGATTGCGATTTCAACGGCAGCTAGAAAGACGTCAATCCTTGAGCTTCAAAAGCGACAGATAAAACTGCGTGAAGGGCAGATTGACTTTCAAGCACCAGCGGACGGTAAGCGCAGAAAAGCGCGGCGGGTGTGTGATATCACGGATCTGGTGCGGCCTTGGCTTGAGGAAGCAATGGCTGTGACGCAGACGGGCTACATCATCGAAAGGAATGGCACTCCAATGCCAAACTTTTATGATGACTATCAAAGGTTCATCAAAAGCCTAGATATCGAGAATTTTACGTTCCACGATCTACGCTCGACGTGGGCGGCTGGTGCTGCTTTGGATGGGGTTCCGATGTCACAGATACAAGCTGCTTTGGGGCACTCTTCTGTGCTAATCACTGAAAAGCACTACGCGCAGATTCACCCCGAATACCGTGAGAAAGCACGCGAATATTCCAAAAAGACTTACAAGTCCCGTATGTCCCATATGGAATAACCAAACGACGTTAAGATATTGATTTATAACTTTTTTTCTGGCTCTCTCTCCGCCAGTAATATTGTTATTTATCAGTATCTTAACTCAATTTTGGAAACGATTTGGAATCAGTCATTTTTTACCGAAAAACTTGGTAGCTGATCGCACGCCAAATGAAGCTGCCACGATGACGCCTAATGTGTACTGATACCAGTTAGGCATTGTCTCAAGAGCGGCGAATCCTTCGGCTACAATGGTTCTGCCCCACTCACCGCAGAATGATAGAATCAGTGGGATACTGAACAGCCCTACAAGCCACTCGTCTTTCCACGAGTTTTGGCTACCCTGGGCCATGATCTTCTCCCACCCAGCTTCATGGGTGGCGGCAACCTTCATTACCTCTGCTTCTGCTTCGGCCCTGGCTACCTTGGCGCGTGTTTCAGCGGCCTTTGTCTCTGCTTTGGATTTCAGCCAGCCGCCAAGAAGGTCACTCGCCGGGCCAATTAACGCTTGCCACATGTCCGCTCACCTGTATGCACAATAACTCTTGATTGCCTTCACGCTGGATGTCCGCGTCGATCAGATACGCATGGAAATGGCACTGATCTGCGTCTGGTGCATCGAACAGCGGGACGACGCTATAGTCGAATGGACCCTTGGCCGTGATAAGCACAAGCATCCAAGCGCCGACTTGTGCGGCCTCCAAACTGTCAGCCTTTCTCCGACGACAGCCAAACCGCTAGGCTACCCGTCATGGCACCTGTAACCACAGATATCAGCGCACTTTGCTGCGTTGACAGATCCGGCTGGGACAGTGCCCATTCGATGCAACGCACATAAACGCCTGTCATAATCAGCATCATAAAACGCGGTAAAATACGCAATTCCAACATCTTGCGTGCAACATCTTCAACCGTCATTTCACCACCCCTTCACGCATCTGGTCGGCCAGCATATTGGCCCTGCCCTTCACTTGCGCTGCCCATCTTGAATCAAGCATCTGAACCGCCGCCTCGGCATAGTCTCCGGCGTCCATCGCGGCGTGCATCTTTTTGAAAGCATCGAAGCGGTTGCCCATGTTGAAGATCATGTTCATCACAACCATCTGCCGCGCTGGATCAAGCTTGTGCCAAAAGCCGTATGTCTGCGCCTTCTCTGCAACCCACACCAGATCGTTCTTTAGAAGCATCATGGCTTCCTCGTGGCTCACACCACGGTCATCATCCAGCTTGCGGCCTACGCCTATGGTCGGATGGCCCTGCAACGTATCACCAGGCTCGACAGGACGCCCCGTAGCATCGTCATAGACTTGCAGGCGCACGTCCTCATGCTCGGCAAGCTGTTCAGCAAGCCGGTCCAGAAAGCTATCGCTCAAGACATTTTCTCCTTAATGGCTTTTAGCACCTCGCGCACGGTAGGCGGGCGCTCTACGTTGGGCTTGTATTTGCATTGAAACTCTGTCGGATACCACTCGCCTCGACGCAGATGCAGCACGTCTTGCGTGAAGTTTGGCCCGCGATAAATGCAGATGCGTTCTTTGTCGATCACCTCGCAACCGACAAGCCGACAGGTGACATATTCGGGATCACCGGCACGCGCAGAATGTGACTTGAGCAACAGCACGAAGGCTGTCAGTACCGCCACGCCAGCGCCGATCATTATTGTCCACGCCACGATCTCGACAAACTTGCGGCGGCGCTCTCGCTGCCGGTACAGCGTTTCCTTCCTGCGTTTGCGAATCTGGCCTTCCATCTTGACCAGTTCGTCCCACTTGGACCTTCCCAGAGTAAGACATATCCACTGCCGTAGCTCGTATCTTTGCTGTTCTGCTTTCTGTTTGTTTGCGAAAGCAGTGATAGCTTCCTGCTCGACCGATTGGCCGCTAAACAGTTTTTTGAATATAGGGGGGTTCTTGGCCTCTTTTTCGGCCTGATCTAAGTCAGACAGCGCACCCATCCAGCGTGACAGATCACTTGCCATCGACTCCAAGTCGCGGCCTATGGCAAACCCTTTCTTCAACGCAGAAAAAGCCGCCGAAGCGGTTGCCATTGCTGATATCGGGTCCATTCAGTAGACCTTCACGTTTTCGGGGTTGATTTGTTTTGGAAGGCAGTAAGCGGTGATCTGCCCTGCTTGCTTGTGAAGCGCACGAGCAAAGTAGGTGCAGTCATCGACGTTGTAGAAATACAGATCGTTGCTAACAAGTTTGCCGTCGAGGAATACGAACAGCAAAAATGCGTGGATCACTGCCCTAGCAGTACGCCTACAAGCAGGACGATGGTGGTGCCGGCTGTGCCGATCATAATATGTTCGATGCGCTTGATACGCAGGATGGTTTCCTTCCAGCGTTCAGCGCAGACCGCTTCATGCGTGTCGAGTTCAGCTTTGACAGATGTGACGGTGGGCTTGGTCATTATACGCTCTGGCTGTCTACAAAGGTCTCATAGGATGATTTGATCGAATCCGTCCAGACGGCGTTGCACACTGCCTGTACAGATGCGTCTTCACCGCTGATGTCGGTGTCGTCCCATGTGTCGCCAGACTTGGTGCGGCATTGCAAGACGTGCCGGTGATAGGTGCGGCTAATCTCGTCGCCGTCATCCTTCACGATGGTTGCCTTGCGGACTTGCACGGCTTTGTACGGCCCACGCACCTCGCAGTCATATTCAAACTCTTTCGTGAGGCTCATTGCCTACTCCTTCTGTTTACCGTCGCATGGCTGCGACCTGTCCAACCCCTACCGGCTGGTGGGGTTATACAAAATAAGTCATCGTCCCTCTTATCCTTCTGTCGTTTTCCAACATTGATGCGTCAATATGGCGGTGACTTTCTGGATAGTTTTGGTGGCCTTCAAACAACTCAATTTTTGAATCATCATTATTGATCGCTAAAAGCAAACCAACTTCATTGGCATCCAAAAGTTGTTTGAAGCCCAAGCTGTACGATCTACCGTTAGATAGATTGGCAGAAGTAAATGGCAACCCAGATATTCGTACCGGGCCATCAGTTGTGACTGTTGCTCCTGCCGAATGTATAGAAAAAAGTATACTTACCTGTCGCCCTACTTTGGTGTAGTAGCCTTTTTGTCCGTTTACTTGATAACTGAAACTGGCAGAGCCAGACACCATTTCGAATGCTGGCGTCCATATACCTTCCTCATAGTCATCCAGCGCATTTGCCGCCGCCGTGTCGCCGTTGAACTTGATGCCATGCGTGTCTATTCTGGCCAACTCAGTGCCGTCGCTTACCCTAAATGCGTGAGTGTCGCCGCCAGTGATGTAGTTGATAGTATTAGAAGTGATGCCGAAGCCGTAGGTAGCTCCAAACAAACTTATATGTTTTGTGACATCTACTGCGCTTCCACCCACCTCTGCACCTAAATCAAGTTTTGCAGACGGTGAGGCATTTGTGATGCCTACCCGATTGTTTGTCTGATCGACATACAGCGGTGTGCCAGAGCCAAACGCCTCTTTCTGATGGCTCATAAGCTCGCGCACAGCGTTGTTCATATCGCTCGGCAAAGCAGAGTTTTCTGCAAGATTCACATCGCCGACGACCGTGTTGTTGGCAGCGGTAGCGTCGTATTCGGTGATTTTATCTTTAGCCACTTTATGCCTCCAGTTCGGTCACGCGCGCCTTGAGCGCAGTCATTTCGGTTTCGAGGGCTTCGATCTTGGTGATGGATTCTTGCAGTGCGCCGGTCAGCAGCGGCACTAGCTTGCTCTGGTCGATGCCCTGCATGACAGCGTTGCCGTCGTCGTCCACCTCGTTGTGGGTGCCGGTAACAGCTTCTGGCACGACCGTCTGCGCCTCGTGGGCAAGGAAGCCGTCAACCGTTGTGTGGGCGTCTGCGATGAAGTTGAACCGCTTAGGTGCAAGTGCCTTCACACGGTCGATTGCGCCGGTCATGTCGGCTACGTTTTCTTTGAGGCGGTGGTCTGATGAGGTGTTGAAAGATGTCGCAGATGTGGTGCAGCTTATAGACCCTACCAATGACCCTCTGCGGCGAAACAAAGCAACAGTTTCATCTGACGTTGTATTATCCGACCTGTGAAGCTCTAAAACGACAGTGCCATCTTGCGCGATTACGCTTTTACCTGCTGGCTGAAGGACTATTCCTTCATTCGTAGCACCATCAAGCGCAGTGCCAGTTGTGCCAATTTTTACAATCCCGCTGCTGTCGATACGCATACGTTCTGCGTTGGTTGTTTTGAAAATCATATTGGCAGAGCCAATCTTGTTGACCGTCAAGTCGCCAGTGCTGGTGCTGTCAATAAAGTGGCCAGAGTTTGTTACAGTCAGGTCAATCATAGACCCGCCACTTTCCTCTGTGCGGATGCGTGTGTCAGTGCCGCCGCTAACGTGCAGGTCTCGTGCTGGCGAACTCGTCCCGATTCCGACGTTGCCGCTGGTGTCCACCCTGACCCTTTCATTGTTCCCGCTGGTTTGTATTACTACGCCAGCACCAGTGTCTCCCTGCAAGGCAAGCATCCCACTGTCAGTGTCGTAATAGATTGAACCACTGGCTGTTTCTGCGCTGTTATGCAGACTGATTTTGCTGCGACCACTGGCGTTTGTATTATGAATTTTTAGGGTTGAGCCAGAGGTTTCAGTGACGCCACTAGCGTTCTGTTCAATATGCAACGCACTATCAACGGTGCTAGTGCCGATGCCAACGCTCCCGCCCGATGTGATGCGGACCTGCTCCGTGTTGTTGGTCATCACTCTCAAATCGTGATTTGAGTTTGTGCCTATTTTGACATCGCTGTTTTGAGAAATAACGTCGAACTTGACGTTGTTAGTAGTGTCTTCAACACGAAATCGTGGGTTCGTGTCATTCTGGACATGCAGATGCACATCAGGAGCCGCAACGCCAATCCCCACACGGTTGTTGCTGCTGTCTACTTTCAGGGTGTTCGTGTCTACCGTCAGATCACCCGCAACCGTCAAGCTGTCAGCCGCAGGCGTCTCAAGATTGACCGCGCCGGTGCTGACGTTTTTCAGGTCCACCATAAGCTCGCGAATAGCGTTGTTGATGCCACTCGCGGGGCAGTTTTCATCTATGTTGACGGACTGAATGTCAGTGTTTGATCCAGCCGTTGCGCTGAAATCGCGGATGCTGTTTTTTGCCATTTATTCGTCCTCTGCCACTAAGCCGGATGCCAACAAATATGAAAGGATGCGCGTATCACGCGCGTTTCTGGCTCTCACCGATGTTGGCTTTGAGAGCAGTTCAGCCATAAACTCTGGATCTTCGACAGCGCGGGCCAGCACGTCCCTGACACGCAGTGCAGGCATGTCTGACAGGATGCTGCGAAGCGCGCGGGAGCCAGCACCAGCGGCCACAAGGGTCGCGCCTGACGCCTCGCCAATGAAACTCAATGCACCGATACGCGCACCAATGACACGGATTAAAAAGTCTTCAAACGGACCAGTTTTCCCAAGGTCAAATTGTTTGCCTGCGCGTGTCGTCAAATACTGTTCAACGCGTGCCGCTGTGTCTGCCAGCGTCTTGAGGTTTTCACGCCTAGTCGCATCCAGAACGCCCTTGGATTGCAGATAATCTAGTATGCGTTGCTGACCAGAAGTTGATTGCAGGATCTTACCCGACAGTTTGCCCTTGACCGTGGCTGCATCAAGAAGCTCGTCCATCAGTATTGTCCGCAGGCCAGCTACAGCATCGTCACCACCAGCACGGGCCGCTGCGATGATGTTGTCCATCTGATCTGTGGAGCGGTTGAAACGACCAAGCGCCGCCTTCACAGCCTTTGGTGCGCTTTCTACCTGTATCGCATCGCCAAGGGCGCTTACTTGCTGGAAAGTGCGGGAACCAGCCGTCACCCCACGCACATAACTATCTGCCGACCTGGCGGCTGTACCAGCGTCTTTCAGAGCATTATCAAGCTGCGGAAACTGGCGCAGGATTTCACGATTGTTCGCGCGGAACGTAGCCAATGCCTCTGGCTTTATCTCACCTGTGCTTTTGGAGACTGTCTGCCGCGCCATATCGCGCAAAAACTCTTCGATCTGCGCGCGCACCTCNGGCGTTTGGTTGCGGCCAAATTCTTCNAGCGGGGAAACCGCTTGCTGTATGTCTCTGCTTGCGACGGCAGCGGCGGGACCACCCCGACGTATGGTGCTTTCAAGCGTTAGATCAGGGTCAATCCGGCCCGTCGCCTGTGCGTCAAACTCTAAGATCCGGCCCACGTCGCCGCGAGAGAACCGCTGATTCAGCGCAAAGCTAAACTGACGTGCATCGTCTACACCCATCACGTCTAAGCGTGACAAGTCATAAAGCGCCCCGTCTGCCAATAGCTTCAACTGCCTAGACAACGCCCGACTTGGATTTTCCCCGCGCAAAGCATCCCGTGACATGCTCAAAAGCCT
>FUFK010044099.1_pt1 | contig 23721 bp, 20 predicted proteins | sample 1021851 | NCBI WGS metagenome assembly FUFK01 (sample SAMEA51879418, study PRJEB19060) | metagenome | reverse complement strand
TAATATTGTCAGGAATTTATGGTTATTATTGGTAAAAATGAAAAAAGTTTTTAGCCTTACATTAATATTTTCCACTCTGATTTATTCTGAAGTAAATTGGGAAAGAGAGCAGGTTTGTCCTGTGCCAGATCCTACTTTCGTTAACAGCCTTATTACAAAAATGAGTATAGAGGAAAAAGTAGGTCAGGTTATTCAGGCAGATTTAGATTTTATTAAACCATCAGATTTAAGAGATTATCCTATAGGTTCAGTTCTTAATGGTGGAAACACCTCACCGAGAGGTAAACTTAGAGCATCTCCTGCAGAGTGGAAATCTTTAGCTCAAGAATTCTACGAAGAATCGAAAAGAACAGGTGCATCTATTCCGGTGTTGTGGGGAACAGATGCAGTACATGGTCATAGTAATGTTTTTGGGGCAACAATTTTTCCACATAATATTGGTATTGGAGCCGCTGCAAATCCTCAGCTTGTTAAAGAGATTGGCGCAGCAGTTGCTGAAGAAGTACTTGCAACAGGATTATTTTGGACATTTGCTCCTACGGTAACTATTCCACAGAACTTTAGATGGGGTAGAACTTATGAGGGTTATTCTGAGGATCCTGTTCTGGTATCAAAACTAGGAAGTGCATTTATAGAAGGATTGCAAGGAACAGAAAAGGAATTTCTGAATGATGCAAAAATATTGGGAACAGCTAAACACTTCCTAGGCGATGGTGGCACCTACTTAGGAATAGATCAGGGCGACACAAGAGCCAATGAAGAGAATATGCGAGTAATTCATGGGGAGCCTTATTTCGCTTCTCTAAATTCTTGTGTAAGAGTTGTGATGGCTAGTTTTAACTCATGGAATGGTTCTAAGGTTCACGGAAACAAATATCTTTTAACAGAAGTTCTAAAAGAAAAAATGAATTTCACTGGATTCGTTGTTGGAGATTGGAATGGCCATCAGCAAGTACCTGGTTGTAATGCTGGAAGCTGTCCCGAATCATTTAATGCTGGAGTTGATATGTTTATGGTTCCAGAAAATTGGAAGGCATTATATAAAAATACAGTTAAACAGGTCAAAGATGGCGAAATATCAAAAGAAAGATTAGATGATGCTGTTAAAAGAATATTAACAGTAAAGCAACAGCTAGGCATGTTTGAGGGAAGGGTGCCTAATCAAACAAAATATTNTGAGGTAGGGCTTCAAAAAAATAGAGANATAGCAAGAAGAGCTGTNAGAGAATCNCTTGTATTAATNAAGAATAATAATGCANNCTTACCAATAAAANANNAACAAAAAATTCTTGTTATTGGTGACTCTGCTGATTCATTAAANATTCAAACAGGAGGCTGGACNTTAGATTGGCAAGGAGCNAACAATACTAATAGTGACTTCCCNGGNTCTNTTACATTTCTGCAGGCATTGAAAGAGTATGAAAATCTNGAAATAACTCACAAAAATTCNTTATCTAATTTAGATTTAAATAAGAATTATGACCTAGTAATNGTTGCTTATGGAGANGAGCCATATGCAGAGGGTATTGGCGATCGAAAAAATTTATTCTATCGAGATTCAAAAACATTAAATACCCTAAAAAGACTAAAAAGGAATGGAAATAAAGTTGTTTCTATTTTCTTTACCGGGAGGCCCTTGTGGACCAATGAATTTATTAATCTCTCCGATGCATTTGTTGTCGCTTGGCTTCCAGGAACTGAGTCTCGGGGAATGACAGATGTTCTTGTTGCTAATGAAGATGGCTCAGTTAATTATGACTTTCAAGGCAAGTTACCATTTAGCTGGCCTAGTGATCCTAATCAATCTACCATTGCCTTTTATGATCCTGCAAGTGATGCGGAATTTGATTATGGGTATGGATTAACATATAAATCGCCAAAAGCATTAGCATCACTAGATGAGAGTTTCGAAAAATCAGATGATTTTGGTGACTTAATCAAGATATTTTCAGGAAAATTTAACAATCCATTTGAAGGTTTTATCCAAGAAAATAATTCTCCTCAAATTAAGTTGAGTTCAACAAATAATACAACTCAAAATGAAGTGGTACAGACAGATTTTATAGATGTAGATAAACAGGATGATACCTTAAGAGTAATTTTTAATGCAGATGGAAATTTAAATAGTTTCCATATTTTAACTACAGAAGTGGTTGGGCTTGAGGATTTTCAATCAGGTTTTTTAAACTTTAATGCTAGGGTAGTGGAATCTTCAGGTGCTGTATTTTTAGCTGCAACTTGTGGATTTGGATGTATGGGGTCAATTGATGTTACTTCATTGTTAGTAAAATCTCAGTCTTTTGATGGATATTCAGTGCCATTAAAATGTCTAACTGATAAGGGATTAGATCTATCAAAAACAATTTCACCAATGATTTTATTTGGGCCTGCTGACTTAACAATAGATTTTAAAAATATTTCTATATCAAAAAATTCACTTAAGAAAAAACTTAGCTGTTAATTTTTAGTTCCTCTGGAGATATTATTATCCCATTCTGATCTATATAAGCCCAATAGCCAGCTTTAATGTCCACTCCCTGAACTTGGATATCAACTGATATTTCTCCCTTATTTTCTTTATTACTTTTTTTGGGTGAGGTTCCTAAGGCATAAATACCTAAATCAATATTATGCAGATGCTCAACATCTCGTATATATCCGTTAATTACTATAGCCTCCCACTTGTTTTCTTTTGCTATGCCTGCAACTTTATCACCCATTAAGGCAACTTCCTTTGATGCATGCCCATCTACTATTAAGACCCTATTAGAACCATCAGTAGACAAAACCTCTCTAACTTTGCTGTTATCATTTAAGCAACTAACTGTTTCAATCTTTCCGTAAACTAAATCTTTTTTCCCATAAGCATTGAAGTCCAAAATTACGGGAAGTGAATAATATAAATCGCTTATATCAGGTGTATTCATAAAAAAAAGGAGGGTTGCCCCTCCTTTTTAGTTTAGCAAAATCTAGTTTTTACCAAAAGTATCCAAATCTAATACCATATTGAGCTGGACCGCTATATCCTCCTCTAGGAACTGCACCTTCCCAAGCTCTGTGATATGGAATTCTNTCGTCCATAGCATTGTAGCTATAAGCTTGTGCATACCAGCTTCCCTCTGCAGGTTCAAAAGTAAGCAACAAGTTGAATGTTTCAAATGCAGGTCTTAGATCTGATAAGTATTCTGCTGGCTGTGCCCAATACCCAGGTAAATCTATAAAGTCGTACGCGCAGCCATCTGCTGCAGCAAAGTTTGTACAGCCGTATGTACCATAACCACCTTCATCATCAACATGCTTATCTATGTTGTAGATAGATAAGTAAGCTGAAGTTTCATAGTGATATTGGACCTGTGGTTTGATTTTACCTACTGGAGTATTAAATGTGTGCTCATATCGAATAGTTGTTTGGAACTGAGGAGCATANGGAGCCTCATTNCCAAGAAGATCAATATTGTTCTCCCATTCNGGAGCAACTGCACTACCATAATCAGGTCTNCCATGNGCAAATCCTATTGCATATCTAACNTGAGTCACAAAACTTTCNGTAACTTTNGTATTCATTGTTGCAATATAACCATTGATATTCCCACCTTCGTATGGATTCCAGTTGAATTCAAACTCTGAACCATAGAATTCTTGTTCACCAAAGTTTTGGCTTGACCACCTAGTAACAACTTGATCTTGTTGTACCATTTGTCCAAAAGTAGGCGACCCAATTGTTGTATCTACACCCATTGCTGAAATAACATCAACAGGAACNTTCCCTGATTCNTGTTTTCCATCATATTGTGAGAAATATGCGTTAAAAGATAAGTTAAGATCTTTTCCAACTCTTCTTTTAAAACCAAACTCAAATGTGTCTATGTACTCGTTATCATACGAAGTATCAGCATATGAACCTGGTCCCTCTGGATGAAGAGTATTATTTCCTCTTCTATATACGTCTTGGATGGAACCAGATTTAAAACCAGTTGCATAATATGCATAGAGAAGGGTGTTATCATCTAAATCAAAATCAAGTCCTACTCTATAGTCAAGATTATCAAACTCTGCTGATGTATCATTAATGAGAACTTCTTGAAGACATCCATAACCACCTGTACAGTTAACTCCTTCAACTAAGAATTCTCCACCATTCTTCCATGGTGTATATCCAAGTCTTGTCCAAGCAGCATCTCTAGATCTTGCACCATCATATGGNTTTGCTGCACATCCATTAGCCCAGAACATACATCTAAAGTTTCTACCACCAACATCAGTTTTTTCTTCTTCTGAATATCTAGCACCAACTGTTAGAAACATTCTTTCATCAAGCTGGTATGTTGCTTGGCCATACATTGCAGTTGCATCAAGCTGTCTATCTGGCTGAATAAATACATCAGAACCTTCAAGACCGTTGAAGTGTGCTTCCATATTGTTATTTTCTAAGTTCATGAAGTAACCAAGTACCCACTGCAGCTTTTCGTCTTTAGATGATCTTAATTCAACATCAAAAACCTTGGCTTTTGCCACAAAATCATCAATATTCCAGTTACCATCCCAGTTACCATGACCCATATCTGTATCAAAATGAGCTTCTTCTTCAAGATGCTGATAACCGTATTTCGCAACTAAATCAAAGTCCCCAATCGGAGCTTTGTAGATNGCTCTTGTTGAGGTAAGGACAACATCTAGCATTCCGGGAGTGTTTACATATGCTTTGTATGCATTTCCTCCACCAAAACCAGTATCACAGTCGGTTATATCAAAACCGCCCCAGTTCCATGACTCGTAATTAACCGTAGGTCTTCCTCTCATCAATTCGCAAGCTGGTGTTTCTGTCCAGTGAGCATTTTGGTTTTCATATTGCTCAAATTGGACATTCAAACTTCTGTCTCCACCCATGTCGTAAAGTGCACTCAATCTAAATGCATTTTGATCTACGTTATTGTATGAATCAGCTGGATCCATTTGTACTTTTGAAAGTGGTCTTTGTTGCCATCCNTCAAATCCGTTATACCAGTGATGATCAGACATATGTCTGTTGTTGTAATCTCCGCCTATTTGACTAAANTCACTTAAATCAACTCCAGCAAATTTCATAAATCTNTGATCCATNTGTGAAGCATCNAGATATGTTGTNATGAAAGAATCTTTTTTCTCTTCCATGTAAGCAAGCCTNANNGCAAAATTATCTGTGATTGGAAGGTTGTAATGCATTCTTAATGCTTGAGCATCCATTCTTCCTGCATCGATGGTTACTGAACCACCTTGAACTTCAAAGTTAGGCTTTGCAGTTACAACATTAAATGTACCTACTGTTGAGTTTCTTCCATAGAGAGTACCCTGCGGTCCTCTTAAAACTTCCGCTCTTTCGAGATCGAACAGTAGAGCCATTGCACCTTGCATTCTAGATACGTAGACACCATCCACATGTACACCAACAGCTGGATCTCCAAGTTCTGTAACATTATTAGATCTAACTCCTCTCATGGTAATAACTGGTGCACCATGGTTGTTGGAATCAGTAATTTCTAACATCGGAACCATCTGAGATAGGTCGATATAATTATTTATTCCATACTCAGTAAGTTTATCTTGAGTAAAAACAGTCACTGGAACAGGTGTGTCCATGACATCTTTCTCAACTTTCTGAGCGGTAGTAATAACAATTTCAAGGCCCTCATCTTCGTCTTCTGAATCTTGGGCTATAACAGGTAAAGCAAATGCTGGAAGCATAAGCAACATAAGTAAATTTTTTGTAAATTTCATAATCCCCTCAATATGATTTGAATTGATAAGGTAAATATAACTAAAATTATGTTTATGTCAAATTGTTTACAATTAATTAAAACTCAGTAAAAAAGGACTTTATCTTGAATACTAGCAATAAAATTTCTTTGATTTTTATAACTGTTTTTTTATATGGCTGTAATGTCGGTAGTAGCAAATTTTCGAACTCAATTATTCCAGGAATAATTCAACCTATGCCTGTTGCTGAGAATATTGATTATTGCCCATCAAAACAACCCCATTCATATGAAAATTACACTTTAATCTGGCAAGAAAATTTTGATGATGTAGGTTTGAATCAATCTAATTGGAATTTTATGTATGGAGATGGGCAAAATTATGGAGTTCCAGGCTGGGGTAATAATGAATTACAAAGGTATACAGATAGTGCTGAAAATATTTATCTTAACGCTGGCTGTTTATTCATAATCCCAACATATAACACTAGCTCCGATGGAACAGGCTATGAAAGTGCAAGAATAAATTCACAAAATAAAAGAAAATTTAAATACGGAAGAGTTGATATAAGTTTTTCTGTACCTGAAATAACAGGTGTATGGCCAGCTCTTTGGATGATGCCTGAGAAATCAGTTTATGGAAATTGGCCTAGAAGCGGAGAAATTGACATTGTTGAAACAATTAATGAAAAATCAGATGAGCTCGTTACCACAATTCATTATGGGCATGACTATCATAGGCAAATATCCAAAACTACTTTTTTAAACCAATTAACAAANCTATCAAATCCGATTGATCACAATAAGATATCTTTGATTTGGGAAGATGAATATTTTGAATGGTTACTTAATGATCAATTGGTATTTAAAGTTAATTTTAATGAAGTTGAAAATCTTGAGCCCAATCCATTTCTTGAGGAGTTTTATCTATTAATTAACGTTGCAGTGGGTGGCAATTGGCCTGGAACACCGAATTCAACAATGTATTGTAATTCTCGCAAATCATGCCCCGATGTGAAAAAATTAATAGTAGACTACATTGCTTATTATGAAAAAATTAATTGAAGTATTTCTTCCACTATTAATCTCGCTTTCACTCTTTGCTGAATCTCCTNCAATTGTCATACATGGAGGAGCAGGCTGGTTTTCAAATATGTCTCCTGATGAAATTAAAGATCTAAAAAAAGGCCTTAAAATGGCAGCAGATAAGGGTTTTGATATTTTAGAGAATGGTGGCAGCAGTGTAGATGCAGTTGAAGCCGCAATAATAATTTTAGAAGATAATCCTCTTTTTAATGCTGGAAGAGGCTCAGTTTATACATCTGAAGAAAGGCAGGAAATGGACGCTTCCATAATGACTGGAAAAGATAATGAAGCAGGTGCGGTTTCTTCAGTCACTAATGTAAAAAATCCAATTTCTTTAGCAAGGCATGTTATGGAAGAAACACCTCATGTAATGTTTACTAGTAGTGGTGCAGAAAAATTAGCAAGAGATAATAACATCGAACAAGTTGAACAAAGTTATTTTGCAAACCCAGATAGATTAAAGTCCTTAAAAAAAGCACAAGAAAATAAAAAAGGAACAGTTGGGGTTGTAGCAATAGATAAAAATAGAGTAATAACAGCCGGTACATCTACAGGAGGAATGACTAACAAAGCGCCTGGGAGAGTTGGGGACTCGCCAATAATTGGTGCTGGAACTTGGGTAGAAAATAATTCTTGTGGCGTCTCGGCAACTGGACACGGAGAATACTTTATAAGATTTAGTGTTGCCAAAGAAATTTGTGTAAAAGCACGTTATCAAAATAAATCTATTCAACAAGCTTCAACTGAGGTAATGAATCAGTTAAAGGAAATGGGTGCAGATGGAGGTGTTATTGTTATGGACAGCCAAGGAAATTACGCTTTTGCATTCAATACTCCAGCGATGGCAAGAGCATACAAAGATGCATCTTCTGAAGTAATCAAAATATATAAGAATTAATGTCAATTAGGTACGAGCAACAAATCTTGCATCTAGACCTTCACGGAGTAAAGCATGCAGATGTTGAAATTTATGTAGAGGATTTTGTACTTAGTAATCAGAACGAATTACCCCTTATCATCATATGTGGAAACTCTGAAAAAATGATTTCTATTGTGAATAAGACTTTAAAAAAAATTGATGTTAATTTTGAAGAAACAAGATACGGTCGTATTAGGGTAAATTCACTTGATGCGTAAGTTAAAGATTATTCAAATTCTTCCAACTTTAAATACAGGTGGAGTAGAAAGGGGCGTATTAGACTTTAATAAACATCTTGTTGATAGAGGCCATGAGTCATATGTAATTTCTAATGGAGGCAGGCAAGTAAAAAATCTTATTAATGATGGAGGCAGTCATATTCATATGCAGGTTTCTAAAAAGAGTTTTTTAACTTTGCTTCAAGCAAAAAAATTAGCAGATGTTATTAATGAAATTTCTCCTGATATTGTGCACGTTAGATCTAGAATTCCTGCATGGGTCACTCAACTCTCGAAGCTATTTATTAAAAACCCAAGACCAATTTTCTTTTCAACATTTCACGGTCTTTATAGCACACCCTTTTACAGTAGGATAATGGCTAGTTTTGATTATGTTATTGCAATTTCTAAAACAGTTAACGAATATATTTTAGAAAACTATAAAAACCACCTTAATACTGAACCTAGATTAATTTATCGTGGATCTGATCAAGATTATTTCAGTAAACAATTTCAAGTAACTAAACAATATCAGGAAAAGTTTTTTTCACAGTTCCCTAGCCTTGCAAATAAAGAAATTATTTCATTTCCAGGTAGATTATCATCATGGAAAGGTCAAGAATCATTCATCAAGCTAATATCTAACCTACCTGATAATTATTCTGGTCTTATAGTTGGGCCATATGAAGATGCAAAAAAGAAATATTACAAAAAACTCCTAAATCTCATAAGAGATTACAATTTGGAAGATAGAGTTTTTTTCTATAATGCAAAGGATGATATTAGAGAAATCTATTCACTTTCAGCACTTGTAATGAACTTATCATCAACTCCCGAACCTTTNGGAAGAACACTNCTNGAAGCAGCAATGATGGGTAAAAAAATATGTGGTTGGAATAGGGGTGGTGTAGGTGAGGTCTTAAAGCTTTTTTATGAAGAGGGGCAGGTAGAATTTAACGATTTTGAACAGTTAACGGAAAAGACTAAATCAATTATTTCCAGCAGCAATAAACCTAAAGAGGTATTTTTAACCTCAGAGTTGATGCATCAAAAGACTGTTGATTTCTATCTTGAAGCTCTTGGAAAAAGCTAAGATTCATAAATTTTTAAAATTCTTTCAGATGCTTTTTTAATGATGTGATTTTTCTTTATGCTGCTAATCAAATCTTTTTGTTTTTTTAGAAGTTCTTTTGGCCTTGCCGTCCAATGAANAATAACCTTCTTGATTGATTCATAAGATAAATCTGAAGAAATAAATTCATTATCCAGGAGCTCAGGAAATGCACCTACTGGAGTAGCAATTACTGGAACCTCACAATAAAGGGATTCAAAAAAAGATTTTGGTGAGCCCTCTTTTAAAGAGCAAAAAATTTGTCCTTTAGAGTGGCATAAAATATTCCCTACATTATCTGTATAAGGAATAAATTTTATTTTTTTAGCAATATCCAAATCTGCAACAAGATTTTTTAATCCTTCNTCTTGAGANCCCTCACCAACAATTACTAATTTTTCTTCAACAGATTTCCAAATTTTTATTAAAGTCTCAAGATTTTTCTGTGGCTCGAGTCTCCCAATAAAACAAAAGTACTTCCCATTTTTTTTGATGTACCTTGGAAATCTTGTTTCGTCTACCCAATTTAGTTCATGGTAAATATTTTTTTTCTGCCTATTAAAATTAGTGACTGCCAATTTACTCACAGCAATTACACTGTCTGCTTTTTCATAGGCATTTACATTCTTTTTATTGTTATGCACTGTAGCTACCCATTTAAAGTCCCTATTTTTAAATTTTTTTAAAAGCACTGCAGGTTTTGTTCCATGTGTATTAACCACATCGGGCATGTAATTTAGAAAAATTTCTTCTAGTTTTGAGGGTTTAAAAGGACTAAACCTAAATCCTAGATTATCAAGGGGATGATAATTTGCCCTAAATTTATTCTTAAATTTCTTTGGCCCTACGACCAACACATTATTATTTTTTGATTGTTCAAAAGATAGCTCTTCAACATGCCTCTCTAGTCCTGCAAAAGCTTTACTTGAAAAAATATGTAACACTTTCATAAGATTTTAAATAGCTTATTAACTACATCTTTTACTTCAGATAAAGGCTTATTTTTTTTTGGGTGGCAAATGTCAGCTGATTTTATATCTCTAGAAAAAAGATACCTTTTGGTATCTATAAATCCAATATCCTTACTTTTTTTGAGCAACTCTATATTTTTTGTTACCTTAGTTTTTCTCAAAGGGGCCCCCTCTGTTCCATGGTCCCTATGCAGCTCATGATGAAATACGTATACATTTGAATTAGTTGAAAGTGCTTCATACAAAATTGAAACACTTTCTGGTGTAAGAAAAGTTATTTCACTTTTTTTAATCTCTGTAGTTAACCATTCATCAGAGGTATCTTTCCAGTTAAAAAATTCAGCATTACCCGGATGTTTAGGCATTTTAAGATCTGGTGATCTTGGAGAAGTGGTTATTTTCCATTGATAATCGTTATATAGGTCGTTTAAAATCCATTCAATCTGCTTCATTAAAACCTTGGGTCTAAAATGATAATGCCTACTTTTGCCGCCGATTATAATAAGACCTGTCTTCTTTTTTGTCTTCTCTGCCGAATATTTCGATAATACCCCCTTTGTTGTAATGACATTTTCTGGGGTTCTCAAATAAAACCTATCTAAATGTGGAACAACTGCAATATCAAAGAGTTGAGTAGGTTTCAGAGAAGGCTTCATTAAAACAATACTTTTGGAATTTGGAAAAAGTTTTTTTGCCAGCAGTAATTGATAATGAGTTTTAGATCCAGCACCAATTAATAAGTCAGGATAGTTGCCAAATGGTGTCATCCCTGAAGTAATATCAAATCCTTCCATGACCCAGTTATCAGTTGCCTCATCAATTTCTTTGGAGGGGACACCTTTTATGTAGGAGAAGAAGCTTGAAACAAGGTTACTTTCATGACAATCAACTGTCAGAAGTGATATTTTATTTGATTTTCTCAGCTCATCTACTAGGGCATCAATTTGCTTTTCATGTCCTTTCTTTCCATCTTTGAATACCCAAATATTAATAAGTTCTTTTTGTTTTAATGACATAGATTAAAATAATGATACATGGATAAAAATAATCAATACAATTCAGTTTTTATATCTGACGTACATCTTGGCTTTTTAGGCTGTAAAGCTGAAAAATTATATGAATTTTTAAATAAATTAAATTGTAAAAAGCTCTTTCTTGTGGGAGATATCATTGATTTTTGGGCGATGAAAGATAACTTTTATTGGCCGAAAGAACATCAAAAGGTTTTAGATAAATTAAAAGAGATAAAAGATAGTGGAACTGATGTATTTTACATTACTGGGAATCATGACGATCCCTTAAGAAGCAAAAAAGATGCAAATAAATTTATAGAGACTGATAAAAGATTTAAAAAAATACTTGATAAAGCAAATACGTTTAAAGTTGTTGATTCTCATATACATGAATCCCAAACACAGGGAAGAATTCTCATAATCCATGGCGATCAGTTTGATGTAGTTACCTCAAACATAAAGTGGCTCTCTAAATTTGGAGGTGTTCTTTATGAAATCTTATTAAAATTAAACCGCCCCCTTTCAAAAAAACTGAAAAGTTTAACAAAAAAAACTGTCAATAAAGCCAGTAATTTTCAATTGAACGTACAAAGGTTGTGCAAGAAAGAAAAGTATAAAGGTTTGTTGTGTGGACATACTCATTTACCACAAATAAAACAAAATTCTGATTACATCTATTTTAATACTGGTGATTGGATTGAAGCGTGTACAGCCATCACAGAAGATCGAGATGGGAGCTTTGAACTAAAAAGTTTCAGTAAAGCAAAATCTGTATTAATTAACAAACTATGAATAAAAATCTTTTAATCATAATAATGATTAATCTATGCATGCCATTATTTTCAAAAAATATTTGTGGAGAAAAAATACTTTTTAATGGAAACATCTTTGTAGAAGCAACAAGAAGTATTGAAAATAAAGCTATCTCTATTAAAGACCAAAGAATCAATTATATTGGTGAGCTAGATGAATTTAAAATATGTAAAGAGGAAAAGGTTGACCTCAAAAAAGGGTATGTTTTTCCAGGATTTGTAGATGCTCATGCTCATTTGAAAGGTGTAGGTTATAGACAGCTCAAATTAGACCTCTCTAACACCTCAAGTAAAGAGGAGATGCTTCAAAGAGTTAAAGTTTATAACGACAAAAATCAAAACATGCAGATAATTTTTGGAGAGGGATGGATAGAAAAAAATTGGAGTGATAAAACTTTTCCTACGCGTTTTGATCTAGATGAAATCAATTCAGACATACCTATAATTCTTGAGAGAGCAGATGGTCACGCATTTTTAGTGAATTCAAAAGCATTAACTCTTTCAAATATTGATTTAGTTACAAAAAATCCATCAGGAGGAGAAATAGAGAGACTTAGCGATGGAAGGGCAAATGGAATATTAATCGATACTGCTAAGAATCTTGTACAACAGCTAATACCGGCTCAAACAATAGAGGATGAAAAAAATGCTTTCGCATTAGGAGCCAAAATTTATCAACAAAGAGGCTGGACAGGAATGCATGACGCTGACTCCCTATTCGTTGAGAAAATCAGAATCTTTGAAAATTTAGATTTAGATTTAAAAATTCATTTTTCTCTTAATCAAGAAGATTATGAACATTGCATTAAGGGCAGAAGGAGCATAAAGATATATGCAGATGGTGCAATCGGTTCAAGAGGAGCTGCTTTATTTGAAAATTATGAAGATAAAGATTCTAAAGGTTTGATTATCTATGACCAAAATGAAGTTAGGCAGTTACTAAAAAACCTTTACGAACGTGACTGTCAAATTCAAATACATGCAATTGGAGATAGAGGGAATAGTATGACATTAGATCTTTATGAGGAATTTCTTGAGGACACAAATAAAGATTTGAGATGGAGAATTGAGCACGCTCAAAATGTCACTGAAAAGGATCAGCAACGATTTAAAAAATATAATGTCATTGCATCTATGCAGCCATCACATGCTATTGGAGATCTTCATTTTGCAAAAGATAGGCTTGGTTTAGAAAGGTTAGATTATGCATATGCATGGAAAAGTTTTATTGAAAAAGGAGTTGTAATTGTAGGCGGCTCTGATGCTCCAGTTGAATTTGGAGACCCTTTGCAAGAATATTATGCGGCAGTTACAAGAAAAGATTTAACAGGATTCCATGACGAGGGTTGGAATCTACAACAAGCGCTAAGCAGAGAAGAAGCATTAGATATTTTCACAAAATGGCCTGCTTATGCAATATTTCAGGAAGAAGATTTAGGCACAATTGAAGTAGGAAAATATGCGGACTTTAGTGTTTTTGATAAAAATATTTTGACCATTGATAATATGGATATTCTTGATACTAAAGTTGTTATGACAATAATAAACGGAGAAGTTGTTTACAGACATGAGTAAAATTTTGATAATCACTGACGCTTGGGAACCACAAGTGAATGGAGTTGTTGTCACTATGACTACCATTGTTAAAAAACTCAAAGAGAGAGGATACAAGGTAGATGTTATACATCCAGGATTATTTCATACCTTTCCTTTGCCTAATTACCCAGAAATATCTGTTGCATGGAACTTTTGGGACCTAAAGAAAAAAATACAGAAATCAGATCCTGATTATATTCATATTTCTGTTGAAGGACCTTTGGGTTTAACTGGAAGGCATTATTGCCTTGAGCATAAAATTCCCTACAGTTCTGCAATTCATACCAAATTTCCTGAGTATGTGTATGAGAGATTTAATATTGGACTTGATGTTACAAAGGGCCTTTTAAAATGGTTCCATAATTCAGCTATTAATACTTTGGTTAATACTAAAAGTCATATGAAAGAATTAAAAAAAGATGGTTTTAATGATTTAGTGCTTTGGTCTAGAGGGTTTGATGAAGAGGTATTTTATCCAGATAAAAAAGGAGGAAAAGGAAACTACCTTTTATATGTCGGGAGAGTTGCAATAGAAAAAAATATCGAAGAATTTTTAAAGATGGAAACAAGTCTTAAAAAAGTAGTAGTAGGTGGAGGCCCGATGTTGAATAAATTTAAAAGGAAATACAAAGAGGTTAATTTTCTTGGTTACAAAAAAGGCAAAGAACTCGCAAATATTTACAGGGATGCAGCATGTTTTGTTTTTCCTTCGAAGACAGATACATTTGGCATTGTTTTAATTGAAGCTCTTGCTTGTGGAACTCCAATTGCTGGATTCGATGTTACAGGACCAAAAGATATTGTTATTGAAGGTGAGAATGGTTCATTAGATAAAAAGGATTTAGGTAAAGCTGTAGAGAGAGCTTTAAAAGTTGATAGAACAAAGGTGATTAAATCAGCAAAAAAATATACATGGGATGTTTCAACCGATCAATTTATTGAGTCACTAGTTTCTATTAAGTAGATGTTTGTTTTTTTACCATTTTCTGACGAAAACCCAACAGTAAGAAAGCCTGTGGTAACTTGGGCCTTAATCGGTATCAATTTAATAGTATTTATTTTTCAAATGCTTTTATCGCCACAGTCAAATCAATTACTTATAGATTCATTTGGTGTAAGGCCTTCAGCTTTTTTTGAATTAGTAAATTTACATACCATTTTTACATCTGCATTTTTACATGGAGGTTTCATGCATTTTGCATTCAATATGCTTGTTCTTCATATATACGGAGACAATATCGAAAATTATTTAGGAAGAACTAAATATATTATTTTTTACTTCTTGGGAGGAATAGCTGCAGCATTTTTTCAAGCAATATTTTCTAGAGGTCTAGACGTACCAATGATTGGAGCAAGTGGATGTATCGCTGGAATTATGGGTGCTTATTTTGTTCTATATCCAAAGGCTAGAATCAATGTATTTATGTGGTTCATAATCTTCATTCAAACGATCAAGGTTCCAGCAAGCATAGTGATAGGCTTCTGGATAATAACTCAACTTATAAATGCAACAGGATCAAGTTCAGATGGTGTCGCGTATTTTGCTCATATTGGCGGTTTTGTATTTGGGTATATTGCAATTAAGTATTTTTTTAGAGGAACTAAAGCTAGAATATATGCTGATTTTGAAGAGGTGGAGGAAAGAGACATTCCATTTTTTAGAAAAAATAGAACTTCTGGGTTAAGAAAAAAAGATGACGATTGACGATATTAAAAATATGCTTGAAGAGGGCTTCAAGCTTAATCATTGTGAAGTAATCAACGAAAGCCCAAATCATTCAAATTATTCTGGAGATTTATCACATATAAAAATAATAATTGTTTCAGATGATTTTGTTGATGAAAGCTTAGTTCAAAGACATAAGCATGTATATTCAAAAATTCCTGAAGTAGTAAAAACAATTCATGCAATATCTATTATTGCGAAGACAAAGTCAGAATGGGATGAATCAAATGAATTTGCAGCTTCTCCACCATGTTCAAAAAATTAGTTTCAAATTACTTTAATTCTATAAAGGACAGAAAATTTTTTTATTCGGCAATAATTTTGCTTGCTATATTTTGCAGTTCTCTAGGTATTAATAATTTCAGATTCGATGCTTCTTCAGAGACTTTGATTCTTGATAACGATGTTGATTATCAAATATACGAACAAACCAACGATGATTTTGGCTCATCTGATTTTTTAATACTTGCAATACAGTCTTCAAATGAAATTTTTACTCTTGATAATTTGCAAAATCTGCAAAATCTCAGAGACAAAATTCAAGCAATTGAGGGAGTTGATAGTGTTGTTTCAGTTTTTGATGCTCCAATACTTGAACAACCTAAATTATCACTAATCAAGTCAGCATCTAATGATAAGTATTTGCTCGAAGACGAGTTAAACCTTTCTCTAGCTAAACAAGAATTAATAGATAGTCCTATTTTTAGTGAACTAGTAATAAGTAAAGACGGCAAAACACTTGCGTTTCAAATTAATCTCGATGGAAAAGATAATTATGACCAAACAGTTATCGATATAAGATCAGAGATTGAGACATTTAAAAATTTCAATATAAATCTTGCAGGACCATCAATGATAGTTTTTGACACGATTAACTTTATTAAAAATGATGTCATTACTTTTGGAACTATTACTATTTTAGTTTTCTTTATTTTTCTTTATTTAATATTTAGAGATTTTTGGCCTGTAACCATAATACTTTTAAATGCATTGATAGTTATGTTTATAAGTATTGGGGTAATGGGGTTAATGGATTGGCCAATAAGTATAGTTTCATCAAATTTTTTAGCTTTGTTACTCATAACATCTATTGCAATTTCAATTCATATACTTGCTAAAGTACAAACAGATGTAGATAAAAACATTTCCACTAGCAAATCTTTATCAGATATTTTCATGCCATGTCTTTTTACAGCATTAACTACAATAGTAGGTTTTGCCTCCTTAATCTTGAGTGATATCAAGCCGGTAATTGATTTTGGAAAAATGATGAGTGTAGGAGTGCTTTTAAACCTTTTGAGCTCATTTTTATTTATACCATTGGCACTAGAGCTTAAAAATATAAAAAGCATTACACAAAAAAATATTGCTGATTTCGTATACAACAATGGTTATGTGCAAAGCAAAGGATTTATTAAAAAAGCCTGGATCCCATTTTTGCTNATTTTTATACCATTGATAATTTATCTACCAACTAATTTAAAAGTAGAAAATAAATTTATCGATTATTTCAACAAAGAAACTGAAATATATAAGGGAATGGAGACGATTGATAAAAATCTTGGTGGCACAACTCCTTTTGATATTATTCTTTCTTTGCCTGAGGCAATAGAAGAAGTTGATGAAGAGGATCTCTTTTTTAGTGAGAACTCAGAAACCGCAAAATACTGGTGGAAAAAAGANAATATGGACAAACTTCAAAAGGTTCAAAATGAAGTTTCTAAAATTGATGAACTGGGTAAGGTTTTGAGCATTGCAAATGGCATTGAGCTTGCACAAAATTTAAATAATAATCAGCCTCTTGGAGATTTAGAATTAGCCTTTGTAAGAAATTCATTATTAGATAGCGAGAGAGCTCAAAAAGTTTTAGAGACATTTATTGATGAAACAGAGAAAAGCACTAAAATTTTTGCAAGAACAATAGACTCAAGTCCAAACCTGAATAGAAACGAGCTTATTAACTCAATTGATAAAATTCTCCAAAAGAATTTTGAAGGTACTGAAATTGACTATCAAATTACCGGTTTAGGTGTTTTGTATAACAATTTGCTTCAAAGCCTTTTTTCTTCGCAAATAAAAACACTTAGTTTTGTCTTGGTTTCAATCTTCTTGATGGTTTCTTTTCTTTTTAGATCTTTATTGGTAGGTTTTTCAGTCATGTTTATACCTTCTATTTCAGTTGGTGTGGTTATGTCGTCAATGAGTATTTTAAACATCCCTTTAGATATTATGACAATAACTATTGCATCAATATGTGTTGGAATGTCAGTAGATTATGCAATACATTTTGCTTGGAGATATTTAAAAGAAAATGATGAAAAGAAAACACTTCTCTCCGCAGGNAGGGCAATTCTTATAACTGGNTCTACAATAATTATGGGCTTTCTTGTTTTCCTTTTTTCAAANTTTAATCCAACGATATTATTTGGCGTTTTCTCTGGAATAGCTATCTTCTTTGCAATGTTCCTTTCAATATATCTATTACCAAGAATCTTAGACTTACAAAGTAAATAAATTCTTAAAATTTTCAGTAGTATATTCAGCCATTTCAATAACATTTTCACCACGAACATTAGCAATATGTTCTGCAATATGAGGCAGATTCATAGGCGTATTGATGTTATGTTTCGTTTTAGATTTTAAATTTCTTGGTATCAGATAAGGAGCATCGGTTTCAATAATTAATCTATCTTTAGGAATAAATTTTAATAATGAATTTAAGTCTGCTCCTCTGCGTTCATCGCAAACCCATCCAGTGATTCCAATGTACAGTCCTAAATCTAAGAAAGATACTAATTCGCTTTTACTGCCTGTAAAACAATGAACAATGCCACCAGGTAAATTAGAAAAATATTTCTTTAATATGCTGTAGAAGTCTTTAAATGCCTCCCTGTTATGAAGGAAAACAGGCATTTTATGATCAGAGGCTAATTTTAACTGCTCCTCGAATGATTCTTGTTGGGTAATTTTTTGCTGAAAATCCCTGTAGTAATCTAGGCCTATTTCACCAATTGCTGTTATATCTTCCTGATTGATTAAAGTTTCTAGTTTCATTAATAACTCGGCATCTACTTCATTAGCATGATGTGGATGTATTCCAATACCACAGCTAATTTCTTTGTAAATAGAAGAAAATTTAATAACTTCATCAATATCTTTTTTCTCTGCTGCAGGGCAAAAGAAATGACCGACTCCTAATTTTTTAGATTCATTAAGAATATCCTCAAAGTTTTCTTTAAAAGAGGAGTGTGTAATGTTAAAACAAGCGTCTGCTAATACCATTTCTAATATATTTTGGTAAACTCTAACCTAGTCGAAATGAGATTCCAAGGAACAAAAAACTATATTGCTACTGAAGACCTCAAATTAGCGGTTGATGCAGCTTTAAATCTAGAAAAGCCACTCCTAGTGAAAGGGGAGCCGGGTACAGGTAAAACAATGCTTGCAGTTGAAGTCGCTAAGTCACTTGGGTTAAGGCTTATTGAATGGCACATTAAATCTACAACCAAAGCTTCACAAGGTCTATACGAGTACGATGCAGTATCAAGATTGAGAGATTCACAGCTTGGAAATGAAAAAGTTAAAGATATTAAAAATTACATAAAAAAAGGCAAACTTTGGGATGCATTTGATTCCGATGAGCAGGTGGTTTTATTAGTTGATGAGGTTGATAAAGCCGACATCGAGTTTCCAAATGATCTTCTACAAGAGTTAGATAGAATGGAATTTTATTGCTACGAATTAGATAAAACAATAAAAGCTAAGAAACGTCCGCTTGTAATCATCACTTCTAACAATGAGAAAGATTTACCTGATGCTTTTTTAAGAAGATGTTTTTTCCATTTTATTGCTTTTCCTGATAGAGCAGTTCTTGAAAGTATCATTAATGTACATATTCCTAAGATCAAGAAGAACCTTCTTAAGAAATCTCTCGATATGTTTTTTGATGTTAGGAAAGTACCAGGCTTAAAGAAAAAGCCTACAACATCTGAATTAATAGACTGGCTAAAACTCATTGTTTCTGATGATCTAGCCCAAGAATTAATTGCAAAAAAAGATAAAGAACTTTTACCTCCACTTTATGGAGCTCTTCTTAAAAATGAGCAGGATGTCGAACTCTTACAGAGATTGGCATTTATGACAAGAAGAGAATCATAATGTTAATAAATCTTTTTAGTACAGTAAGAAATTATGGCGTTCCTGCTACTTTAAAAGAATTTTTAGACCTTCTGAAAGCATTGGATAAAAACTTAGCCTTCGCTNATTGGGATGANTTTTACTANCTCTCTCGAACAATTTTAGTTAAAGACGAAAAATATTTTGACAAGTTTGATAGAGCTTTTGACATCTTTTTCAAAGGCGTAGAGAACCTCGATGATATTTTTAAAATGATGATTCCTGATGATTGGCTTAGAAAGCAGTTTGAAAAAGAACTTACTGAGGAGGAGCTTAAAAAAATAAAAGATTTAGGCGGACTGGAGAATCTAATGAAAGAATTCAAAAAACGACTAGAAGAGCAAGAGAAGCATCATCATGGGGGTTCAAAATGGATTGGGACAGCNGGCACTTCTCCTTTCGGNAACGATGGTCATCATCCTAATGGTATTAGGGTAGGTGGNAAATCAAATAAAGGAATGGCAGCTAAAGTNTGGGAAGCAAGAGACTTTAAAAATTTAGATGATTCCCTTCAACTCGGTACAAGAAATATAAAAATTGCCTTAAGAAAGTTACGCAAAATGACAAGAAAAAGTGAAAATTTTGAATTTGATTTAGATACGACTATTAAAAGTACAGCAAAAAATGCGGGTTATTTAGAGCTTGAGTATATTCGTGAAAAAATGAACGACATTAATCTTATTGTATTCTTTGATGTTGGCGGCTCTATGGATCCTTTTGTAAAAGTTTGTGAAGAGCTCTTTTCTGCAGCTAAGTCNGAATTTAAAAANCTTGAATATTACTATTTTCATAACTGTGTTTATGAGTCTGTATGGAAAGACAATTACAGAAGAAATGAAAATAGAATCAATACACAAAATATTCTTAATAAATTTGGAAAAAACCATAAAGTTATNTTTGTAGGTGANGCNAGCATGGCACCTTATGAACTNACNAATCCTGGAGGAAGTATTGAACACTGGAATAANGANTCTGGAGAAAGTTGGATAAATAAAGTCACAGGNCATTTTTANAAAACAGCATGGTTAAATCCNGTTCATGAAGATCATTGGGANTACACTTCNACNATAAANATGATAAATAACTTGATGGATCAAAAAATGTTCCCATTAACAATAAGCGGAATATCAAANGCAGTAAGTTATTTATCCAAGAAGCATTAATGAAAGCTCTAGAAATTAAAAACCTNAAAAAAACCTACAATAATGANGTAACAGCCTTAAAAGGAATAGATTTATCTGTTGAGAAGGGTGATTTTTTTGCACTTCTTGGTCCTAATGGAGCTGGTAAATCAACTACCATTGGTATTATTTCTTCTCTAGTGGTCAAAAATGAGGGTAGTTTAAAAATATGCGGTATTGATGTTGATGAAGACTTTAATTCAGCAAAACTAAAGTTGGGAGTNGTTAATCAAGAGTTTAACTTCTCACAGTTTGAAAAAGTCTTCGATATTATTGTTACTCAAGCAGGTTTTTATGGAGTTCCTTATAAAGTTGCTAAAGAACGTACNGAAAAATATCTAAAAAAACTCGGCCTCTGGGATAAAAAAGANGAACAAGCNAGAATGCTTTCTGGTGGNCANAAAAGAAGAGTCATGATTATTAAAGCACTTATTCATGAGCCAGAACTTCTTATTCTAGACGAACCAACAGCTGGTGTTGATATTGAGCTTAGAAGAATTCTTTGGGACTTCTTGAAAGAGATAAATAAAAAAGGCACTACAATAATTTTAACAACTCATTATCTTGAGGAAGCGGAAAGTCTGTGTAAAAAAATAGCCATCATAGATAATGGTGAAATCATAGAGAACACATCTATGAACAAACTTTTATCTAAATTGGATGATCAATTTTATGTAATAGAAACTTCCAATCATATTGAAGACAAATTTAAGTTAACTAATTTTTATTCTGAAAGAGAGGATGAAAATAAACTTGCTGTAAAAATTCCTAAAGATAAAACTTTAAATGATCTCTTTGCTGAGCAAGAAATTAAAAAATTAAAGATTACAAATATTAAAAACCAAACCAATAGACTAGAAGAACTATTTATAAGGCTGACTACTAAAAATGATTAATCTTAGAGCGTTAATTACACTTTCNAANTACCAAGTTAGGAGAATCTTTAGGATTTGGATNCAAACTATTGTCCCACCGGCAATTACTACAGCTTTGTATTTCTTAATTTTTGGTCAACTTATAGGTAGAAGAATAGGTGAGATGCCTGGCTATGAAGGCTTATCTTACATTGAATTTATGGTACCAGGGCTAATAATGCTTTCGGTTATAACCAACGCCTATGGCAATGTTGCTTCAGGTTTTTATGGTGCTAAATTTCAAAAAGCTTTAGAAGAGATAATAATTTCTCCAATGCCTAATTGGGCAGTATTACTTGGCTTTATTTCAGGAGGGATTGTTCGAGGATTTATTGTTGGGTTGGTAGTTATTTTTGTAAGCATATTCTTTGTTCAGATTACTATCGATAATCTTTTGCTCACAATCTTTTCAGTTTTTCTAACTTCACTTTTGTTTTCTGTTCTTGGTTTAATAAACGGCATTTTTGCGAAGAATTTCGATGATATAAGTATTGTGCCTACTTTCATACTGACACCACTCATCTATTTGGGAGGCATATTCTACTCAATTGAGATTCTCACATCTGAATGGCAATTTATCTCAAAACTTAATCCAATTCTCTACATTGTAAATTTCTTTAGATTTGCAATGTTAGGAAGCTCAGAAATAGACCCTATGCAAGGGTTTGTATTGATACTGTTCTTTACCTTTCTTTTCTCGGTAATTGCTTACACTTTGCTTGTTAGAGGTGTAGGAACAAAAGAATAATGAAAGGACCCCTTGGTAAAAAGGTAGCAGCTCCCAAAAAATTCGATCCCAAAGTATTATTTCCGATTTCAAGAACAGAGCAACGTAAAGGAGTTTTTGAAAAGACAGATATCAGTACGATTAAGGGTGATGATGTTTGGAATATTCATGAGCTTCTTTGGATAGATAAGAANAATAATTCTCACCATAANGAATTATCAATAAGTCTTAATTGCACTTCTAAAAATACTGTTGAATCAAAATCTATGAAATTGTTTCTTGGTTCTTTGGCTCATAAGAAATTTAAGAATATTTCGGAAGTTAAAAACGTAATTAAACGTCATATTGAAGCAGTGACTAAATCAAAAATTAAGNTTGGCAAAATTTATACAAAACAAAATGCNANTGAATGTGAAATAAAAATTTCATCCAAAGTAAAACCTCTTAAAGAGTCTTCNTATAAAGCTAGTAAAAGGAAAAACTTTAAGACTTATGTGTTCAAGGCATTTAGATCTCTATGTCCAGTTACCAATCAGCCAGATATTGCAGATNTCTACTTGGTTGCTGATTTGAGCTCACAAAACAAAAAAGATATATCAGAGTATCTTGGCAGTTTTTTTGAAAAAAATAGTTTTCATGAAAGATGTGTTGAAGAGATGTTTCTTGAGTTAAAAAGAAAAAAATATTTTGTTAAAAGCATTGAAGGATACTTTGAAAGAAGGGGAGGTATTGCAATTATCCCTAGACGTTATTCTGTTTGATATAATTCAAAAATTCCGGAGAGATGGCAGAGTGGTCGATTGCGCTATCTTGGAAAGGTAGTGAGCGTTTATAGCGTTCCGAGGGTTCGAATCCCTCTCTCTCCGCCACTAATTATTTTCTGGTATTGGTAAAAATTTATTCTCTTGCTCAAAAGAATAAGCAGCATTAATTAAATTTGCCTCATCCCAAGCAGTGCCTAAAAATGAAACACCCACAGGTAAATCATTTACAAAATCTAATGGTATGGTGATGTGCGGGTAGCCAGCAACAGCTGAAAGGCCACCATTAGCCCATGAGATGCCTCCATCTCCTCTTGAATCACCATTTTCTAAATCTGTAAGCCAGCCAGGATTCCTTGTGAGGCCAATTATTACATCAAGATTATTAGCATCTAAAACACTATCAATTTGCTCTTTTGCCAGTCGACCAATATCTTCACGTTCTTTTAAATACCTCTCTGTGTCTGTGGCTTTAAGACTCTCTAAAAATATTTCTTGTCCAAAATGTTTGAGCACTTTATCTGAGTTGGCTTCATTGAATGCAACAATATCTTCGAGAGTTTCATAAGGCAGGTCTCTACCTTCTAGATAGCTCTTCATACCCACGTTAAATTCATAGAGTAAGACATAAAATTCTTTCGCAGCTTTGTAGTCACTCGAGATATTAAATTCAACATCAACAATTACAGCACCTTTTGCCTCAAGTACTTTTTTAACTTTTTTGATTAATCCCTTTTCAATCTCTGATGACTCTGAAGAATTTAAAACACCAACTCTC
>FUFK010038214.1_pt1 | contig 23721 bp, 5 predicted proteins | sample 1021851 | NCBI WGS metagenome assembly FUFK01 (sample SAMEA51879418, study PRJEB19060) | metagenome | reverse complement strand
CACTCCGCATAGCACCCATTCTCTACCAAGTCTGGCGGAATTCTTCATCTTGCCGCGTTTAGTTGTTTCGCTCGACTCTACTAAGTTAGCGAGATATTGAAAATCTAGCTCGATGTCAGCATCGTCTAATTTCTTTTTAAGTGCTTTAGGAGCGAGTATTTCACGATGCACTACATCAGTTTTTCTAGTGTAGTCGTGAGTAGTCGCTTTCGAATTTAGCTCGTTAGTATCTGTCAGTTCTATACCTGCGCGGTATGCAACTGCTGCTACTAAATTGTGTCCTTTGCTTCTGCTGATCGATTTTGTTTCAGCTCTAAAGATGGCCATTTTTGCACCTCGGGTTTTTTGGGGTTTGGGGTGTCCCCAACGCACGTTTGAGAAATGACATAATAGCACGAAGTAAGCTAATTATGTCATTTCTCGAAACTGCGCTCTTCGAGGACTCTTGCAGAGGGCTTAAAAGCAAAAAAGGCTTTAAATGCTGCTATGTACGCTTATTAGTCTTTTATGTACGCTTATTAGTCTTTTATGTGCTGTTATTAGTCTTTTATGTACGCTTATTAGTCTTTTATGTGCTGTTATTAGATTATAGGTCTAGGCCATGATTATCCTTGTTTTTGTCCAAGCCTGTCTGATATCCACTATTATATATCTCTTTGAGTAATAGACGCTCTAAATAGCTGCTCTGTGCTTTGTTTTGTTGTTTAGCCCATGCCCTAACCTTATCTTCTAGCCACCCTCTATAACGTGCCTGTGGGTCTTTGTATCGCTTGTCATTCCTAGCTTTGTTGGCGTCTTCAAGATGCAGAATAGTACCGAAATAATAGTCACATATATCATAGCTTAGTGTTGTGCTACTACGCCTTATTTCACCGTCTATAGTCTCATTCATTGTTACTTTTATACTGCGTTCATAGTTAGATTTCATAGCTCTAAGCCTTTATTGTTAAGGGTTATAGGTAATTGAGTCTTTTTATACTCATAAGCATAGCACAGAGTATTTTTATACTCAATATTTATTTTTGAGTCTTTTTATACTCATATCTATTGAGTATATTTATACTCCTTTAATATTAATTGAGTATATATAGACTCAAAATAGCTTAAATAAGACAAATAAAAGGCTTAAAATCGCTGTAACCCTTTAAAATCAAGGGGTCAATTTTAATCAATCATGAAAAATCAGCGAAAAATAAACAACACTCTGAAATGCGCTCTAACAGCGCTAGCCAAATCAGTAAGCTAGTAGGGTAGCAGACAGTACGATAAGACGGCTTAGAAGGGCATTTAAGGAGCATATAGAAGCATCATGGGAGCTGTTTAGAGACATAACTTCAATAAGAGCATCGCTAATTATGTTTAGCAGACTGTGCGCGTTGAATTAAACTAAACTTGAAATTCATAGATTAGAATATTGAGGGAGGGGGAAGCGTTTTGAGTTGGTTAGATTGATTAGCTGAACTTAACGACAAAACAAAAAACCGAAAAAGGCTAATAGCTGATTATGGGATGCACTGTTTTTAATTTGATTTCTTCCGTAAGCCCCACCGTGTAAGGGTTGAGACGTTGACGCCTAATTGCTTAGATATTTCAGTCTTTTTCATGCCCTGTATGTACAATTCTAGCGCTTGTTTTTGCTGTTCTGTACTATCGCCCCATCTTTTCATTGAACGTGCGCTCTGAAGCTCTGAGAACGCCTTACGGCTTGCTGTGAAGTCTGTTTTACTACAGTATCGTGCAATGCTGCGTACTATGTGCATGACTTCGTTTTGAAGTAATGGTATATCAAAACTGTTATTCAGCTCTGTAGCAATGGGTTCTAAATGCTCTACAAGTGCTCTATATGAGGCTGGTGCTGCCTTGTAACCGTGCGGTCTCACACTATCAAACAGTGAGCAGTTACGCCCGAATCCTGCATCATTAGCAGCATTAGGTATGTTGTCAAGCTCAACGAATTGCGCTAAGTATTCAAGCGTGTAGCCTTCTTTCGGTGCTGTCGTAGTGTAAGTAGTCCAGGAGTGATGTATAGGGTTCTTCATCAAGTTACCGCCATACCCTGCGTCAGCGCCTAATGCTCGCACTAGACCACGTTCAATACGTGCTAGGTAACGAATAGGTGCGCTTTTAGCCCTACCCCACGTAAATACAGGGCTAAAGAGTCTATAAACGAGGTGAACATGAGCGTTTTTTGGGTTCTGTATGATAAGGTGCGGTGGTGGTAAATCAGCATCAATCAAGCACTGGTGAATACCGTCAGCGTGGTCTATATCAATGACAATATAAGACACTCTAGCGACCTGATTCGGTTGTATATAAGCGTGTTTAATAGCGTGTGATTTGCTGCGTATGTGACAAAATCCTTTGTCATCTGTGCAATAAGGATGGTGGGGTAGGTTTTCGATGTAGTCAGCTAAGACAGGGCTGTCTTGCCAATTCGAAGGGTCTATTTTCTGTAAGTTGTACATACGTTCACGCTTGTATTAGCGCGATAGCTTAGATATAATACGACTCACCACAAGTAGTTTTTATATCTTTGCTGCCACGCATTGATTAGTTTTACCTAGACCCTGAGCCTGCAAGCTCGGGGTCTAGTCGTTTCTAGCATTTGAGTTTACGCTTTACTCATTGTAGCGTCAAATAAATATTCGCTGTAAGCATTGAAATTATTAGCTTACAGCTATACGCATAGTATATTAAGGTCTAAAAATACGGCTTGCTGTAGCTGTCTGACTGACTTCTAAGCTACTATCGTACTGTTTTAGATTTTCAACGCTATCTGACGCATTCTGTGACGTTTTAGAAAAGTGATTTTCACGTTCAAGCATTGGGTCACGAACAATAGCGACAATATGAGCATTATCGATAATAATATCGTCTGTCAGCTGCTCACGAACGATAGAAGCTCGCAAATGTGGAGCAATATAGTCATCTGCGCTATTTGTTTCGCTCGTAAAGTCTTTAATACCAAGCGATTTAAAGAAGTCATCGAGCTGCTGCATCTGTCTATCATCGTATTTATTGCTGTCTCGTTGTCTCCATGCCAAGCGACTAGCGACTACATTGACATTATCTTCATAGCTGCTAACTGCTTTCTCAATTTTTGATTGATAGAAGCGCTCGTCTCTAACTGTTTCTCTGTGTTTTCTAGCTGAGATTGAGTCGTATTCAACAACTCTTTCAAAGACAATATCTGACTGTTCGAGCGCTCTAGCTGACTCGTTAAGTCTCTGTTGACTGTCATCAAGTCGCTGAGCTGCTTGTCGTCTGTCTGTGCTAGCTGTGTCATCAAGTCGCTGTTGATTGACTCTAACTGACTCACTCGATTTATCAATACAGCTATCTGCTGCTGACTTAATAGCTGACTCGTTTCTGCCGTTGATGCGCTCATTGAGTGCTCTCTTATCGTCTGATTGTTCGTTATTTCCAACGTGTACAGTTGGCACTATATCAAGCCCCAAGTCTCTGTAGCTCTTATGTGATACTGGCTGAACGCCTTTTTCTAAAAGCTTTTTGTTTAGTATGTCAGCCCATTCTTCACGAGTGTTTTTAAGCCAATCTGAGTTAGAACACAATCCGCGCCCTTGCTGAATTTTTGCTCCAGTCGCTGGGTCGATTGTTCCAATCAATTCTTTCGGCACGATTGGTCTAGTACGCTCATCGTTAGATAATTCGCTGTCTGACTTGTCTGTTAGCTGCAATTCATTAGATTTAGTCAGCTCTAACTTGCGAGTAAGCAAGACGATATGAGCGTGAATATTACGCTCGTCTTTGACTCTACCGCTTGCCGTGCTTGACTTTGAGCGTGTGTCATTACCCGCTTTTGGGTCATGCACAAAGCACATGCTGACTACGTTTTGCTGCTCTGACTGCTGCTTTGCGAACTCTTGAAACAGCTCAATATTTTCTTCTCGTGTCAGCTCTGGCACTCCGCATAGCACCCATTCTCTACCAAGTCTGGCGGAATTCTTCATCTTGCCGCGTTTAGTTGTTTCGCTCGACTCTACTAAGTTAGCGAGATATTGAAAATCTAGCTCGATGTCAGCATCGTCTAATTTCTTTTTAAGTGCTTTAGGAGCGAGTATTTCACGATGCACTACATCAGTTTTTCTAGTGTAGTCGTGAGTAGTCGCTTTCGAATTTAGCTCGTTAGTATCTGTCAGTTCTATACCTGCGCGGTATGCAACTGCTGCTACTAAATTGTGTCCTTTGCTTCTGCTGATCGATTTTGTTTCAGCTCTAAAGATGGCCATTTTTGCACCTCGGGTTTTTTGGGGTTTGGGGTGTCCCCAACGCACGTTTGAGAAATGACATAATAGCACGAAGTAAGCTAATTATGTCATTTCTCGAAACTGCGCTCTTCGAGGACTCTTGCAGAGGGCTTAAAAGCAAAAAAGGCTTTAAATGCTGCTATGTACGCTTATTAGTCTTTTATGTACGCTTATTAGTCTTTTATGTGCTGTTATTAGTCTTTTATGTACGCTTATTAGTCTTTTATGTGCTGTTATTAGATTATAGGTCTAGGCCATGATTATCCTTGTTTTTGTCCAAGCCTGTCTGATATCCACTATTATATATCTCTTTGAGTAATAGACGCTCTAAATAGCTGCTCTGTGCTTTGTTTTGTTGTTTAGCCCATGCCCTAACCTTATCTTCTAGCCACCCTCTATAACGTGCCTGTGGGTCTTTGTATCGCTTGTCATTCCTAGCTTTGTTGGCGTCTTCAAGATGCAGAATAGTACCGAAATAATAGTCACATATATCATAGCTTAGTGTTGTGCTACTACGCCTTATTTCACCGTCTATAGTCTCATTCATTGTTACTTTTATACTGCGTTCATAGTTAGATTTCATAGCTCTAAGCCTTTATTGTTAAGGGTTATAGGTAATTGAGTCTTTTTATACTCATAAGCATAGCACAGAGTATTTTTATACTCAATATTTATTTTTGAGTCTTTTTATACTCATATCTATTGAGTATATTTATACTCCTTTAATATTAATTGAGTATATATAGACTCAAAATAGCTTAAATAAGACAAATAAAAGGCTTAAAATCGCTGTAACCCTTTAAAATCAAGGGGTCAATTTTAATCAATCATGAAAAATCAGCGAAAAATAAACAACACTCTGAAATGCGCTCTAACAGCGCTAGCCAAATCAGTAAGCTAGTAGGGTAGCAGACAGTACGATAAGACGGCTTAGAAGGGCATTTAAGGAGCATATAGAAGCATCATGGGAGCTGTTTAGAGACATAACTTCAATAAGAGCATCGCTAATTATGTTTAGCAGACTGTGCGCGTTGAATTAAACTAAACTTGAAATTCATAGATTAGAATATTGAGGGAGGGGGAAGCGTTTTGAGTTGGTTAGATTGATTAGCTGAACTTAACGACAAAACAAAAAACCGAAAAAGGCTAATAGCTGATTATGGGATGCACTGTTTTTAATTTGATTTCTTCCGTAAGCCCCACCGTGTAAGGGTTGAGACGTTGACGCCTAATTGCTTAGATATTTCAGTCTTTTTCATGCCCTGTATGTACAATTCTAGCGCTTGTTTTTGCTGTTCTGTACTATCGCCCCATCTTTTCATTGAACGTGCGCTCTGAAGCTCTGAGAACGCCTTACGGCTTGCTGTGAAGTCTGTTTTACTACAGTATCGTGCAATGCTGCGTACTATGTGCATGACTTCGTTTTGAAGTAATGGTATATCAAAACTGTTATTCAGCTCTGTAGCAATGGGTTCTAAATGCTCTACAAGTGCTCTATATGAGGCTGGTGCTGCCTTGTAACCGTGCGGTCTCACACTATCAAACAGTGAGCAGTTACGCCCGAATCCTGCATCATTAGCAGCATTAGGTATGTTGTCAAGCTCAACGAATTGCGCTAAGTATTCAAGCGTGTAGCCTTCTTTCGGTGCTGTCGTAGTGTAAGTAGTCCAGGAGTGATGTATAGGGTTCTTCATCAAGTTACCGCCATACCCTGCGTCAGCGCCTAATGCTCGCACTAGACCACGTTCAATACGTGCTAGGTAACGAATAGGTGCGCTTTTAGCCCTACCCCACGTAAATACAGGGCTAAAGAGTCTATAAACGAGGTGAACATGAGCGTTTTTTGGGTTCTGTATGATAAGGTGCGGTGGTGGTAAATCAGCATCAATCAAGCACTGGTGAATACCGTCAGCGTGGTCTATATCAATGACAATATAAGACACTCTAGCGACCTGATTCGGTTGTATATAAGCGTGTTTAATAGCGTGTGATTTGCTGCGTATGTGACAAAATCCTTTGTCATCTGTGCAATAAGGATGGTGGGGTAGGTTTTCGATGTAGTCAGCTAAGACAGGGCTGTCTTGCCAATTCGAAGGGTCTATTTTCTGTAAGTTGTACATACGTTCACGCTTGTATTAGCGCGATAGCTTAGATATAATACGACTCACCACAAGTAGTTTTTATATCTTTGCTGCCACGCATTGATTAGTTTTACCTAGACCCTGAGCCTGCAAGCTCGGGGTCTAGTCGTTTCTAGCATTTGAGTTTACGCTTTACTCATTGTAGCGTCAAATAAATATTCGCTGTAAGCATTGAAATTATTAGCTTACAGCTATACGCATAGTATATTAAGGTCTAAAAATACGGCTTGCTGTAGCTGTCTGACTGACTTCTAAGCTACTATCGTACTGTTTTAGATTTTCAACGCTATCTGACGCATTCTGTGACGTTTTAGAAAAGTGATTTTCACGTTCAAGCATTGGGTCACGAACAATAGCGACAATATGAGCATTATCGATAATAATATCGTCTGTCAGCTGCTCACGAACGATAGAAGCTCGCAAATGTGGAGCAATATAGTCATCTGCGCTATTTGTTTCGCTCGTAAAGTCTTTAATACCAAGCGATTTAAAGAAGTCATCGAGCTGCTGCATCTGTCTATCATCGTATTTATTGCTGTCTCGTTGTCTCCATGCCAAGCGACTAGCGACTACATTGACATTATCTTCATAGCTGCTAACTGCTTTCTCAATTTTTGATTGATAGAAGCGCTCGTCTCTAACTGTTTCTCTGTGTTTTCTAGCTGAGATTGAGTCGTATTCAACAACTCTTTCAAAGACAATATCTGACTGTTCGAGCGCTCTAGCTGACTCGTTAAGTCTCTGTTGACTGTCATCAAGTCGCTGAGCTGCTTGTCGTCTGTCTGTGCTAGCTGTGTCATCAAGTCGCTGTTGATTGACTCTAACTGACTCACTCGATTTATCAATACAGCTATCTGCTGCTGACTTAATAGCTGACTCGTTTCTGCCGTTGATGCGCTCATTGAGTGCTCTCTTATCGTCTGATTGTTCGTTATTTCCAACGTGTACAGTTGGCACTATATCAAGCCCCAAGTCTCTGTAGCTCTTATGTGATACTGGCTGAACGCCTTTTTCTAAAAGCTTTTTGTTTAGTATGTCAGCCCATTCTTCACGAGTGTTTTTAAGCCAATCTGAGTTAGAACACAATCCGCGCCCTTGCTGAATTTTTGCTCCAGTCGCTGGGTCGATTGTTCCAATCAATTCTTTCGGCACGATTGGTCTAGTACGCTCATCGTTAGATAATTCGCTGTCTGACTTGTCTGTTAGCTGCAATTCATTAGATTTAGTCAGCTCTAACTTGCGAGTAAGCAAGACGATATGAGCGTGAATATTACGCTCGTCTTTGACTCTACCGCTTGCCGTGCTTGACTTTGAGCGTGTGTCATTACCCGCTTTTGGGTCATGCACAAAGCACATGCTGACTACGTTTTGCTGCTCTGACTGCTGCTTTGCGAACTCTTGAAACAGCTCAATATTTTCTTCTCGTGTCAGCTCTGGCACTCCGCATAGCACCCATTCTCTACCAAGTCTGGCGGAATTCTTCATCTTGCCGCGTTTAGTTGTTTCGCTCGACTCTACTAAGTTAGCGAGATATTGAAAATCTAGCTCGATGTCAGCATCGTCTAATTTCTTTTTAAGTGCTTTAGGAGCGAGTATTTCACGATGCACTACATCAGTTTTTCTAGTGTAGTCGTGAGTAGTCGCTTTCGAATTTAGCTCGTTAGTATCTGTCAGTTCTATACCTGCGCGGTATGCAACTGCTGCTACTAAATTGTGTCCTTTGCTTCTGCTGATCGATTTTGTTTCAGCTCTAAAGATGGCCATTTTTGCACCTCGGGTTTTTTGGGGTTTGGGGTGTCCCCAACGCACGTTTGAGAAATGACATAATAGCACGAAGTAAGCTAATTATGTCATTTCTCGAAACTGCGCTCTTCGAGGACTCTTGCAGAGGGCTTAAAAGCAAAAAAGGCTTTAAATGCTGCTATGTACGCTTATTAGTCTTTTATGTACGCTTATTAGTCTTTTATGTGCTGTTATTAGTCTTTTATGTACGCTTATTAGTCTTTTATGTGCTGTTATTAGATTATAGGTCTAGGCCATGATTATCCTTGTTTTTGTCCAAGCCTGTCTGATATCCACTATTATATATCTCTTTGAGTAATAGACGCTCTAAATAGCTGCTCTGTGCTTTGTTTTGTTGTTTAGCCCATGCCCTAACCTTATCTTCTAGCCACCCTCTATAACGTGCCTGTGGGTCTTTGTATCGCTTGTCATTCCTAGCTTTGTTGGCGTCTTCAAGATGCAGAATAGTACCGAAATAATAGTCACATATATCATAGCTTAGTGTTGTGCTACTACGCCTTATTTCACCGTCTATAGTCTCATTCATTGTTACTTTTATACTGCGTTCATAGTTAGATTTCATAGCTCTAAGCCTTTATTGTTAAGGGTTATAGGTAATTGAGTCTTTTTATACTCATAAGCATAGCACAGAGTATTTTTATACTCAATATTTATTTTTGAGTCTTTTTATACTCATATCTATTGAGTATATTTATACTCCTTTAATATTAATTGAGTATATATAGACTCAAAATAGCTTAAATAAGACAAATAAAAGGCTTAAAATCGCTGTAACCCTTTAAAATCAAGGGGTCAATTTTAATCAATCATGAAAAATCAGCGAAAAATAAACAACACTCTGAAATGCGCTCTAACAGCGCTAGCCAAATCAGTAAGCTAGTAGGGTAGCAGACAGTACGATAAGACGGCTTAGAAGGGCATTTAAGGAGCATATAGAAGCATCATGGGAGCTGTTTAGAGACATAACTTCAATAAGAGCATCGCTAATTATGTTTAGCAGACTGTGCGCGTTGAATTAAACTAAACTTGAAATTCATAGATTAGAATATTGAGGGAGGGGGAAGCGTTTTGAGTTGGTTAGATTGATTAGCTGAACTTAACGACAAAACAAAAAACCGAAAAAGGCTAATAGCTGATTATGGGATGCACTGTTTTTAATTTGATTTCTTCCGTAAGCCCCACCGTGTAAGGGTTGAGACGTTGACGCCTAATTGCTTAGATATTTCAGTCTTTTTCATGCCCTGTATGTACAATTCTAGCGCTTGTTTTTGCTGTTCTGTACTATCGCCCCATCTTTTCATTGAACGTGCGCTCTGAAGCTCTGAGAACGCCTTACGGCTTGCTGTGAAGTCTGTTTTACTACAGTATCGTGCAATGCTGCGTACTATGTGCATGACTTCGTTTTGAAGTAATGGTATATCAAAACTGTTATTCAGCTCTGTAGCAATGGGTTCTAAATGCTCTACAAGTGCTCTATATGAGGCTGGTGCTGCCTTGTAACCGTGCGGTCTCACACTATCAAACAGTGAGCAGTTACGCCCGAATCCTGCATCATTAGCAGCATTAGGTATGTTGTCAAGCTCAACGAATTGCGCTAAGTATTCAAGCGTGTAGCCTTCTTTCGGTGCTGTCGTAGTGTAAGTAGTCCAGGAGTGATGTATAGGGTTCTTCATCAAGTTACCGCCATACCCTGCGTCAGCGCCTAATGCTCGCACTAGACCACGTTCAATACGTGCTAGGTAACGAATAGGTGCGCTTTTAGCCCTACCCCACGTAAATACAGGGCTAAAGAGTCTATAAACGAGGTGAACATGAGCGTTTTTTGGGTTCTGTATGATAAGGTGCGGTGGTGGTAAATCAGCATCAATCAAGCACTGGTGAATACCGTCAGCGTGGTCTATATCAATGACAATATAAGACACTCTAGCGACCTGATTCGGTTGTATATAAGCGTGTTTAATAGCGTGTGATTTGCTGCGTATGTGACAAAATCCTTTGTCATCTGTGCAATAAGGATGGTGGGGTAGGTTTTCGATGTAGTCAGCTAAGACAGGGCTGTCTTGCCAATTCGAAGGGTCTATTTTCTGTAAGTTGTACATACGTTCACGCTTGTATTAGCGCGATAGCTTAGATATAATACGACTCACCACAAGTAGTTTTTATATCTTTGCTGCCACGCATTGATTAGTTTTACCTAGACCCTGAGCCTGCAAGCTCGGGGTCTAGTCGTTTCTAGCATTTGAGTTTACGCTTTACTCATTGTAGCGTCAAATAAATATTCGCTGTAAGCATTGAAATTATTAGCTTACAGCTATACGCATAGTATATTAAGGTCTAAAAATACGGCTTGCTGTAGCTGTCTGACTGACTTCTAAGCTACTATCGTACTGTTTTAGATTTTCAACGCTATCTGACGCATTCTGTGACGTTTTAGAAAAGTGATTTTCACGTTCAAGCATTGGGTCACGAACAATAGCGACAATATGAGCATTATCGATAATAATATCGTCTGTCAGCTGCTCACGAACGATAGAAGCTCGCAAATGTGGAGCAATATAGTCATCTGCGCTATTTGTTTCGCTCGTAAAGTCTTTAATACCAAGCGATTTAAAGAAGTCATCGAGCTGCTGCATCTGTCTATCATCGTATTTATTGCTGTCTCGTTGTCTCCATGCCAAGCGACTAGCGACTACATTGACATTATCTTCATAGCTGCTAACTGCTTTCTCAATTTTTGATTGATAGAAGCGCTCGTCTCTAACTGTTTCTCTGTGTTTTCTAGCTGAGATTGAGTCGTATTCAACAACTCTTTCAAAGACAATATCTGACTGTTCGAGCGCTCTAGCTGACTCGTTAAGTCTCTGTTGACTGTCATCAAGTCGCTGAGCTGCTTGTCGTCTGTCTGTGCTAGCTGTGTCATCAAGTCGCTGTTGATTGACTCTAACTGACTCACTCGATTTATCAATACAGCTATCTGCTGCTGACTTAATAGCTGACTCGTTTCTGCCGTTGATGCGCTCATTGAGTGCTCTCTTATCGTCTGATTGTTCGTTATTTCCAACGTGTACAGTTGGCACTATATCAAGCCCCAAGTCTCTGTAGCTCTTATGTGATACTGGCTGAACGCCTTTTTCTAAAAGCTTTTTGTTTAGTATGTCAGCCCATTCTTCACGAGTGTTTTTAAGCCAATCTGAGTTAGAACACAATCCGCGCCCTTGCTGAATTTTTGCTCCAGTCGCTGGGTCGATTGTTCCAATCAATTCTTTCGGCACGATTGGTCTAGTACGCTCATCGTTAGATAATTCGCTGTCTGACTTGTCTGTTAGCTGCAATTCATTAGATTTAGTCAGCTCTAACTTGCGAGTAAGCAAGACGATATGAGCGTGAATATTACGCTCGTCTTTGACTCTACCGCTTGCCGTGCTTGACTTTGAGCGTGTGTCATTACCCGCTTTTGGGTCATGCACAAAGCACATGCTGACTACGTTTTGCTGCTCTGACTGCTGCTTTGCGAACTCTTGAAACAGCTCAATATTTTCTTCTCGTGTCAGCTCTGGCACTCCGCATAGCACCCATTCTCTACCAAGTCTGGCGGAATTCTTCATCTTGCCGCGTTTAGTTGTTTCGCTCGACTCTACTAAGTTAGCGAGATATTGAAAATCTAGCTCGATGTCAGCATCGTCTAATTTCTTTTTAAGTGCTTTAGGAGCGAGTATTTCACGATGCACTACATCAGTTTTTCTAGTGTAGTCGTGAGTAGTCGCTTTCGAATTTAGCTCGTTAGTATCTGTCAGTTCTATACCTGCGCGGTATGCAACTGCTGCTACTAAATTGTGTCCTTTGCTTCTGCTGATCGATTTTGTTTCAGCTCTAAAGATGGCCATTTTTGCACCTCGGGTTTTTTGGGGTTTGGGGTGTCCCCAACGCACGTTTGAGAAATGACATAATAGCACGAAGTAAGCTAATTATGTCATTTCTCGAAACTGCGCTCTTAGTCAGAGAGACGAAAAGATTGCACGCTGTTTCATCCTGTAAGGTGAAACGTCTAAGCGTGCCTTATCTTTTCAGTCAAGGATAAAAAATCAGCGCTTACACCCCTCAGCTACAACATCTTTCCAATACTTAAAGCTAAAATCGACACCACCATCATCTCTTAACTTTACAACCTCCCATACTCCTACAGGCGTCATAGGTTTTTTGGTGTCAATCTCAAAGAATGATGTATTTTCTAGTTTGAGACAAGCGGCACACGCTTCGTTCATATCCTCGGTTTCAACCTCTGGCATACCGTTATCTCTAACAACCAAATATTTAATCATTTTATTCACCTACTCGTTATGGATTGGGTTATACAGATACCCGCCCTTTGATTTATAAAACGAAAAATTTAATCTACGGTCATCAGTTTCGGTTATTTCGTCATCGTTGCCAGTGTCGATCATATCCTCGTTAGTAATATCATCATCAGGTTTCAAAGCATTTTTGAGCAGTCCACCAGTAGCAACAAACCGTAATTTATGGGTCTGTCTGGTCAACTCATAAAACCATTCACGGGCTTTAGGGTCTTCGTTATCATGCATGATGTCATCAGGTTTAACAGCATATTTTAAGGTTTCAGCAATCGCCCCACGCATACCGTCATCATCACCAGCGCCTTTTTTTCTTGGCTTAACGGTTCTAATATCAACTTGCGGCATATAATCAACACGCAGACAATCAGCCCAAAGCTCTTGCCACTTGTCACGCTTGATATAATTCCTACCAAAGTAAGACGGGTCAACCATAAGGATTACGTGAAAGTGTGGGTGGGCGTGTGTGTTTCCAGTTGTTGGACAAACCCTTTTGTATTTCTTGTTTTTGTCTTTAGGGTCTTTAGGGCGTGTAACTTCGGTTGTGCGTACCCAACCCTTAACAGCAGCCATAAACTCTTTGCGATTAATCAAGCGTTTCCATGATTTATTCATGTGTTGCAAGGTTTCGCGCAAGTCACCGATAGGCGGATTTTTAAGCGTCAGGGTTAAAAACACAAAGCGATGTGTCGGGTGTGTCTGCATAATTTCATCGTATGTTTTATACATCAAGGCTTTCCAGAGTAATGACCTACGCCATTGGCACATACCGCAGTAACGAACACGGCAAAAAAAGGCTTGTTTCAAAACTAAACCGTTAACTTCATTAAATCCAAACTTGAGCCACCCACTGCAATCCGTCATACGTTCGCTGTAACGCTCAAATTCGCACTCTATGGCGTACATTTCTTGAATGATAAGGGTATCTAGCCTATGCTTGTCCCAAACGCTGTCACGGGCAGATACGGACGCTAGAGAGACATCTACACCCTCGGGCAAGTCGTTATCGTAAAGAAAATCTACTAATTCGGGTGAGGGCATACTAGGTATGCTTTTTTTCTTGACAGGGGATGCGTGATTTGGGAACATAAATAAAGACCTTGTATTGGTGATTTCTAGACAACTTCACGATACGAGGTTTTTTTATGCCTGTCAATTTTTTTATTTCCAATTTTTTACTTAGTATTTTTAATACAAACCCATATTCTATATAGCCTAAGAGCAATTATTATCCCTTTTTCTAATCCTGCATTTATCCCTAATGTATCAAGTAAAGGAAAAAACGCTCAAAATCACCCTGTTTTTGGGTCAAAATTGGCAAATCACGCAACCATCACTCAGCATAATTCACCCCAAATAAGCCAAAAATAAAGCCGTATTGGATACGTCACTACTTTTCGGTAGTGACGTATCCAATACGGCAATTATCAAAATCTCAATGAATTAGGGCTGATTACCCACAAACCCAAGCCAATCTTTTTAACTGGTTATGTCATAGTATCAAGGTAGTATTTTGGCAAAAAAGACTGCCAAAATCTCCACCTTGACACCATGCCCTAACCAGTTTTTTTGTGGCTATGGGTTGCGATGGGTAGCAATGTTTCAACCTCGTAGAGCGCACGTTTGAGAAATGATGTAATAGCACGAAGTAAGCTAATTATGTCATTTCTCGAAACTGCGCTCTTAGTCAGAGAGACGAAAAGATTGCACGCTGTTTCATCCTGTAAGGTGAAACGTCTAAGCGTGCCTTATCTTTTCAGTCAAGGATAAAAAATCAGCGCTTACACCCCTCAGCTACAACATCTTTCCAATACTTAAAGCTAAAATCGACACCACCATCATCTCTTAACTTTACAACCTCCCATACTCCTACAGGCGTCATAGGTTTTTTGGTGTCAATCTCAAAGAATGATGTATTTTCTAGTTTGAGACAAGCGGCACACGCTTCGTTCATATCCTCGGTTTCAACCTCTGGCATACCGTTATCTCTAACAACCAAATATTTAATCATTTTATTCACCTACTCGTTATGGATTGGGTTATACAGATACCCGCCCTTTGATTTATAAAACGAAAAATTTAATCTACGGTCATCAGTTTCGGTTATTTCGTCATCGTTGCCAGTGTCGATCATATCCTCGTTAGTAATATCATCATCAGGTTTCAAAGCATTTTTGAGCAGTCCACCAGTAGCAACAAACCGTAATTTATGGGTCTGTCTGGTCAACTCATAAAACCATTCACGGGCTTTAGGGTCTTCGTTATCATGCATGATGTCATCAGGTTTAACAGCATATTTTAAGGTTTCAGCAATCGCCCCACGCATACCGTCATCATCACCAGCGCCTTTTTTTCTTGGCTTAACGGTTCTAATATCAACTTGCGGCATATAATCAACACGCAGACAATCAGCCCAAAGCTCTTGCCACTTGTCACGCTTGATATAATTCCTACCAAAGTAAGACGGGTCAACCATAAGGATTACGTGAAAGTGTGGGTGGGCGTGTGTGTTTCCAGTTGTTGGACAAACCCTTTTGTATTTCTTGTTTTTGTCTTTAGGGTCTTTAGGGCGTGTAACTTCGGTTGTGCGTACCCAACCCTTAACAGCAGCCATAAACTCTTTGCGATTAATCAAGCGTTTCCATGATTTATTCATGTGTTGCAAGGTTTCGCGCAAGTCACCGATAGGCGGATTTTTAAGCGTCAGGGTTAAAAACACAAAGCGATGTGTCGGGTGTGTCTGCATAATTTCATCGTATGTTTTATACATCAAGGCTTTCCAGAGTAATGACCTACGCCATTGGCACATACCGCAGTAACGAACACGGCAAAAAAAGGCTTGTTTCAAAACTAAACCGTTAACTTCATTAAATCCAAACTTGAGCCACCCACTGCAATCCGTCATACGTTCGCTGTAACGCTCAAATTCGCACTCTATGGCGTACATTTCTTGAATGATAAGGGTATCTAGCCTATGCTTGTCCCAAACGCTGTCACGGGCAGATACGGACGCTAGAGAGACATCTACACCCTCGGGCAAGTCGTTATCGTAAAGAAAATCTACTAATTCGGGTGAGGGCATACTAGGTATGCTTTTTTTCTTGACAGGGGATGCGTGATTTGGGAACATAAATAAAGACCTTGTATTGGTGATTTCTAGACAACTTCACGATACGAGGTTTTTTTATGCCTGTCAATTTTTTTATTTCCAATTTTTTACTTAGTATTTTTAATACAAACCCATATTCTATATAGCCTAAGAGCAATTATTATCCCTTTTTCTAATCCTGCATTTATCCCTAATGTATCAAGTAAAGGAAAAAACGCTCAAAATCACCCTGTTTTTGGGTCAAAATTGGCAAATCACGCAACCATCACTCAGCATAATTCACCCCAAATAAGCCAAAAATAAAGCCGTATTGGATACGTCACTACTTTTCGGTAGTGACGTATCCAATACGGCAATTATCAAAATCTCAATGAATTAGGGCTGATTACCCACAAACCCAAGCCAATCTTTTTAACTGGTTATGTCATAGTATCAAGGTAGTATTTTGGCAAAAAAGACTGCCAAAATCTCCACCTTGACACCATGCCCTAACCAGTTTTTTTGTGGCTATGGGTTGCGATGGGTAGCAATGTTTCAACCTCGTAGAGCGCACGTTTGAGAAATGATGTAATAGCACGAAGTAAGCTAATTATGTCATTTCTCGAAACTGCGCTCTTAGTCAGAGAGACGAAAAGATTGCACGCTGTTTCATCCTGTAAGGTGAAACGTCTAAGCGTGCCTTATCTTTTCAGTCAAGGATAAAAAATCAGCGCTTACACCCCTCAGCTACAACATCTTTCCAATACTTAAAGCTAAAATCGACACCACCATCATCTCTTAACTTTACAACCTCCCATACTCCTACAGGCGTCATAGGTTTTTTGGTGTCAATCTCAAAGAATGATGTATTTTCTAGTTTGAGACAAGCGGCACACGCTTCGTTCATATCCTCGGTTTCAACCTCTGGCATACCGTTATCTCTAACAACCAAATATTTAATCATTTTATTCACCTACTCGTTATGGATTGGGTTATACAGATACCCGCCCTTTGATTTATAAAACGAAAAATTTAATCTACGGTCATCAGTTTCGGTTATTTCGTCATCGTTGCCAGTGTCGATCATATCCTCGTTAGTAATATCATCATCAGGTTTCAAAGCATTTTTGAGCAGTCCACCAGTAGCAACAAACCGTAATTTATGGGTCTGTCTGGTCAACTCATAAAACCATTCACGGGCTTTAGGGTCTTCGTTATCATGCATGATGTCATCAGGTTTAACAGCATATTTTAAGGTTTCAGCAATCGCCCCACGCATACCGTCATCATCACCAGCGCCTTTTTTTCTTGGCTTAACGGTTCTAATATCAACTTGCGGCATATAATCAACACGCAGACAATCAGCCCAAAGCTCTTGCCACTTGTCACGCTTGATATAATTCCTACCAAAGTAAGACGGGTCAACCATAAGGATTACGTGAAAGTGTGGGTGGGCGTGTGTGTTTCCAGTTGTTGGACAAACCCTTTTGTATTTCTTGTTTTTGTCTTTAGGGTCTTTAGGGCGTGTAACTTCGGTTGTGCGTACCCAACCCTTAACAGCAGCCATAAACTCTTTGCGATTAATCAAGCGTTTCCATGATTTATTCATGTGTTGCAAGGTTTCGCGCAAGTCACCGATAGGCGGATTTTTAAGCGTCAGGGTTAAAAACACAAAGCGATGTGTCGGGTGTGTCTGCATAATTTCATCGTATGTTTTATACATCAAGGCTTTCCAGAGTAATGACCTACGCCATTGGCACATACCGCAGTAACGAACACGGCAAAAAAAGGCTTGTTTCAAAACTAAACCGTTAACTTCATTAAATCCAAACTTGAGCCACCCACTGCAATCCGTCATACGTTCGCTGTAACGCTCAAATTCGCACTCTATGGCGTACATTTCTTGAATGATAAGGGTATCTAGCCTATGCTTGTCCCAAACGCTGTCACGGGCAGATACGGACGCTAGAGAGACATCTACACCCTCGGGCAAGTCGTTATCGTAAAGAAAATCTACTAATTCGGGTGAGGGCATACTAGGTATGCTTTTTTTCTTGACAGGGGATGCGTGATTTGGGAACATAAATAAAGACCTTGTATTGGTGATTTCTAGACAACTTCACGATACGAGGTTTTTTTATGCCTGTCAATTTTTTTATTTCCAATTTTTTACTTAGTATTTTTAATACAAACCCATATTCTATATAGCCTAAGAGCAATTATTATCCCTTTTTCTAATCCTGCATTTATCCCTAATGTATCAAGTAAAGGAAAAAACGCTCAAAATCACCCTGTTTTTGGGTCAAAATTGGCAAATCACGCAACCATCACTCAGCATAATTCACCCCAAATAAGCCAAAAATAAAGCCGTATTGGATACGTCACTACTTTTCGGTAGTGACGTATCCAATACGGCAATTATCAAAATCTCAATGAATTAGGGCTGATTACCCACAAACCCAAGCCAATCTTTTTAACTGGTTATGTCATAGTATCAAGGTAGTATTTTGGCAAAAAAGACTGCCAAAATCTCCACCTTGACACCATGCCCTAACCAGTTTTTTTGTGGCTATGGGTTGCGATGGGTAGCAATGTTTCAACCTCGTAGAGCGCACGTTTGAGAAATGATGTAATAGCACGAAGTAAGCTAATTATGTCATTTCTCGAAACTGCGCTCTTAGTCAGAGAGACGAAAAGATTGCACGCTGTTTCATCCTGTAAGGTGAAACGTCTAAGCGTGCCTTATCTTTTCAGTCAAGGATAAAAAATCAGCGCTTACACCCCTCAGCTACAACATCTTTCCAATACTTAAAGCTAAAATCGACACCACCATCATCTCTTAACTTTACAACCTCCCATACTCCTACAGGCGTCATAGGTTTTTTGGTGTCAATCTCAAAGAATGATGTATTTTCTAGTTTGAGACAAGCGGCACACGCTTCGTTCATATCCTCGGTTTCAACCTCTGGCATACCGTTATCTCTAACAACCAAATATTTAATCATTTTATTCACCTACTCGTTATGGATTGGGTTATACAGATACCCGCCCTTTGATTTATAAAACGAAAAATTTAATCTACGGTCATCAGTTTCGGTTATTTCGTCATCGTTGCCAGTGTCGATCATATCCTCGTTAGTAATATCATCATCAGGTTTCAAAGCATTTTTGAGCAGTCCACCAGTAGCAACAAACCGTAATTTATGGGTCTGTCTGGTCAACTCATAAAACCATTCACGGGCTTTAGGGTCTTCGTTATCATGCATGATGTCATCAGGTTTAACAGCATATTTTAAGGTTTCAGCAATCGCCCCACGCATACCGTCATCATCACCAGCGCCTTTTTTTCTTGGCTTAACGGTTCTAATATCAACTTGCGGCATATAATCAACACGCAGACAATCAGCCCAAAGCTCTTGCCACTTGTCACGCTTGATATAATTCCTACCAAAGTAAGACGGGTCAACCATAAGGATTACGTGAAAGTGTGGGTGGGCGTGTGTGTTTCCAGTTGTTGGACAAACCCTTTTGTATTTCTTGTTTTTGTCTTTAGGGTCTTTAGGGCGTGTAACTTCGGTTGTGCGTACCCAACCCTTAACAGCAGCCATAAACTCTTTGCGATTAATCAAGCGTTTCCATGATTTATTCATGTGTTGCAAGGTTTCGCGCAAGTCACCGATAGGCGGATTTTTAAGCGTCAGGGTTAAAAACACAAAGCGATGTGTCGGGTGTGTCTGCATAATTTCATCGTATGTTTTATACATCAAGGCTTTCCAGAGTAATGACCTACGCCATTGGCACATACCGCAGTAACGAACACGGCAAAAAAAGGCTTGTTTCAAAACTAAACCGTTAACTTCATTAAATCCAAACTTGAGCCACCCACTGCAATCCGTCATACGTTCGCTGTAACGCTCAAATTCGCACTCTATGGCGTACATTTCTTGAATGATAAGGGTATCTAGCCTATGCTTGTCCCAAACGCTGTCACGGGCAGATACGGACGCTAGAGAGACATCTACACCCTCGGGCAAGTCGTTATCGTAAAGAAAATCTACTAATTCGGGTGAGGGCATACTAGGTATGCTTTTTTTCTTGACAGGGGATGCGTGATTTGGGAACATAAATAAAGACCTTGTATTGGTGATTTCTAGACAACTTCACGATACGAGGTTTTTTTATGCCTGTCAATTTTTTTATTTCCAATTTTTTACTTAGTATTTTTAATACAAACCCATATTCTATATAGCCTAAGAGCAATTATTATCCCTTTTTCTAATCCTGCATTTATCCCTAATGTATCAAGTAAAGGAAAAAACGCTCAAAATCACCCTGTTTTTGGGTCAAAATTGGCAAATCACGCAACCATCACTCAGCATAATTCACCCCAAATAAGCCAAAAATAAAGCCGTATTGGATACGTCACTACTTTTCGGTAGTGACGTATCCAATACGGCAATTATCAAAATCTCAATGAATTAGGGCTGATTACCCACAAACCCAAGCCAATCTTTTTAACTGGTTATGTCATAGTATCAAGGTAGTATTTTGGCAAAAAAGACTGCCAAAATCTCCACCTTGACACCATGCCCTAACCAGTTTTTTTGTGGCTATGGGTTGCGATGGGTAGCAATGTTTCAACCTCGTAGAGCGCACGTTTGAGAAATGATGTAATAGCACGAAGTAAGCTAATTATGTCATTTCTCGAAACTGCGCTCTTAGTCAGAGAGACGAAAAGATTGCACGCTGTTTCATCCTGTAAGGTGAAACGTCTAAGCGTGCCTTATCTTTTCAGTCAAGGATAAAAAATCAGCGCTTACACCCCTCAGCTACAACATCTTTCCAATACTTAAAGCTAAAATCGACACCACCATCATCTCTTAACTTTACAACCTCCCATACTCCTACAGGCGTCATAGGTTTTTTGGTGTCAATCTCAAAGAATGATGTATTTTCTAGTTTGAGACAAGCGGCACACGCTTCGTTCATATCCTCGGTTTCAACCTCTGGCATACCGTTATCTCTAACAACCAAATATTTAATCATTTTATTCACCTACTCGTTATGGATTGGGTTATACAGATACCCGCCCTTTGATTTATAAAACGAAAAATTTAATCTACGGTCATCAGTTTCGGTTATTTCGTCATCGTTGCCAGTGTCGATCATATCCTCGTTAGTAATATCATCATCAGGTTTCAAAGCATTTTTGAGCAGTCCACCAGTAGCAACAAACCGTAATTTATGGGTCTGTCTGGTCAACTCATAAAACCATTCACGGGCTTTAGGGTCTTCGTTATCATGCATGATGTCATCAGGTTTAACAGCATATTTTAAGGTTTCAGCAATCGCCCCACGCATACCGTCATCATCACCAGCGCCTTTTTTTCTTGGCTTAACGGTTCTAATATCAACTTGCGGCATATAATCAACACGCAGACAATCAGCCCAAAGCTCTTGCCACTTGTCACGCTTGATATAATTCCTACCAAAGTAAGACGGGTCAACCATAAGGATTACGTGAAAGTGTGGGTGGGCGTGTGTGTTTCCAGTTGTTGGACAAACCCTTTTGTATTTCTTGTTTTTGTCTTTAGGGTCTTTAGGGCGTGTAACTTCGGTTGTGCGTACCCAACCCTTAACAGCAGCCATAAACTCTTTGCGATTAATCAAGCGTTTCCATGATTTATTCATGTGTTGCAAGGTTTCGCGCAAGTCACCGATAGGCGGATTTTTAAGCGTCAGGGTTAAAAACACAAAGCGATGTGTCGGGTGTGTCTGCATAATTTCATCGTATGTTTTATACATCAAGGCTTTCCAGAGTAATGACCTACGCCATTGGCACATACCGCAGTAACGAACACGGCAAAAAAAGGCTTGTTTCAAAACTAAACCGTTAACTTCATTAAATCCAAACTTGAGCCACCCACTGCAATCCGTCATACGTTCGCTGTAACGCTCAAATTCGCACTCTATGGCGTACATTTCTTGAATGATAAGGGTATCTAGCCTATGCTTGTCCCAAACGCTGTCACGGGCAGATACGGACGCTAGAGAGACATCTACACCCTCGGGCAAGTCGTTATCGTAAAGAAAATCTACTAATTCGGGTGAGGGCATACTAGGTATGCTTTTTTTCTTGACAGGGGATGCGTGATTTGGGAACATAAATAAAGACCTTGTATTGGTGATTTCTAGACAACTTCACGATACGAGGTTTTTTTATGCCTGTCAATTTTTTTATTTCCAATTTTTTACTTAGTATTTTTAATACAAACCCATATTCTATATAGCCTAAGAGCAATTATTATCCCTTTTTCTAATCCTGCATTTATCCCTAATGTATCAAGTAAAGGAAAAAACGCTCAAAATCACCCTGTTTTTGGGTCAAAATTGGCAAATCACGCAACCATCACTCAGCATAATTCACCCCAAATAAGCCAAAAATAAAGCCGTATTGGATACGTCACTACTTTTCGGTAGTGACGTATCCAATACGGCAATTATCAAAATCTCAATGAATTAGGGCTGATTACCCACAAACCCAAGCCAATCTTTTTAACTGGTTATGTCATAGTATCAAGGTAGTATTTTGGCAAAAAAGACTGCCAAAATCTCCACCTTGACACCATGCCCTAACCAGTTTTTTTGTGGCTATGGGTTGCGATGGGTAGCAATGTTTCAACCTCGTAGAGCGCACGTTTGAGAAATGATGTAATAGCACGAAGTAAGCTAATTATGTCATTTCTCGAAACTGCGCTCTTAGTCAGAGAGACGAAAAGATTGCACGCTGTTTCATCCTGTAAGGTGAAACGTCTAAGCGTGCCTTATCTTTTCAGTCAAGGATAAAAAATCAGCGCTTACACCCCTCAGCTACAACATCTTTCCAATACTTAAAGCTAAAATCGACACCACCATCATCTCTTAACTTTACAACCTCCCATACTCCTACAGGCGTCATAGGTTTTTTGGTGTCAATCTCAAAGAATGATGTATTTTCTAGTTTGAGACAAGCGGCACACGCTTCGTTCATATCCTCGGTTTCAACCTCTGGCATACCGTTATCTCTAACAACCAAATATTTAATCATTTTATTCACCTACTCGTTATGGATTGGGTTATACAGATACCCGCCCTTTGATTTATAAAACGAAAAATTTAATCTACGGTCATCAGTTTCGGTTATTTCGTCATCGTTGCCAGTGTCGATCATATCCTCGTTAGTAATATCATCATCAGGTTTCAAAGCATTTTTGAGCAGTCCACCAGTAGCAACAAACCGTAATTTATGGGTCTGTCTGGTCAACTCATAAAACCATTCACGGGCTTTAGGGTCTTCGTTATCATGCATGATGTCATCAGGTTTAACAGCATATTTTAAGGTTTCAGCAATCGCCCCACGCATACCGTCATCATCACCAGCGCCTTTTTTTCTTGGCTTAACGGTTCTAATATCAACTTGCGGCATATAATCAACACGCAGACAATCAGCCCAAAGCTCTTGCCACTTGTCACGCTTGATATAATTCCTACCAAAGTAAGACGGGTCAACCATAAGGATTACGTGAAAGTGTGGGTGGGCGTGTGTGTTTCCAGTTGTTGGACAAACCCTTTTGTATTTCTTGTTTTTGTCTTTAGGGTCTTTAGGGCGTGTAACTTCGGTTGTGCGTACCCAACCCTTAACAGCAGCCATAAACTCTTTGCGATTAATCAAGCGTTTCCATGATTTATTCATGTGTTGCAAGGTTTCGCGCAAGTCACCGATAGGCGGATTTTTAAGCGTCAGGGTTAAAAACACAAAGCGATGTGTCGGGTGTGTCTGCATAATTTCATCGTATGTTTTATACATCAAGGCTTTCCAGAGTAATGACCTACGCCATTGGCACATACCGCAGTAACGAACACGGCAAAAAAAGGCTTGTTTCAAAACTAAACCGTTAACTTCATTAAATCCAAACTTGAGCCACCCACTGCAATCCGTCATACGTTCGCTGTAACGCTCAAATTCGCACTCTATGGCGTACATTTCTTGAATGATAAGGGTATCTAGCCTATGCTTGTCCCAAACGCTGTCA